>OGRU01002122.1_pt1 | contig 13445 bp, 12 predicted proteins | sample 1553541 | NCBI WGS metagenome assembly OGRU01 (sample SAMEA2580068, study PRJEB22360) | human gut metagenome | biome: human gut; feature: human-associated habitat; material: faeces | place: Denmark | collected 2008/2010
GACGAACTGGGCTATGTGACGTGGAAAGAAAACGCTTCTGCGGCGGACTTTGCGGCCAAGGAGGCTTTCCTCAAGGCGGCGGGCACCGGCCTGCGGGAGCCGTTCTCCCTGTGTGAGATCGAGGCTGTCCGGCTGGAAAGCGGTGCACCTGCCTATCATTTTTCCGGCCAGACGGCGGAATGGATGCAGGCCCATGGCCTTGCCGCCCGGCTCTCTCTGAGCCACGAGGGCGGCATGGCGCTGGCCTTCTGCACACTGGAAACTCTGTAAGCCTTTGTGCATACAATGGAATATCCCCTGCGCTGCATAACCGGCGCGCAGCCGGCTCATACTGAGATCAGACGAAGATGCGCCGGACGCATCACATAAGCGGGGCGCATCCTCCAAATGCAGGGAGGGAGATTCCATGGAGGTACACAGAGGAGAAGTTTTTTACGCAGATCTTTCGCCGGTGGTGGGGTCGGAGCAGGGCGGCGTGCGCCCGGTACTGATCGTGCAGAACGAGATCGGCAACCGGCACAGCCCTACCGTGATCGCTGCGGCCATTACATCCCGGCTGGACAAAGCCCGCCTGCCCACCCACATCAATATCCGGGCAGCGGATACCGGCCTTGCCAAGGACAGCGTGGTGCTGCTGGAGCAGATCCGCACGCTGGATAAGCACCGCCTGCGGGAGCGGGCCGGGCAGATCACGCCGGAAGATCAGAAACGTGTGGATCAGGCTTTGGATGTAAGCCTGGGGCTTACTTCATATTAAGGGGCCGTTGCAAAACAGCTTTCTGAAAAGATCATGCACAAAACCCGGAACCTTTTTTCGGCCAAAACGGCTCAAAAAGGTTCTGGGTTTCTGATTTTGCGCTGTTTCTTTGTGCAAGCTGCGATCGTTTTTTCATTTTCCAGCTTAATTTTTTTGAAAAGGCGCGCGAAGGCTGGTTATTCCCGCCAGAAAATGCTATACTTTTCTGCAGAATGGTTGTGCTGTCGTGTGCAGCATATGCAGGTTTTATAATGATATCGGAGGGCTGATTATATGATCATCCAGAGCAAAAAAGTATGGATCGCCGACCAGTTCATTTCTGCTGCAGTCGAACTGGAGCAGGGCAAGATCACCGGCATCTTCCCCTATGGTGAAAAGCAGGCCGATGTGGACTATGGCTCCAAGCGCATCGTGCCCGGTTTTATGGATATCCACTGCCATGGTGCCTACGAGTTCGACACCAACGACGCAAAGCCGGAGGGCCTGCGCTACTGGGCAAAGCATATCGTCTCTGAGGGTGTGACCAGCTTTCTGGCCACTACCGTCACCCAGAGCGTGGAGGTGCTGACCAACGCCGTGGCCAATGTGGCCGACGTGATGGAGGGCAGCTACGAAGGTGCCGAGATCCTTGGCATCCACTTTGAAGGCCCCTACCTCGATATGAAGTACAAGGGCGCACAGCCTCCGGAGTACATCGCAAAGCCCAGCGTGGAGCAGTTCAAGCACTACCAGCAGGCAGCACGCGGCCACATCCGCTATGTGACCCTTGCACCGGAACACGACGAAGGGTTTGCACTGACCCATTACCTGACCGGGCACGGCGTGGTGGTCAGCATCGGCCATAGTGCCGCCACCTATGAGCAGGCCGTGATGGCCTATGCCAACGGTGCCCGCTCCATGACCCACGTGTACAACGGCATGTCCCCCTTCGCCCACCGCGCCAACGGTCTGGTGGGCGCAGCCTACCGCATCCGCACCATGTACGGCGAGATCATCTGCGACGGCTGCCACTCCACCCCTGCTGCCCTGAACAACTACTTCATGAGCAAAGGCCCGGATTACGCCATCATGATCTCGGATGCACTGATGGCCAAGGGCACCCCCATTGGCAGCGAGTACATCTTTGGCGGCAACCATATCACCATCTACCCGGACGGCAGTGCCCATCTGGACAACGGCACGCTGGCCGGTTCCACTTTGAACATCAACAAGGGCCTGCGCATTCTGGTGGAGGAGGCCATGGTGCCCTTCAACTATGCACTGAACGCCTGCACCATCAACCCGGCACGCTGCCTGCATCTGGACGACCGCAAGGGTTCCATCCAGATCGGCAAGGATGCCGACCTTGTGGTGCTGGACGACAACTACGATGTGCTGCAGACCTACTGCATGGGCAAGGCCCAGCTGTAATTTCTGGCTGACGCGAACAAAGGATGTGTTAAACCCGTTATGATCCAGATCGCCTTCTGCGACGATGACCAAACAGTTCTGGACCAGCTCTCTGCCCTGCTGGAAAAATATCGCGCCCAGCGCTGTGTCCAGATCCAGTGCACAGCCTTTCGCAGCCCGCTGGATCTGCTGGCCGAGATCGAAAAGGGCACCCGGTACGATATCCTGTTTCTGGATGTCATCATGCCGGCCGAAAACGGCATTACCGCCGCCAAGGAGATCCGGCAGTACGATAACGTCGTCAAGATCATCTTTCTTACTTCTTCCGCCGAGTTTGCAGTGGAATCCTATGTGGTGGGTGCCTATTTCTACCAGCTCAAGCCCATCTGGGAGGACAGCTTTTTCCGTCTGACGGATTCGGTGATCGCCGAGTGCCGCCGCGCCGACCAGCGCAGCCTGATCCTGCGCTGCAAGACCGGCATCTCCCGCATCGATCTGGACCAGCTGCTCTACTGTGAAGTGCTGGGCCGTACTGCTGGTCATTGCGCTGTTCCCGACAAGCGGCACCGCGCTGCAGGATGCCACCGAGCTGGTCGTCACCCTGCCGCTGCTGCTGGCACTGGTGCACTGGATCGTGCCTTCGGTGCGCGCGCTGTCGCACTCTTCGCTCAAGCTGCAGCTGCAGTTCGGCGTGGACGGCAGCGCAGGTTTTTACCGCATTGAAAAGTCCGGCACCTTGCTCCGCCTGAGGGCAGAATAAAATCACAGTGCGCATTCGTTCCACCCTTAATACGCAAAATACCCCCTCGGCTTCCGCAGCAGGAAACCGAGGGGTATTTGTTATGCTTTATTTGTGTCGGTTCAAGCCCTTACGCGATCACTTGCGGGGATTCTTGATAGCAGCCTGGGCGGGCGATAAAATTGCAGAGTTCTCCTTTCCAGAAATATCATTTCACTTTCCGTTGCGCCCGTGGTTCTTTTTTGTAAGCCCCGCGTATGCGGGGAAAAGTCACCTTCGCCAGCGCCCTGCACAAGGGCCACAGGATCACCCCCGCGTATGCGGGGAAAAGTAGTCGCCCACTGCGTCCGCCAGAATGCCGTAAGGATCACCCCCGCGTATGCGGGGAAAAGGAACTGCGGCAGGCAATCGCGGTGCAGCACATCGGATCACCCCCGCGTATGCGGGGAAAAGGAACTGCGGCAGGCAATCGCGGTGCAGCACATCGGATCACCCCCGCATGTGCGGGGAAAAGCTGGCTACTGGGTCAAGGACGCGCAAGGCCGCGGGATCACCCCCGCATGTGCGGGGAAAAGAAAGCGAAAAACCGGACTGCGACGACAAGCGAAGGATCACCCCCGCATGTGCGGGGAAAAGCGACACACTTTCGTCAGCATTGAATCAGGCGTAGGATCACCCCCGCATGTGCGGGGAAAAGGCCCGCTGCATCTGCTCCGGTGTCGGGTCAAAGGGATCACCCCCGCATGTGCGGGGAAAAGACTAAAAAGATCCCGTAGCACCGTGCCTCCTGTTGCTATTGTACCGCTGTTTCCTTCAGTTTGCAATAAACCTGTTGCATCAGACGGCAGTCCGGCAGGGCGCGATGCTCCACTTTTTCTGCCAGCTGAAAATGCTGTGCCAGCGTCACCAGCTTATAATTTGCGATCCTTGTAAGGTTTCGGCGGGCAAGTTGTGCAAGGTCGATCTGGCGGTTGGTCGGTGCCGGAAAGCCATATCGTTTGCAGGTCATGCGCAGAAACTCCAGATCAAAGGCAATATTATGTCCCACCAGTGGGTCTTTGCCAATAAACAACAAAAAGCTATTCAGCGCTTCCCGTGGTTCTGTTCCCTGCTGCAATTCCGCAGCGCTGAGTCCTGTCAGGGCTGTGATCTCTGCCGGAACGTTTTCTTCCACGCAGACCAGCATGGTCAGCTCCTCCACCGGTACACCGTCCCGGACCCGCAGCGCTCCATATTCGATGATGGAATCGGACGCGGCTGCTCACATTGCCCACATAAACGCCCGTGTTGATCTCGCACAGCCATTTGGACAGATCCCCGCGCAGTTTTGGCGGGCAGTTCGTCATGGTGAGAACTACGATGTTTCATCACCCTCTTCTTCAAAATAATTGATGCCGTTGGCCACAGTGCCCACTTTGTTGTCCCACAGATAAACAGCTTCCGGCTCCTGTTCCCGCTCATCCGCATTCAGGAGCAGATACCGGATATCGTGCACCATGTGCTCCAGAATATGATGCTCTACCATGGCATCCCGCACCCGGCGGCGCACTACGGCCGGCAGGTCGTCCGGAGCCTGTGCCGCCACTTCAAAGGCGATGGGAATGGTCACCTCGGCCTTGTACAGGTCGGCAATATCGTACACAAAGGAGCACTCGTGCCCCACATGAACAAAGCCAAGACCCGGGGCGCAGCCCAATGCCACGATCACCGCGTGCGCCAGACCGTACAAACAGGCGTGCCCGGCAGAAAGCGCCTGATTGACGGCATCTCGTCCATCTCAGTTTCCTCCGCGCATAACGGTCATCAGTCCAAGGCCATAGGCCTTGCCGCGCCCCATGCCCTGACACAGCAGTGCCCGGAACTGCTCTGCATCGGTCACCTGCAAAATGCCCTCATAGGTCACTGCTAACAGGGTCACCGGCCGGGTGCCGTGCTTGGCAAAGTGCTGCCACTGCACCCGGGTCACGGTAAATTCCTCCTCCCGCAGGGCAAAGCCGTGCTTTGCGGCGCGCTCCAACAGCCACTGCTTCTGGTACTGTGTCGTGCAATGTGCGGCTACAGTTCCCCGCGCTGCGGGGTTTTGGGGGTCTTTGCAGCTTTTGGTGGGGTTTGCGGTCAGCCGAAACTGCCAGCAGCTGCCCGGCTCCACCCGCTGCAAAAGCGGGTCGTAGCTGCGTGTCTCCGCAGCCGCTCCGGTGCCAAACTGCTCCACCACGCCGGACAGCTCTGGCGCATCTTCGCTGAGCAGCAGCAGATACAACCGCTCTCCCAGACGATCCAACCGCCACAGTCTGCGGCGGCGCTCCCCTGCAAAAGCGCTTTCCACTGCGCCATGCAGTTTTTGCGGTGCCGACAGCGCAGCCATGGTGCTGCGGCGGGTGGGATCTAGTTCTACCCGTGATAAATACATTCTCTCGCCCCCTTTTTACAATTCCCGGAACGGATCGTGCTCCGTAGTCTCCGGGCTGTCCGGCACTTTCTGCCAAAGCTCCCGTACCGAGCGGTAGCCGTACTGCCGATGATGCGGGTCAAAGCTCACCGGCACATCCCGCTGCGGAGCCGTACCCGGCTCCAGCGGGTCGGCGTCCAACAAGATCCGGCTCTGCCGTCCCGGACACAGGGGCGGTTCCGCTTGCAGCACCTCCTGCAAGCTGCCCGGGCGTACTCCCAGACAGAGCGGCAGGGTAGGCGGGCAGCAGCGGCGGCCGAGATACAGCGGAAACGCCGGGTGCAGCAGCGCCTGCTGCAGCTGCTGCAAAAGGGCGGCATCCTCGCTTTCAATACCGGCCAGAAACACGGCGTCCTGCAAATAATGGCGGTAGGTCACATAAGAGGTCTTTTCATCCTGCGTCTTTGCCGTGTGGTAGTCCACCAGCAGCTGCCCTTCCCGCTCCACGCGGACGCCGAACCGCAGCCCGGTCAATCGGAGCAGTGCTTCGCGCTCGTCCCGCCGCAGCCCCAGAGCTGCCGCCAAAAGGCCGATCACGCCGCTCTTGGTGGGTTCACGGCCCGTCTTGCGGGTCTCAAATTTGGAGTCCGCGCCCCACGCCTGTAAAGGCGCTGCCAGCCGAAGCAACAGCGTTGCCATTACCCCACCTCATTTCCGGCAAGTGCATCCCGGACAGCCTTTTCCAGTGCGCCCAGCATAGCCTTTGCCGTCTGCGCCGGAGCCAGTTCCTCCAGCCCGCTGCCCACGGTAAAGCTTTGCGCCGGGGCCTCGGCAAAGCTGCTGTACATCTGCTGCGCATACTGTGCCAGTGCCGCCTTGGAAGGCGCGGCATACCCCTGCGCACTGCGGGGCACGGCACGCTCGAATGCGCCGCACAGGTTCACCGGCTGATCCTCCCGCAGGGTCACATATACCGCATCCGGCAGAGTGCGGTTTGCAAAGGTGTTCTGCTTGCCGGTGGGCATGGAGAAGAGGAACGCCTCACCAAAAGCCCGCACCGTTTCCGCGGCCTGCGCTGCACCCAGCTGCCCGGCCAGCTCCATCACGTTCACTGTGGCATAGCGGTACAGGGTGGAGGAGTTGTACTCCACCGTGCCCAGATGGCCTGCACCGGCGTTGTCCTCTGCCTGACAGTCATCCACGGCGGTAAAGTAATCGTACTCGTTCTGCACAGCATGAGTGGAGATGCTGTGCGCCACCTGCGCAGCGGCGTCATAGTTCAGAGAAGGGTCATCTGCCACCATGCGGCCAAACAGCGCCATGTCCATCGAGGGCGCCGCTTTCAGGGCATCCCGATACTGCTTTTTATCCGCAGAGCCCTCCACAGCCAGCTCTGCCAACGCCTTTGCCTGCGCAGTGCTCATGAAGAACAGCGCCTTGGTGACCGTATCATCCTTCTTGCTCTTTTCATCGAACTTGATGCCAGCATTCTCCAGCGCTTTTTTTGCCAGCTTGTCCGCATCCAGTTCCGGGGCCAGTGCAAGGATCTGCGCCTTCACCAGTTCTGCGGCCTTTTTAGTGCGCTTGCCCACGTCCAGCTGAGCATTCTCCGCAAAGGCTGCGCGCATGGCATGCTTCCATGCCTGCGAGGATACCCGGGCGCGGAGCACACCGCCGTACACTGCCGTTTTTGGGCTGCCGGTATCGTCCCGGTTGATGCAGCTGGGCGGGACGGTCTGCAAAATGTGGAAATCAACATACAGGCGCTTATTCATGATCAATTCTCCTTTTCTTTCTCATCCGGTGCAGGCTTCGGGTCGCGGTACAGGTCCTGTCCCCACCGTAGACGAACATTGGCGGGGGTCTGCGCATATCGCGGGTCGGTGCATTGCAATTCATACAAGTCTGCCGCAAGCTGCGGATAGTCCAGCGGGATGCCGCCATCCTTTGCCGCACTCAACAGCTGGATCATGCCCCGCAGATGGTGGCTGATCTCGGTGATTTCTTCTGCGGTGGCCAGCGCGTTGAACCGCCGGAGCACACTGGCCTCGGTCCAGTCCTGTCCGGCACTGTTCCGCTCTGCCAGCTGCCGCACCGCACGCCCCAGCGTGTTGCCGGGGCAGTTCATGGGGCGGTCGTTCCCCTGCTGATGCATAGCATACAGGGTCAGGGCAAGGTAGACCGCCCACTCTGCCGCCGAAGGAGCACTGCAGCCCTGAAAGCTTTCCGGCATTCCCAGCAAAAAACTTCCCCACAGTTCCGGCAGCTCGCCGGGTGCGTGGCCGATGCCCCGACGCAGCTTTGCCAGCTCAGCCCGCCGCTGGTTGTCCGGCAGAGACTGAAGCCTGTGCAGCTGCTGCGTCGCATATAGTTTGACGTCCTGTGTTTTCATACAATTTCCCCTTTATGGTTCTGTTTTGGGATAGATTTCCCAAAGTCTTGTGCGGAAACGATTATAGGCTTTTGGCGAGGTATACAGGATGGTGCGCTCGGTCTTTTTATCCTTATCCACCACAATGCGGTGTCCCTTCAAGGCGGCATTTCCGGCCTCCATCACCATCTGTTTTCCCAGCTTTTCCGCGATGTTTCGCGCCTGCGCCTGCCAGCGCAGCGCTGCCTCATCCGGGTCGTCCTGCTCCGGGTCGATCGCCTGCAGCCACTGCCGAAAAGGCTGATCCACTGCAAAGTAGAATTGTGCACGGGCGTCCTCCGTTACCTTCTGCTTATCCTTGAACCCTTTCACTTTATTGTAGTCCAATCCCCCGGCAAGCTTCAGTTCCACGCACAGTGTGCCAATGTTTTTGGCAGTTTCTTCACAGCGCTGTACTTCCCGGCTTATCCGCACCGTCCATTTTCGGCCAAGATCGTTTAACGTTGCAAGTTGCATTTCCAACTGGTCAGTATACACATCCTTAACAGATGCTCCCTGATCGTCATATCGTATTCCGACCACACTAATCACGATTTGTTCTTTTTTGCTCAGGATTCGCAGACTTTGCAGCTTCTGATTCCATATCAGAACACCCGGTTTACGGCCCTCCGGGTCCAGCATGGCGGGAAGTTCTCGCCACAGCTGCTTTCCCATCTCATGCTGTTGCGGTTCATAGGTCACCTTTTCATTTTCCTTCGATGTTCTGCGCCAAAGAGTCATTTGCTCGCCAAACGCATTTTCGCTGTCCCAATAGTCTCCGCCCAACACCTCATACCCGACTACACCGGGCATTTCTTCTGAGCGTATCAACAAAATGCGTCTGGATTGCAGGGTCAAAAGTTCTGCCTGATTTTTCGGCATCACAATCTCAACGCTCTGTTCCGTTCTGGCGTGCTCCCGCTCCCAGCAAGGCAGTTGCTTTTCCCGTAGAGCATCCTGCTCTGTCGAAAACGCCATATTCCGCAGCAGCGTTTCGTACAGATTTTTCCCCTTAACAGCCACAAACCCAATCTGCCCCAGCCAACCAACACCATGCCTTGGCTTATTGCCAGCCTTCGGGCGGCCGCCGCGTTCATCGTATCCATTTTGATAAATCAGCCATCGAGCTGCCTGTGCATAGGTGAGTACCGCACATTCTGCTTTTGAAATGTTCTGAAATAACGGCGTTTTATTACCGCTTTCCGCTCGTTCCCCGTTCAACTTTTTTCCGTCAAACTCAATGCCATTGCTAATGGTCGGCACCTGCCAGAAGGGGTGTGTCGGGTGGAACAGCCAGAAGCGGTCCTTCCACTGCTCCAGGTAGTCCCGGACAGGCTCTGCCGGGAAATGCCCAAGCTGCCACAGCTCGCTCCAGCGCTCCAGTGCATCATCGCTCTGTGCCAGCGGTTGGGGTTTTCCCTTTGCATCCACCCGGGAGAACACGGTGAACAGCACCGCCAGCAGCAGCCGCAGCACGGCGGCGTTCTGGGTGGGCATTTCGCCTGCCAGATCCACATAATCCTGCGCATGGAGCAGTGCGTCCGTCAAAGAAACTTCCTGCACCGTATTGTCTGGCCGACGAACCCGGACCCACGGCTCCGTCAACAGGTTAAATTCGATTTCCTTCATCCGTTTCCTCCTTTTGGTAATATAAGCCGTTTTCACGGTCATAACAAAGTTCCATGCCCGCAAGCCGGGCAGTCAGGTTTTCATCCAGCAGCAGGATCAGTTCTCCGTGCAGCAGCGGCGACAGCTGCCACGCCGCAAGGCGGCTGCGGTTATCCGCTTCCAACTCCCGGATGACCCTATCCACCTTCCACGCTTTGCCGAACACCGCCGGGAGCCGCAGCTTCTGCCGGGCAATCTTCAGTGCCGTTTCCGGCGGGGGCGGGCTGTCAGCAGCTACGGCGCTGCCACCCTCCTGCCACGGCAGAAAGTGGATGCTGCCGTCTGCCCGACACTGCATTACAAGCACCTCTACCGAGGGGTCGCCGTCCCGCACTGCTGCCCGCGCCGCCGGGTCGGAGCGGGCACCCTCGTTCTGCATCCAGTCGTCCAGCGTATTCAACTGCGCCAGCCGGTGCGTTTCCGGCTGCGGCACAAGGTACGCCTCGGCGCGCGCTTTCTTTTTCTCCTGCGTCTGCTCATATACGCAGCGCATTTCCTCCCCCTGCGCTCCACCGGGAGCTTCCCGCTCCCAGCCGTAGACCTGCTGCACCAGCGGAGAGATTTCCTCCGGCAGCCGGATGCTCCGGGGCAGAAACTTCCGGGTGCGCCAGAGCAACCACTGTCCATATACCGCCTCGCTGCCCGCATCAAAGGCATCTTCCCCGGTGTCCAGCACCGCGCAGCAGGCCTGCTGTAATGGGGCGGGGCGGCTGCGGCGGTGACGGTGCAACCGTCCGATGCGCTGCAACAGCAGATCCATGGGGCAAAGCTCTGTAACAAGAACATCCAGATCAATGTCCAGCGACTGCTCCATCACCTGCGTGCCCACCACGATCAGGTCGTTCCGGCGCTCCGGTGCAGAGCCCTTGCCAATGCGTGCCATCAGCTGGTTTTCCCGCGCTGCGCGGTCCGGCATCAGGAACTGCGCATGGAACAGCTGCACCTCTTTGTCCGGCAGGCTTTCCCGCAGCAGCTGCGCGATCTTCTGCGCTTTTTTGACCGTGTTGACGATCACTCCCGCGCAGCCGCCCTCTGCCAGCTTCCGGCGCAGCAGCGCGGGCAACTCCGGCTCTGTGAGCGTGGTCAGCTGCACCGTTTTACCGGGTGCGTCTGGTGGGATGGCCGTCTGCTTTACCTCTGCGCCGTCCGTCCATGTCAGCAGCGGATAGCCGCAGCTGGTTTTCCATGGGGCGTCCGGGACAGCCTTTTTCTGCTGGTAAGCCTCGACCAGTTCCGCGCGCCGCCGGGCAGGCAGGGTGGCTGACAGCAGGATGACCGGCACCTTGTACCAACCCAGCCATTCCAGTGCGCGGTCCAGATAGCAGTTCATGTAGGTATCGTAGGCGTGGCACTCGTCAATAATGACCACCTTGCCCGCAAGCCCCAGATGCCGCAGCATAACGTGCTTCTGGGCAAGTGCCGCCAGCAGCAACTGATCCACTGTGCCAATCACAAAGTTTGCCAGCAGTGCCTGCTTGTTTCCCCGAAACCACTGGTGTACCTGCACCTGATGCGCTTCCTGCGCGTCCTCCTCCAACTGCACTCCGCGCCCCTGCAGCCGCAGATAGCACTCGTTCAGTTCTGCCATGCCGTGTGCCAGCTTTATAGCCTGCGGCAGCGTCTCCTCAGACTGTGTGTCTGCCCAGCCAAGCAGCCGGGGAAAGATGCCGTTTGCCGTGGCCTGTGTGGGCAGTCCGAAAAAGACACCACCCAGCCCGAACCGGCTGGCCATGACCTCCGCAGCGGCCAGCGCCGCCTCGGTTTTACCCACGCCCATCTGTGCTTCCAAAATCAGGATGCCCGGTTCCGCTGCGGTATCCACAGCCTCCAGAACAGCCCTCTGCACCGCATTGGGCGCAAAGCCGAACCGCACCGCAAACTCCTGCGGGTCTGCGATGCCCGGCTGTGCCTCCCACGGGAAGGGCAGCGCCAGCTTTTCCCAAGCCCTGTCCACCCGCGCCGGGTAATCCTCCATGCTGCCCAACTCCTCTACCGGGATCAGGGGAAAGTATTCCGTATTGCTGGCGATCCAGTCTGCCATGATCAGAAGTCCGGTCAGAAGCACTTCCTCCTGCGGATTCAGATCATCCAACTCCGCTGTGTCGTCAAAGCCACAGTCCTGCAAAACAGTCATGAGCAATTCTGTCCAGAAGTCCTCCCAGACCTTTTTCTGTCCCTTGGGGTAGTAGTTGCTCTCCCAACCCTCTAACTGATCATCGACCGCCGCGCAGCTCTGTGGCTTGCCGTGGTGCGCCCCCACAATGGAGGCGATCCCGCCGGGGCAGTCATCCCACAGCAGGACTGCCTCGCCCGCCCGGGCATGCGGCGACTCCCGGCGGTTCTGTTCAGGACAGTCCAGCGGCGTCAACGTTTCCAGCCGCTGCCGCGCCTCCGGCAGGGTGCGCAGGATATTTGCCTGAAAGGCTACCGTAGCCTTGCCTATATCATGGATTCCACCCAAAAACCGGGCATGTGCGAGCAACGCTTCCTCGCGATCAAAGCCCATGGCCCGTTTTACGCTTTCGGGGAGCCACTGCCGGACTAGCCGCTCCATGATGCCCGCCGTATCCCACAGATGCATCCAGAGCGGCAGCCACAGGCTGGTATTTTCCGGGTCCGTTTTACCGGCCAAAAACCTTGTTTTATTCAACGTCCTTCGCATTTTTGCTCCTTTTCCGGTGTGTGTGCCTTCCATGTACCGAGCATAACAGATAATGTGTACTATAATCCGTACTTTTTGTATTTTATCTCCGCAAATGAAAAAAGCGGCACACCGGGTCGTGCCTCATCAAAACGAAAGTGTCCTCGCAAGGTAAAGAAACCTGCTATTTATAGCCCGGTTCCGTTTTCTGTTTCAGAAATACGCTTCTGCCCTTCTGCTGTCAATGACTCTGCGCCAATTCATCAAAGCTACAAAAAAACGATTTCTTTTTTGTATAAAAAACCGCCCCGGCTTCCATTGCGGAAACCGGGGCGGTTCGTTTATTTTATTGGTGCTTTTTTAAGCCCTTACGCAATCACTTGCGGGGATTCTTCATGGCAGCCTGGGCGGGTGCCAAAATTACAGAGCGTTGGGAAGAATGATAGTACGTTTTTATAGGTCAACAAGCGTTTTTATCTTCGTACAGATCCTACTCCAGAAATATTTCCTGTTCGATTGTGACCCCGTATTGCAAAATCTTATCCTTTCTATGCAAAAAAGCTGCCGCACCGGAAAAACCGGCGCGGCAACTCTTTTTGCAGGAACCTGTACCGGCGCTACGGGACGCACCAGCCGCAGGAACACACTTATTTACCAAAGACGGCAACGTAGTCCTTCTGGAACTTTTCAATGCCGGCATCAGTCAGAGGGTGGTGGATCATCTGCTCCAGCACCTTATATGGCACGGTGGCAATGTGTGCACCGGCCAGTGCGCAGTCCGTGATGTGGATAGGATTGCGCACCGAGGCAGCGATGATCTCGGTATGGATGTCGGGGTAATTGCCGAACATCTCTGCAATGGTCTGAATCAGGTCGATGCCGGGCTGGCCGATATCGTCCAGACGCCCCAGAAAGGGGCTGACATAGGCAGCACCGGCACGGGCAGCCAGCAGCGCCTGATTTGCGCTGAAGATCAGGGTGCAGTTGGTGGGAATGCCCTCGCTGCTCAGCACCTTGATGGCCTTCAGACCCTCTGCCGTCATGGGAATCTTCACTACCATGTGCGCAGGATCCAGTGCGTAGATAGCACGGCCTTCCTCGATCATCCCTGCAGCGTCCAGCGTAGTGGCCTTGACCTCGCCGGAGATGGGGCCATCCACAATGGAGGTGATTTCCTTCAGGGTCTCGGCGTAATCACGGCCTTCCTTGGCGATCAGGCTGGGGTTGGTGGTGACACCGGCAATGATGCCCATATCGTTTGCTTTGCGGATCTCGTCCACGTTGGCCGTATCAATGTAGAATTTCATACCTGTATTCCCCTTTTTTCAGCAGACGCTCACTTCAGCAGCGCCTCGGCATGGGCTGCAATGTTCTCGGCGGTCAAACCGTACTCCTTGAACAGATCGGCGGGGGGGGCGGCCTCACCCCCAACAACCCCCAACTTTGCCACCG
>OGRU01002128.1_pt1 | contig 13395 bp, 17 predicted proteins | sample 1553541 | NCBI WGS metagenome assembly OGRU01 (sample SAMEA2580068, study PRJEB22360) | human gut metagenome | biome: human gut; feature: human-associated habitat; material: faeces | place: Denmark | collected 2008/2010
ACACAATATAACACAACCGTGGGACACACGGGGATAGCTCGCTTATGCTTAGCACGGTAGTGCTATCGAACGAGAACCAAACTTGCCGAGATTTGCCGAGGATGGGAAGCCCCACCTCTATAGGTGGGGGAGGATGTCACACGATAGATTCTCGAATAGAACTTCTGCATAAACAAGATTGGTATAAATGTTGACTGATGATAGTGTAAAAATATAGGGAGGTCGACAATGGCACAAATAAAAATCTTAAAGAGAAAGAAGGGGGAAGATGATTCAATTTAATTTAGAGTTTGTCTTGGAAAAACCAGAGTTACCGTTAGAATTAGACCGGCTGCTAGTAAGTTTCTTAAAAGCGTCGTTGGAGAGTGCTTCACCAAAGATGTTTGAGCAATTATATGATAAGAGAAGGTCAGTGATAAAACCATACACTTTTTCTTATTATCTGCCAGGGGCAAAGTTTAAGGACGAGAAGATATATTTAAGGCAGAATAAGTTCTCGATGTTTTTTTCAAACGCAGATATGGAGCAGACTATCTATTTTTTCAATGGATTTAAGAAAATATTACATCAGCATTATCCCATGAACGGTAATTCAATGGAGCTTGTCCAAATTAAAAATGTGAGGAGAAAGGAGATAAAAGATCCAGAGGTTATTGTGAAAATGCAGAGTTCTCTCATAGCAAGAAGGCATGATGTGGAAGAGAACAGAGATACGTATTATGTTTACGACCATCCAGAATTTTCTCAGGTAGTGAAAGAAAATGTACAGACGCTAATTGAGAGATTAGGAGTAGATGTCTCAGTAGAAGGCTTTGAGATTGTTCCAATAAAAGGCAAGAAAATTGTTGCAACGATATTTGGAAGAAAGGTAGATGCGAATATTGGAATTTATAAATTATCAGGAAGTCCAGAACTTCTGACCTTTTTATATCGGACAGGGATGGGAGGCAGACGTTCGGAAGGACATGGGATGTGGGAGATAGTGTATTAATAGGATATTTTTAATCAGGCAAAATCTCCTACAAATTGTAACGCAAATCTTACAGAAAGGGGGAGAAAAAGTTGGACAGAGTAATTATTACACTCGGTGATTTTCTGAAGAATGCCGGAATTGTAGGTATGAAATACTTGTTGGATATATCCGAAGCAGAAGAAGATTCAGATTATGGTATTACATCAGATGAGCAGGGGATTTGGCTGGATAGAGACTTTGCACTTCATGCAGACTGGACAGATTTATATTTTAATGCCTGTGTAAAGTATTTTGGCAAAAACACAGTATATCAGGGGGGACTTGACAGAATTGAGCGTTGCCTTACTAAAATAAGGGAAGATAAATGGAATCCAGGAAGAGAAGAAAAGGACGATTTAAAGTTTATCACGGAAAAGCTGCTTTCGAATAGCTATCAGAACGGATTCAATATTATCAAAGAAAAGGTAGAGAACCCTGAAATTTATCTGGAACTGAAGAAGAATAAACTTAGTGATAAATTTGAATCTGATGTTTTAAGAAAGCGTTTGGAAGAATTACAGCAATTTTTAACACAGCCGTTATGTAGAGAAACTTTTATTATGAAAAGTATAATTTATAATTATATTAACCGATTTTGGGATGGAAAATGTTTCCTTCTTCGGGCAAATGCAAAAAAGGATATGCGGGCTGTTTTTGAAAAGGATTTTTCGGAACCGTTTCATAAGTATTTAGAAGGTGAACATAAAAAAGCAAAAGATACCTGTATTGACTGTGGGAATGGGATTACTGGAAAAGAAAAGGTTTCTATCGCCTTTATGAAAGAAATGGCAGATGATTTGACAAGAAAGCGTTCCGCTTTCTGGAATTGTCAGGTAGATGCCTTTTTATGTCCTGTATGTGCCTTTGTCTATGCATTAAGTCCATTGGGATTTCAAATGTATGCAAATAAGTTCGTATTTATGAATTTGAATGAAAACATATCGGTATTAGTGGATGTGAACGGTAAAAAACGAGGGAACGGTCTTAAGGAAAAAGGAGAAGAAGAAAACTATACAGTATGGTTTGCAAGGATATTGAATAAAGTTCTTTCTGACAAAGTAAAAGAACTCAATAATGTGCAGGTTATTTTAAGAGGAACACGCGCAGAAGATAATTATATGTTCAGTATTATAGGCAGAGATGCCCTACAGATTCTGAAACAGGAAAAGGTACAGAAAGCATTGAAATATCTTGAGCAACACCCATATGTAAAACTTTCTAATGAATTTGTAAATGTTCATGAGAGCGTTGTTATGAATATTTTGCAGTATCATAAACAGTATAGTTTACTTAATCAGATTTTAAAGGAGTCTCTGGAGAATACTGGAGTAATACCAACGGCATATTGGGTTTTTGTAGTTCAATTATGCACAAGTATTGAAAAAAGAATGGAAGTAAATGTGGGGAGCATTTCTGAAGAGTTGGAACAATCGCAGCAGGGTATTGAAGAAAAACTGTCAAAGGCTAAGGAGGGGATATTTATGAGTCGTATTAAAATGAGGGATGCAGGCTATAAATTGCGTAAAGAGATTTTATTAGCAAAAAAAGCGGAAAATGATGAATGTATGAGGGGAACAATCTATCAATTACTGAATGCTTTGTCTGTGCGAAATGAAGGAAAATTTATGGATATTGTAATACGGTTGTATAGTTCAACAAAATTACCTATGGCAGATGGTTTCGTTTATATGCTTGGAAATAAGGAGAAGTTTTCAGAGTATGGCTATTCTTTTATACTGGGATTAAAGGGAAGTTATACAGATAGTAAGGATAGTAAATCAGAAGATACGAAACAGTCACAGGATGAAAGTGGGGAGGAAAATTAAATGACAAGAGATGGTTTAACATTTACAATGGTATTTTTAGCAGAGAGTGCAAACTATGGTGAGGGAATCGGAAATATCACAACATTAAAGAAAATGACAAGAGGAGATTTCCAGCAGTATTCTTATATTTCAAGACAGGCTATGCGATACAATATCGTAAAGCAGCTTAAATGGGATAATACACCGGTTGACGGCAAGAGTGGTGTAGTACAGTTTGCCCCATCTGCAACAATTGAAGATTATCCAGAAATCGATTTATTTGGATATATGAAAACGACTTCCAAAGCAGATGATAAAAAGGGTGGTGCATCTACAAGAAGCGCAGTAGTGCGATTAAGCAATGCGATTTCTTTAGAGCCATATCAGAGTGACTTGGAGTTTCTCACAAACATGGGACTGGCACAGCGTCAGAACCTCGAAAATGGAATTGCGCAGAGTGAAATCCATCGTTCTTATTACAGCTATACTATATCGATAGATTTAGATAGAATTGGAGTGGATGTGGAAATTGAAGTATCACAGGAAGAAAAAGCAAGCAGAGTAAAGGAGCTTTTAGATACCGTACAGTATTTATACCGAGATATCAGAGGAAGAAGAGAGAACTTAAGCCCACTGTTTATCATCGGTGGAAGATATAAAAGAAAGAATCCATTCTTTGAAAATATTGTGGGTGTAAAGGCAAATAAAATTGGTGTTGCCACGTTAAAAGAAATTGTGGAGGATTCAGAAGAATTAAAGGAATATACTTACACAGGAATCACATCGGGAATTTTCGATAATGAAAAAGACGTAAAAGAAAAATTAAAAGCAGAGTCCGTAGGAAACGTATTCAAACATTTGAAAGAGGAAGTGGATGCTTATTATGAAGGCAATTAGAGTAGAATGTTTTCAGAATCTTGTAAATTATAGGAAACCGAGCAGTTTTATTATTAAAGAAACTTTTCCGCTGCCACCATACTCTACGGTACTGGGCATGATTCATGCTGCCTGTGGTTTTACGACATTTCATCCGATGGAATTAAGTATTCAGGGAAAAAATAAAGGAACGATATCTGAATTATATACAAGATATTCCTTTTCAGCAGGGGTAAAGTTCGAAGAAGGAAGACACCAAATTTGCGTTCATGATAAAGAGGACTATGGAGTATTTAAAGGAATTGCTAATGTCGAACTGATTTGTGAAAATAATATGATTCTTCATATTTTGCCGTCTGAAGAAGATTTTGATACTGTTTATCAGTCATTGTTAAATCCACCACAGTATCTTTCATTGGGAAGATATGAAGATTTACTAGATATTAAAAAGGTAGAAATTGTTCATTTATCATGGGAAGAAGAAGTTAGTGTGCATAATAATATTTATATTCCTGTTGATTATGAAACCGAGGATGGAGAACGCATATTTGAAGATGGTGAAGGTGGCGCAACAATTTATAATCTGACAAGAGAATACGAGATAACAAAAAATGGTTTACGCAGATGGAAGAAAGATGGTGGACGGGTAAGAGCATACTATTATCCGGCTGGCAAGGTATTAGATCAGGGATATGTGGATGATTCTGAGGCAGAAAGTGCTGTTGTATTTAGTAAGAACATAAGATAGATTTTGTGTATTGGGGGAATGAAATATGGAGTTATATGCAAAATCAAAAGCGAAGCAATTGAGCATCAAGGAAGTAGAAGCATTAAAAGAAACTCTGGAAAGTTTTTTAGACAGTTTAGAAGGAATACTCACTCCCAAAGAAGAACAGATAATAATTCAGCAAATTCAGAAAATACAGAATCAAAAAGAAGAAAAGCAGAAAACTTTGAAAGAACATGAAGAAGATATTGTAAAATGTGCCGAAGCTTTTTTCAGAGGATATGGAAAATATTTTACTGAGATAGAAAAAATATTAATTCTCCAAGCTTGCCGCCAGCATGACTGGGGAAAGGCAAATCTCATTTTTCAGTCCAAAGTATGCCGGAAAGTACGAGATAATCTGTCGGAGCCTGAGAAAAAAATTTCTCAGATTCCGCATGGATTTTTAAGTGCAGTATCTATTTCTTATAAGGAATTTCAAAAATTATATGAAGGATTAGAAAAAGATGATTTTAAGGCTTTTATGACAGCGATTTATTATCATCATGATAGAAAAGACGATTTTACTCAGGATGATATAAAAGCATATTGCCAGAAATATTATTTAAAATATCTTTCAGAATATTTGAAAGAAGAGCGGGACAAGGTATACAGCAGCCAGATGAGAAAATTGCTTTTCCGAAATAATATGTCAAGCATAAAGTTAGATGTGAAACCTTCTCTCTGGAACAAATATGTTTTACTCAAAGGAATGCTGAACAAATTTGATTATACAGTAAGTGCTGGTTATGAATTTGCCGAAGAAAATTCAAATCTGGAAGAAAAAAGGCTGGTAAATAATATCAATAAAAATATGAAAGAGCAAAAATTTGCTTTAAAGCCAGCACAAAAATTCATGCAAGAAAATGTAAATAAAAATCTGGTAGTCATTGCCCCGACTGGTTCGGGAAAGACGGAAGCGGCATTGTTATGGCTTAATGGAGAGAAAGGCTTCTATACTTTACCATTAAAGGTTTCGGCCAATGATATTTATCGAAGAATCAAGGATGATTATAATTATAAGGATGTAGAACTGCTTCACTCAGATGCAATGCAAAAATATTTAGAAGAAAGTACAAATGCAGCAGATAGTATATATCAGAGATATGAAAAAGCCAAATTATTATCTAATCCACTTACGATATGTACCGTAGACCAGCTTTTCAAATTTGTATATCGAGCATTAGGAACGGAAATTTTTGCGGCAACTTTAAAATATTCTAAAGTCATTCTTGATGAAGTGCAGTCATATGACCCACATATTATAGCAACGATTATAACTGGACTAAAACAAATTACAGAAATGGGAGGCCGATTTGCGATTATTACAGCAACTTTTCCTCCTGTCCTAAAATATTTCATGGAAAAATGCGGATTAATCCAGGGAGAACAGTATGAATTTCGAGATTTTTCTAAAGAATCAGATATTATCCGGCATAAAGTCAAAATAAAATCAGGAGAAATGAACTTTGATGAAATACTTGAAAAAGGCCGGGATAAAAAAGTGTTAGTTATCTGTAATACTGTCACCAAAGCGCAGGAAGTTTATGAGCAGATTGAGAGCCAGTTAGAAGAGGAAGACCTCCATCTTTTGCATTCTCGATATGTCAAAAAAGACCGCCTGCAACTGGAAAAAATGATTAAGAATTTTTCTGAAAATGAAGAAGAATGCGGAATTTGGATTACAACACAGATAGTAGAAGCCAGCCTGGACATTGACTTTGATGTATTATATACCGAAATGTGTACGGTAGATAGTTTGCTCCAGAGAATGGGACGCTGCAATCGAAAAGGGCGTTATATTCCAGAAGAACCGAATGTCATTGTTTATGATAATGCGAATGGAAAGGGAACAGTTTATTATGAAGATATGTATGATCGTTCTCTCGAAAAACTGTATCAATATGAAGATAAAATATTTACAGAAGAGCTGAAAACGGAATATATCAATGCAGTTTACTGCACAGAAGAAATTAAAAAAACAAAGTATTATGAAGAGATTGAATACTGGCTAGAACATTTTTCAACAATTCATCCTATAGAATATACCAAAGAAGATGTCGATAAAAAATTTCGAAATATTCATAGCATAACAGTACTGCCAGATACACTCTATGAAGAAAATCAAGTTCTTTTTGAAGAGGGAGTCAATCTACTCAGAACACCAAATATAAACAAAGACATAAAGAATATCATCACATCTAAATTTAGCAGTCTGACACTGGGACTTACTTACTATCGTTATAAAGATAATGGGCTAAATGGAATAGATGTCACAACAATCGGCTCTCACGGAGATGACAGAAAAAATAATTACCCTGTAACACAAATTCACAGAACATCAATGAAATATGATTTTGACCCGGATACGGGAAGGGGAAAAGGTCTTATTTTAGGGGAGATAGATGATGAGGCATGTATACTGTAATATATGATTTATGATTAAATAATGAGGACGAAGGTATGACAGATAAAAGAATCACAGGTGTCATGATTTACTATTACTTTGTTTGTAAACGAAAGCTATGGTATTTCTGCCACGAAATCAATATGGAATCGGAAAATGAAAATGTACAGTTGGGAAAGCTTTTGGATGAAAAAAGTTATGAAAGGGATGAGAAACACATCAATATTGATAATGTGATTAACATTGACTTTATCAGGGAACATCAGGAGTTACATGAAATTAAGAAAAGTAAGGCAATTGAAGAAGCCGGAATCTGGCAGGTAAAATATTACCTTTATTATTTAGAAGAACGGGGAGTGAAAAACATTAAAGGTAAAATAGACTACCCTCTTATGAAGAAAACTTTGTTAGTAGAACTATCCAAACAGGACCGTGAAAAATTAAAATCAATTATTGATGAAATTGAATCTATGAAAAAAGAAGAATTTCCACCAAAATTTACAGAACAAAAAATATGTAAAAAATGTGCATATCATGACTTGTGTTTTATATAAAGGCAGCAGGGGGTACAAATGGAGCAGAGCTTCAAATATACTATAATGTACAAGAGTATTTTATGGGTGAGGAACAGGTACAAATGGAGCAGAGCTTCAAATATACAAATTAGGTAAAGATAATCAAGGTGATTTGAAGAGTAGAACAAATGAAACAAAGCTTAAAATATGCTTTACTTATCTTCTGATGAACTGACTTTTCAGGAGGGGTACGAATGAAACAAAGCCTATATATTTATAATAATGGGGATTTAAAAAGAAAAGACAATACATTGCAATTTACAACATATGAAGGGGACAAAAGGGACATACCGATAGAAAGAATTTCAGACATATATATATTGTCGGAAATGTCATTTAACACAGCGTTTATTAACTACATCTCACAGTACGGAATCCCATTACATTTCTTTAACTATTACAACTTCTATACAGGAAGCTACTATCCAAAAGAAAGCTTACTTGCCGGACAACTTCTCGTAAAACAGGTAGAACATTACACCTGCTATGATGAGCGTCTCGTTATAGCAAAAGAATTTATCAAGGCGGCTGCAGATAATATTTATAGAAATTTACGTTACTATAACAGCAGAGGAAAAGATGTAGCTGAGTGTATGAAAGAAGTAAACAGTCTAAGAAAAAAACTAGACCACACAGAGTTTATCGAAGAACTAATGGGAATAGAAGGAAATATACGAAAAAACTATTATAGGGCATGGAACACCATTGTAAATCAGGAAATACAATTTGAGAAAAGAGTGATGCATCCACCAGACAATATGATAAATTCGCTGATTTCTTTTGTAAACTCCTTGATATATGCCAAAACATTGAGCGAGATTTACCACACGCAGCTAGACCCAACAATAAGTTATCTTCATGAACCAGGATTTCGAAGATATTCTTTATGCCTTGATATATCTGAGGTATTCAAACCACTGATTGGAGACAGATTAATATTTTCTCTATTAAATAAAAACCAGATAACAGAAAAAAGTTTTACAAAAGAACTAAACTTTTTACATCTAAAAAAGGAAGCATCCCGCTTGATTGTCACAGAATTTGAAAAACGAATGAAACAGACAATCATGCACAAAGAATTAGGGAAAAAAATCTCTTATCAATATTTAATTCGGTTGGAAGCATATAAGCTCATAAAACATTTGATAGGAGAAAAAGAATACGAAGGGTTTAGAATATGGTGGTAAAATATGTATGTGATTTTGGTATATAAAAATTTTTGTGTCTTATAGAAGAATGATGACAGAGGTAAAATATGTATGTAGTTTTAGTATATGATATAAGCAAAGACGAAAACGGACAAAAGAGATGGTCGCATATCTTTAAGATATGTAAAAAATATCTATCTCATATTCAAAACTCTGTATTTGAAGGTGAGATATCCAAAGTTCAATTAGTAAAACTCCAACAGGAATTAAAAGTATACATTGATTCCAATCTTGATTCTGTAATTCTATTCAAAAGCCGCCAGCAAAAGTGGCTGGATAAAGAATTTTGGGGTAAGGAAGATGATAAAACAAGCTTTATTTTATAAAACTGTCGATGCCCGACAAGGCAAAAAATGAGGCACATCAATAATAGTATAAGTAAAGGATATGTGATAATTTTTATTTTATAATACATAACAAATTGCGTATTGATTTGATTGACACATAATAAATTATGTATTAAAATATGTTATGTAAGGAGGGATGAGATGAAAAGTTATTCATCCAGAGAAGTGATTGGGATATTGAAGAAAGATGGATGGTATGAGGTTGCTTGTGTTGGCGATCATCACCAATTCAAACATTCAATTAAAAAGGGCAGGGTAACAGTTACTCATCCTAACAAAGATATTCCAATCAAAACCTTACGAAGTATATCAAAGCAGTCTGGAGTTATGTTTCCGTAACTTCTCTGCACATAACGGAGGTGTTAATTATGTCAAAAGACCGATATTCTTATGTAGCTGTTTTTTCTTATGAAGAAGATGGTATTAGTATTGAATTTCCCGATTTACCTGGATGTCTTCCATGTGCTGAGAAAGATAATACAGAGGAAGCTTTAAAAAATGCTAAAGAAGCTCTTGGGCTGCATATATGGGGCATGGAGCAAGATGGTGAAGAGATTCCCGTTCCAACTCCGATTACATCGATTCATTTGGATTCTAACGAAGTTCCTGTATTGATTGAGGTATTTATGCCGCCTGTTCGTGAAAGGATTAATAGTCGTTTTGTAAAGAAAACTTTGTCTTTACCTGCATGGCTGGCGGCCAAAGCCGATGAAGATGGTGTTAATTGTTCCAGAATATTTCAACTTGCTCTGATGAATTATTTACAGGTCAGTGAAGAGAATAAAGCAGGAAGCAACTAATTTAATGAAATTCCGTTTGGTTAATATCGGATGGGATTTCTTTAGGTTCATAGGCGGTTTAAAATGAAAAATATAATTCTAAGTTGCAGTTTGATTATATTACAGTGAGTCTGCTGATAAGTAGAGAAGTAAGAATATACATTTAAAAAATTAAAAGAAATAGCATACGCGGTAAGAAAAATAAAATTATAGAACTGTCGATGTTCGATAAAGTAAAAAACAGGGGACATCGACAATGGCATAAATAAAAGATATATGATAATTTTTAAATGAGAATATAAGGGAAAAACACAGATTGAGTCTAAGATCGACAGAAATAGGAGTGAAAAAGTAGGAAAAATGAGGAAAATTAAGTAACGGGAATTAATAGAAACATTGTGGAATGTAAATGGGATTATAAGATTGTTTAGATTACCCAAGCCGGGGAGAATTAATAGAAACATTGTGGAATGTAAATTCACTTACTCAGGCAGGTAAGGCAGCGGATGCCAAAGAATTAATAGAAACATTGTGGAATGTAAATGACAGCATATACGGTCAACTCTTCTGAAACTTGCAGAATTAATAGAAACATTGTGGAATGTAAATATACTCACAACTTGTATGATAATTTACATTATCTAGAATTAATAGAAACATTGTGGAATGTAAATGATATACAGGAATATCATTTTCAATACAAGCTTTAGAATTAATAGAAACATTGTGGAATGTAAATTTTTGCAATTATATCCTGTACAATCCTTTGCCCTCTGAATTAATAGAAACATTGTGGAATGTAAATTACCTCTAAATATAATTCTGCTACCATTTGGAAAACGGAATTAATAGAAACATTGTGGAATGTAAATTGAATTGCTACCTTACTTCCATTAAACTTATAATGAGAATTAATAGAAACATTGTGGAATGTAAATTAAACTATCTGTCTGCTTTCTTGTTAATCCTTCGCTTGAATTAATAGAAACATTGTGGAATGTAAATAATATACAGAGTACAGGGAGCAAAGAGATAGGCTCGAATTAATAGAAACATTGTGGAATGTAAATAATCGTACAATTTCGCTGTTATTGTTGCGCACACAGAATTAATAGAAACATTGTGGAATGTAAATAAGAATATGCGGCATACCAGGCAGGAAAGTACACCGAATTAATAGAAACATTGTGGAATGTAAATAGGCTCGATCTAAAAATGCCAGATCTTCAGTCAGCGAATTAATAGAAACATTGTGGAATGTAAATGATTAAATTGAAAGGAGCATATATTTATGAATTTAGGAATTAATAGAAACATTGTGGAATGTAAATTAACACTCAATGGGTGTAAAATAAATTGGGAAAATGCAGAATTAATAGAAACATTGTGGAATGTAAATTTTATTAAAACATCTGATGAGGTTAAAGAACTCAAAAGAATTAATAGAAACATTGTGGAATGTAAATATAATCTTTCCTCTACACATTGCAATCCTGCTTGGGAATTAATAGAAACATTGTGGAATGTAAATTATTTTTACGCAAAATACCCTCTGCTCTTACCACTTGAATTAATAGAAACATTGTGGAATGTAAATGCATTTTTGCATCATTGTAAGAATAATGCCCCCTCATGAATTAATAGAAACATTGTGGAATGTAAATGATTTTTGACACGTATCATTCGCGGTTGTGCCAGGAATTAATAGAAACATTGTGGAATGTAAATGTCTTTCTGATGGATGGAAGAACTTCTCCGGCTACCCGAATTAATAGAAACATTGTGGAATGTAAATAGCATAGATGTAGTAATAGATAATATACGTGATATTGAATTAATAGAAACATTGTGGAATGTAAATGCAATCTCAGTTTTAGACTGTGCTTTTAATGCGTCCAGAATTAATAGAAACATTGTGGAATGTAAATTCAGTTCCCTCTCTCTCTGTTCTTTACACATTTTCCGAATTAATAGAAACATTGTGGAATGTAAATTGAAATCACTCCTTTTTATTTATTTAAAACCCTTTAGAATTAATAGAAACATTGTGGAATGTAAATCTAAATATTGTTCCGATTCCTTTTGTAAACAAATCGAATTAATAGAAACATTGTGGAATGTAAATAAATTTACTAATGTCAAATTTGACTCCAATTCGTGAATTAATAGAAACATTGTGGAATGTAAATGATGATGCAAATGTAAATGATGTGGTTAAAATTAGAATTAATAGAAACATTGTGAAATGTAAATATTGATGGAATGGTATTAGGATATAAAGATATTGGAATTAATAGAAACATTGTGGAATGTAAATAATTAACACAAAATTCACAAAGCATTGCAATTGCGAATTAATAGAAACATTGTGGAATGTAAATTGAACTTCCTCCGAACCCGGGAACCCAGTCGGGGACATGAATTAATAGAAACATTGTGGAATGTAAATGTGACTATATCTTTTTTAAATCTAGCGAAATGTCCGAATTAATAGAAACATTGTGGAATGTAAATATGTCTTGTAATTAATAAAGCGGCTGTACAAACCTGAATTAATAGATACATATTGGAATGTAGATTATTATCATAATTAATATTTAGCAGATGGGATATATCAAAAAGAAAATATGACAATGATTTTAAACGGGACATGAAATTGCTAACAGTGATATTTTAAGTGAGGTGCTGAAAGGTGATAGAGTATGAGAATTATGGAAAATTAGAGAGTCTTGCAGAATTAGAAAATGCCATAGAGATGGGATTAGATATTGAGTTTCTTCTATATGATACGAGGTATAATATTTCTTGGAGAGATAACAAACCATTTATATGCGAATGTCCAGAAGGAGTGGCTAAGTTTTTTGATACCTCAGAACTTTTGTTACAGAGGTATGAAGTGGGTGACAATCCTCTGAAATCTCTATGGGGAGATATGAAAATATTATCTATGTGATTAACATGTTTGGTAAATGGAAGGCGGACGTGTTAATTTTATACCTATTTTAAGGAGAAATTTTATAGAAATACTCTGGAATACATTTGCACAAACTCCTCGCATAGTTTAAAATAGGAAACAATATTACAGAAATTACGAAACAAAAATTATTAGATTTTAAAATTGAGACAAAGAAAAAAATGAAAAAATGTAAAATCACAGTCATGCGTAAAGCATGCTATAAAGATTTAATGGAAAAATATGAGAATCCTATGGAACATGCTTGTGATATAGAAGAAGGGCAAGTTTTCATCGCCAATGGCTGGTGTAAGCCAGTTGGAATGTGCGATAGTGCCTGGGAGAGTATGTCGCCATTTGTCATGACATTAGCATATGGAGGCAAGGACATTTACAATGGATGGATGAAAAATGAAAAGTCAGCAATGATATCCTGCAATGATGGGTTCCGTCCAGTGAGTTTTCTTATTGAAGCTTTGGAAGAAGAAGCTGATTAGTGCACTGGATTATTGACAGAAAGTTTCATATTAATTGTGAATTGGATTATCTACTATAAATAAGCAAATATCAAAAAGTGCATAAAATTTATCCTCTTACAGCAAGAAGACTCCGACCTCTAAGGTGGGAGATGAATTGCGTCTGCTACCTACTTGATAGAGCATCCTAA
>OGRU01002129.1_pt1 | contig 13391 bp, 9 predicted proteins | sample 1553541 | NCBI WGS metagenome assembly OGRU01 (sample SAMEA2580068, study PRJEB22360) | human gut metagenome | biome: human gut; feature: human-associated habitat; material: faeces | place: Denmark | collected 2008/2010
AAAGATACCTATTCAGAGTTTTTGCCTACGCTGAACGAGGGCGCAGACAGGGAAATTTTTGATACATTTATCGAGGCATTTTGTGATAGGACGCCGGGGACAACATTCTTGTCGTATGAAGAAAGCGACCAGCAACTGAAAGAGAGCTTTGCACAGATTCAAATGCTGGCATGGGGGCTGATCCTTTTCGTTGGCCTGATCGGTATTCTTAATATCATCAATACCGTTTACACAAATATTCACACCAGAGTAACAGAAATCGGTATGCAGCGGGCCATTGGAATGAGTGCCGATAGCCTTTATAAAACTTTCCTTTGGGAAGGTGCATATTACGGAATCATTGCCTCTGTGATTGGAAGCGTGCTGGGATATGTTTGTACGATCTTCATTGAGGCGGCCACGAGCGACACCATCCAGCTTGTTGCAATCCCTGTCATGCCCATTCTTGAAGCAACCCTCTTGGCAGTAGGAGCTTGCTTGCTGGCAACAGCAATTCCGCTACGGAAAATTTCAAAAATGAATATTGTGGATTCGATTGAAACGGTTGAATAAGTATTTTTAAGATATAGAAGAAAAGAAGAAAGTCTTATAAATAAAAAATGGGAAGGAATCAATTAGTTCTTGTGTGCCATTATAGAAATTTATTTGATATGAAATTTCAATAAATGTGATAATTATTATGTTTTAGGACATTTCTGTGACATTTGTGTTTTACAATTAAGCTATAGAAAAGAGGTGTTCTTATAATGAAAAGAAAGTATGAAGTTATTGGTATTGTGATCGATACAGAAAAAGAAGCAGAAAAATGTTCATTTTTATCCGCTGTATTGGATTGTAAAATTGAAAACTTTGCAAAAATTACTGATTTTTTTTTGGGGGGGGGAGGTAGAAAGGTAAGGGAATATTTTTCTAATCTTCCCACATTAAAAAATGATCCACTTGCAATTCAAGCGATGCTGGAACTTGCTGATTTGGAAATGAAAGAGAATTGTGGAATAGAAGAATTAACATTGGGAGAGAAAAAATTACTGCTTTTAATAAAACTTGTTGCCGATACTTCAGAGAAATATATACTTCAAAGTTTATTTCAAGATATGAAAGAAAACGAAGTTCAAAGCGCCGCAAGAGTAATAGCAGAAATGTCAACTTATACGAATGTAATTCTGCTCAGTTCATCCTCAGAAGGGTATGAAATCTGTGATAGGGTGGTTCAGTGGTCAGGGAATGATGGAAGAGGACACATTGCGCGCAATAAAATCAAAGATATGTGCATCATGCCACCTTTTGTTATGCGCGATATATTGAAAGTAATAAGGGCAAGTGAAACTGCTGAAGTTGTAATTCCATTATGGGAAGTGATTCCCGGAGAGTATGAGGAATATGCACATCAGGTCTTAAATTCGAATGCAGGAAAGAAAGGATTTGTTTACCGTTATATTTCTCATAGACCTTTTAGAAGTGGAGATATTTATTGGATTATGGAGCATCAATTGCAGGAGTTGGAAGTTGATGGCAGACCATGTTTTGAAAAAGTGAGCCTCATGACGGATGAGGCAACCATTCATGTAACGTGTAGTGAATATTTCTTCCGGTGTTGTAAAGAACTGGAAACTATTTTTTATCATTATTCGGAAAATCATGTGGAGGAATTGTAATATGAGGAACAGAGAGATGGGGGTGTGAAGAAAAACAGAATTATAGTAATTGCGGATGAAGGAGAAGTGCTATGGGAAAGTTTGATTTTGCCGGAACAACAGACAGAGATTTATCTAGCAAAAAATATTCAGGACGCTCTTTCCCACTTGACAGTATTTTCTTATCATTTGATTTTAATTGCGGTAAAGCAAGAACCGGAAATTATATGCCAACTTGTAGAAACTATCCGAAAGATGGTGATAACACCTGTGATTGTTTTATTGCCGGATCATTCTGAAATGCGAAATAAGATCATTCAGTCCGGAGCGGATGTAGTATTGACGCAACTGTGTATAGAAGAAATCAGTCTGCAGGCATATGCATTGATCCGTCGCTATACAGAGTGGAAATCGGAAAGAAAAGAAGAAATTCCTGTTATGGTCGGGAAACTGGAAATCTTTCCACTTCAAAGAACAGTAGAATGGGAGCATAAAAGAATCCCCGTTGTAAAAAGGGAGTTTGATTTCCTATATCTGTTAGCGTCTACACCGGGAAGAGTATATACATACAGTCAGATCTATCAGCTGGTATGGCAGGAGTACCCACATGGGGATATTACAAATATTATTTATTGCATGGTACATCGATTGAAACGGAAATTGAAAAATGTAGATGTAAATGCAGAACATATAATCATCAGTGTAAAAGAGGTTGGATATTGTTTAAAAATATAGAAAGAATCATAGAAGGCAGGTTTCCGAAATGGAGCCTGCTTTTTGTATGGGAAGATTTTGGGGGCGTATTGTAAAAGAAATAACCGAAAACTGACAGTTACTTGACAGACAACTGACAGTCTGATGACAGCTTGGTTTTGTATACTACTTCTTTATGTAAAGAATGGGATTCGTTCCATGACATAAAGGAGTAGTGTATGTGCCGGAAAGAGCTACAAAAGAGAAAAATTTAACTTTATATACAGCGTTTGGTGGTGTCGCAATTCAAAACAGGATTGCGGCATCTTTCTTTTTGTGGAGAAGATTCTGGCTAACACAGTCTTTTTCTTGTAAAAAGGCAAGGTCACCGCCACTCCGATTTGATTTCAAAAAATTCAGATCGGAGGAAAAGAAAGGTGACATTTCATAAAGCAAAAGAAGAATATAAATGGAAACAGTGGAAGGAACAGGAAGAAAAGATTTTAAGAGAATCCGGAGTCAGTGAAGAGGTAATCCAAAGAATCCGGGAATTGGATTGGCAGGATTTTAATGCGGATCGAAGGTTTTGGGAACATTTTTCTTCCAACCAGGAAGAATTATATACGCAAAAGACGGAAGAAGAAGCTTCAGTTGCACTGAATATCCAACAGCTGCTTGACAGTATTGAGAACGAACAGCTTTTACAGATTCTGATGGAAACAGATAAGAAAACATTGCAAATTTTACTGTTGAAGATGTGGGGATTTTCTGTTCGTGAGATTGCGGGTCAGATGGGACTGCCGGAAAAGACCATTTATACACGGATGGAGCGATTGAAGAAAAAAATTAAAAAAGTTTTGAGGAAGTGAAGAAAAATGGAGGTTCTCATCGGCTCTATATATGAAAGGGGTAATAGCCCTTTGTTCCTTGATAACCGCATACCAGCATTACAGGTACGTTCCCAAAGATAGAAGCGTGACAGCATAAGCGCCAGGACGGATGGGAACAAGCACTGCAGGATTGTTATGGAAAGGTCTGTCCAAAGACTATGGCGGATCAGTTCGTGAGAAAACTGTCAGTGCCTGTTCTCATTCTGAGCGACTCCTTATAGCTGTGAATGGACTTTTGCAGGTCTTTCGCCAGGATCATCGGAGGGGGATAATGATACGAAATTCTTCTCAAAAAAGAAGAGGATGGACTCTAAGTTGTAATCAGCAAGACTTTCAGGAAATCTGCGAGCGGTGCGAAGCGAAGCATCCGCCTGTAATGTTCCCTACCATAAAGGTGGTGTGGCAGCCGGGGAGTCGAGGACAAATACGGTGCCAAAGAAGAAAAGAAACGATAAGAAATCAAAAAAGAGTGTGTCGTTGATATCAGATACATGCGGCTGTGAGAAAATGTCACAGCCGTATTCTTGTGGTATTAACGCCATGCGGAAAGAAGTACTATGTTTTATAAAGTTGAATATCAAAAAAGAGCGCATCAGGAAGTAGAGAAGATCTTCCGGGTGCTATTTCCGGAACAGGGACTGGCAGTCCGGGAAGAGCAGATCCGTCTCTGCCATGAAATGTTGGATGCTCTGCTGGGAGAACAGATTGCCTTGTGTGATGCAGGGGTAGGGATTGGAAAAACCTATGCCTATCTGGTAGCCTGCGTATTATTGCGGAAGTATTCCATGCTGACTGGGAGAGGAAATCCGTTGGAGCAGCGTCCGGTAGTGGTGTCCACCTCCAGCATTGCATTGCAGAAAGCAATATTGACGGAATATATTCCATTTTTATCCAGAGTGCTGTTGGAGCAGGGGATCATTCAGTCACCTCTTCGGGCAGTGGTGCGGAAAGGGAAGGAACACTTTGTCTGCGACAACAGGCTGGAACAACGAATCGAAGCGATTCGCCATAAACAGAAGAATGCTGCCCAAAAAGAAGCGTTGCTGTCTCTACGAAAACAGTATGACATGGATAGCGTAAAAAATCTGAGCGGGTTTGACAGAAGGCTGGTCTGTGTGCCGAAGTTCTGCCCAAGAGAATGTCCGGGCAGGCAGATGTGCCGCTATCAGAGGTATCTGGAAGAATCCAGGAAGCAGGATATATTTATTCAAATCTGCAATCACAACTACTTACTGGCAGATGCGTATCACAGAGCAGAAGGATACAAGCCTTTACTGGCGGATTACCGGACCGTGATTGTAGACGAAGCCCATAAGTTACCGGAAGCGGCAAAGCAGATGTTTGGGAAAAATCTATGCATGGATGATATCCGGGAGGTAGCGTATTATCTGGAACGGGAACATCAGACGGAAGAGGCAAGAATCCTGCGGACCGTCCTGTATGATGCATTGCATGTTGTTGGTGCAGAACAGAAGAGTGGAAAAGGAATCCGGGAAACATTCCGTCATACAACAAATAGTGTGATTTCTCTGTGGGAAGGAATAGAAATGTTGGAATTTCTTTTAGAAAAGCTGGAGCGAAGTGTTCCAAAGTGGATACGGAATCGGCTGGAGGATGCAAAAGAAGTGCTGGAGTGTTTTTGCAGCAGCGATGAGAAATATGTCCGCTATCTGCGATTCGATACAGAGCAGCTTCCTGTTTTGTGTGCAGCCAGCCGGGAAATCCCAGAATTACTTCGGAAGATGTTATGGGATCGGGAAGAATGGATATCCGCCATCTTAACCAGCGGAACGCTAAAGGCAGGCGCAGGTTTTTTGCGCACCCGGCAGATCACCGGGCTGGAAGGAAGAGCAGGCGTGCAGGAATATGTGGCAGAGTCCCCCTTTTCCTATGAGAGGAACTGTCTGTTATACCTGCCAAAGACGCTGGAACATTGCAGGAGAGGGAGCAGGGAAGAGGCAGTAATGGTGGCAGACCAGATCCATTCCTTGATCTGTTCCACTTACGGACATACGCTGGTACTGTTTACCTCTTATACATTGATGGGAAGTGTGTACCAGATTTTAAGAGACAGCCTGCCATTTCCCATGGTGGAAGTATGGAGATATTCCCAGGAAGAAATCTTGCGGTTCAAGACCATGGAGAATGGGGTGCTGTTTGCAGCCGGCTCCTGCTGGGAAGGGGTAGACTTTCCGGGAGATATGGTATCTTCGCTGATTATTGTGAAGCTACCCTTTGCAGTACCAGATCCGATCAGCGAAGCAGAGAAGGAGACGTATGACTCTTTGGAATCCTATATCCAGTCTATTATTGTGCCGGATATGCAGAAGAAACTGCGACAAGGATTTGGGAGAGCCATCCGGACAGAAACCGATACCTGCGTGGTGTCTATTTTAGATATACGGGCGGTAAAAGGCGGCAAGTATCACGAAGATGTGATGTGTGCGCTTCCACCCTGCCGGATAGCAGAAGAGTTGAAAGAGGTACAGGATTTCATCCGCAGCCGGAAAGGTGTAGAGTATTATTTATAATAGGAAAAATCTGCTTTCCAGCCTTGTTGCTTGTGCTTATTTTCCAGGCGCTTTTAAGGGAAAAATTTAGTACAGTTTTGGGGCGGTTTTGGAGAGATTGTTGGTATTGATGAATAGCTATTTGAACATGAAGTGGGTATAATGTGTATAGCGTTAGAGGAAAGGACGGTGAGCAAAATGGCACGATATGCAGTAGAACATATCTGGGAAGGAAAACAGGAATATTTCTTGATCCGGGATCATCAGAGCTGGCAGATGGTGCTGCTCCCGTCCAAGTATCTGACGCATTTGATTCGAGCAAACCGTTCCCCGAATACCGTTGGCCGCAGGGCAAAATCCATCCGGTTCTATCTGGAATATTTGGATGAAAAAGAGATGGAACTGTCCCAGGTAGCGGAACTGGAATTCCAGGAACAGTATGAACATTATGTGGGATTTCTCCACTGGCTGAAAGCCGGAAACCATTTGCATGAAAAGAAAGAGAAACTGCCAAGCAATAAAACCTGCAATGCGTACTTAAAAGACGTGTTCAGGTTTTTCTGTTTTTTAGAGCTGGAAGCAGATATGGAAAGGCTAAAGGTATTATATTATGACAGCTTTACTACCCATGATTCCATCGGTGTAAAACGGAAGCTGCGGTTCCGGTCATTCAACGGCTATCTGAAAGAGGAAGAACGAAACGTCCGTCCGGCAGAGCATCAGGAGATTTTGGAACTTCTGAAGCAGTGTACCAACTGCAGGGACCAGCTTCTGATCATGCTTCTGGCAGAGACCGGATACCGGATCGGTGAGATCTTAGGGGTAGATTATACCAGAGATATTGATTATGAAAGACACACCATCCGGGTATTCTTCCGGGATGACAATGAAAACAAGGCAAGGGCGAAGAATGCGGCATACCGAAGATCCAAAGTCAGTGATGCCACCTTCCAGTTTTTACTGTTCTATTTGTCCAAGTACCGGGAATTTTTACAGCACCAGCAGATGCTGTTTGTAAACATCGAAGGAGAGACAAAAGGAAAGGCACTGCAGGTGGACGCAGTTTACCGGATGCTGGAGCGGATGGAGAAAAAGACAGGCATCCATACGACGCCCCATATGCTGCGGAGATACTTCGGAAATATGAGGCGGGATGCCGGATGGCCGCTGGAAATGATCAGTGAGGCGTATGGACATAAGCACATCGACACGACCATCAAATATCTGAACCTTGTAGATGACCAGCTTATGGAAGCCAGTGACCAATATTATGCAAAACATTCTGCTCTTTATGATGTGGAGAAACTCCTGTAGGAGGTGAAGAACATGCCCGCTTATCAATTATATGTATATGAAGCTCAGGAAAAGCGGGAAGCACTGGAACAAAAAATCTGTGAACAGGTGGATGCCTGCACAGAGGTAAATGGAACTATACGAAACAGGGTAAAGAAATTCCTGATAGAAGAGGGGATTACTGATATTTCAGAGATGGACGCAGTCCTAAGGGTCCTCTACGAAGAATATCTGGAAAGGAACGAAACCGTTCTTGCACCGATTACTTGCCTGCGGGGATTTGATGGAATCGTGATTCATCGGATGAAAGAAGAACTGCAGACACTGGCAGGGAGAAGAAACTATACTACAGAGTATCGAGAACAGTGGATGTGCCTTAGCCATTATCCGGAGATTGAGATTGCGGAATCCTTTCTAGCAAGTAAAGATGGAAAAGAACTGTTGTGGAATTTTACCATGGAGTGCCCAAGAAATTTGAAGATGCAGATTTTTACAGTACTGAAAGAAGTAATCCATACCTACCAAGGCTGTTACAGAAAAGAGAAACTGCTGGCACTGCAAAGGTTCTACCAATTCTGTGCGAAGCATCAAGTGGCTGATATTGAGATAATGACACTGACCAAAGAACAGCAATTTGAGCAGGAACTCTCGGAAGAGTTTCGAGGGAAAAAGAGAAGTACTATGTTTGGCATCCTGCGGATGAGCAGAAAAATCCTATTTTTACAGGCACCGGAAATTCATTGGAATGCGAATGTGTGGTTTTTGGAACGTTTCCATTTTTCCAGAGAACGAATGAATCCAAGCAAGCCCGTGGAATGGGTATCCTTTAAAGAGGTGACCAACCTGGAAAATCAAAAGATTTTGCAAAAATATCTGCGGTATCTGTTTGGAATCACAGATTTATCTATCAGTACCATCCGAATCAAGCTGCTGGAACTTCGTACATTCCTGGTACACTTCAATGGAGAGGAAAAGCCGATCTATGAAGTGGAGGCAGAGAAGATTCAGAGATATCTGGAATCCGTTCAGAGACAGGATACCCGTGAAAAAACAGCAAATGGAAGAATCTTTATGATTTTGCAGTTTTACAATTTCCTTGTAGTCAAAGGATATCTGAAGAAGATTCCATTCCGTCATGTGTATTATATGCAGAAAGAAGTGCATGTCTATAATGACCGCAGTGTACCGGAAAGAATCTATACGGAAATTTTATCGAAGCTGGCAGAATTTCCGGAACATCTGCGGTTGATGTTCCTACATTTATGGTGTACCGGAATCCGGGGAAGTGAAGTATGCACCCTGACAGGTGGCGATTATGAAGAAAAGAATGGAGATTACTGGCTGAAAGTGTATCAGGTGAAAATGAAAACGTATAAGCGGATTCCCATTCCGGAAGCATTGTACGATCTGGTGCAGGTGTACAAAAAGAAATATCAGATCGGACCAGAAGAATACCTGTTTAAAAGCAAAAAAGGTGGAGCATTCCAGTATGCTACATTACGGTATCAAATGTTGAAATACTGTGAGAAAAATCAGATTGCAGACGGGGAATATATTTTCAGATCCCATGATTACCGACATAACCTGGCTACGCTTTATTATGATAATGGTATTTCCATCCAAGCGGTACGGGATTACTTGGGGCATGAATATGAAGAAATGACCAGGCAGTATGTGGACTATATGCCGAAGAAACTAGAAAAAGCCAGTGAAGTGTATTTCCAGGAAGAAACCCACAGCTTTGCGGCGGAACTGATGAAAGGAGGGTTCCATGGATGAAAAATTATATCTAATCGATTTGGACTGCTATGCAAGAGCAGAGGAAAAAGAGAAAAAGAAGGTAAAAGAACCCCATTGCTTTGATTTCGGACTTCTTCCAACAAAAGGGCTTCAAAATGAATTCCGTTCCTTTATTGAGAATCGAAGCCGACAATGTGCATTGGCAACGATGATACAGGAACGAGTGATCTATCAGAGATTTTGCAGAATGGTAAAGGATAAGCACATCCGGGCAGAGAGCCTGCAGGAACTGGAGTGGGAACAATGGCTGCTAAAAATCCGAAGCTGGCTTCTGGAACATGGGCAGAAACTGACCATGCAGGGAATCAGCGTATATGGGAAAGAAAAGACAGTGCCATCGAACCTCATCACTTATGTGCGGAAGGCATATCGATTTACAGAAGCCAAAGAGGAACGGGATGAGATTGAGAAAGATATCTGGATATTAGAGAATCTGGACATTGCCTATAAAAAGAATCCGATTAAAAATGTGCAGACTTTGAATTTTACAGCGATTATCCAGGATGACTTACGGGAAGAAACAAAAAAGGCAGTTTATGAACATTTACATCATGAAGCGATTGCAACAATTATCAAAGAACTGACAGCCATCCGGAGACTATCCAAATATCTGAAAGAAACATATCCCGATATCCATTCGGCAGAAGAACTGAATCGGGAGTTGCTGGAAGAATATCTGACGTACCTTGCAACGGAAGCGGAGGGCGTAAATAATTACCGGGCAGATCTGACGAACCTCCGGGGACTGCTGGAAACCATCGGAAAATTATATGGGTATCCACATTTAGAAATTTTATTTCTGGCCAGTGACTTGCCCAGACAGGTGCAGCCGAAATTGAAATCCTATTCAGATAGTGAGCTGATTCGTTTTAATGCAGCGCTTGCGGAGCTGGATGAGCAGATGGAGCGGCTTATGGTCATCCACCAGATGTTAGGAACAAGGATATCTGATACCCTTACTCTGCAGACAGACTGCCTGTATCGGCAGGACGGACATCCTATGATCCAGATCCGGCAGATGAAAACAACTACATTTGTGAAGCCTATCAGTGCAGAACTGGAACTGCTGATTGAAAAAGCAATCCAATATACTAGAAAAATGTATGGAGATACGGTTTACACTTTTGTGGATGAGAAAAATAGCAAGAGACCTATGCAGTACAATACCGTTCAAAACAAGGTGATGGATCTGATTCAGAAAAAAGATTTGCGGGACGATCATGGAGAATTGTTTGGATTTGGAACGCATATGTTCCGCCATGTATATGGTATCCGCTTAACAGAACTGCATCTGGATGACTGGACCATCGCAAAACTACTGGGGCATACATCTGTAAAGAATGTGAAATTTTACCGGAAGATGAGCCTCCAGATCATCGCAGATGAAACAAGAGAAATCAGGGCAGAGATGAGCCGGATGATCCGGGCGAATCTGGCCGGATGGGGGAAAGAGTATGAGCAAATATGACAAGATGCTGGAAGTAAACCATAAGCAGAGCGTGGAGAAAATCCAGAGGGCAAAACTGAAAATCCAGGAAATGATCGAAGAAGAGGATAAAGTGACCGTTCCCAAACTGATGCAAAAGACCGGACTGTCCAGAGGATTTTTCTATAAGAACCCGGAAGTGCGAAAGGCAGTAGATCGTGCCTTGCAGCTACAGGCTGGCATGGTAGATAAGAGAAGAAAGATTTTAGATATGGCAATGGACAACCGTATCCTGCAGCTGGAGCAACAGGTAGCGAAACTGAAAAGAGAGAATGAAACATTACGCAAAGAAAGTGAAGCAATGCGGAAGGCATTGAATAAAAGAGACTTGAATCTGATCAAGAATTTTTAATGAAGAAGAAAATAATCAGCGACTGCAGGGGCGAGAAGGACGTGCCTGCTGGTGGTTGTGGGGATAAAAGGGTATTGTTGATGTTTAGATTGTGTGAGACAATAAAGCTGTTAATTATATTCAGCCATAATAGGTACTCACGATAAAGGAGAATGCAATATATGAAAAAATATGTTCAGGAAGCAACGGATGAAAATATTTGGACATCTATAAAAAACAATACTTTTGGAAGAAATAAAGATATAAAAGATTTTATAGATGGTTTAGAACTCATAGATGAGAGTGCTTGCATCAGTTTGGATGCGAAATGGGGAGATGGAAAGACATTTTTTGTCCGACAGATTGAAGAAGTGTTAAAATATGTGTTGGCAAATCAACGGGCAGATGAAGAAAATCCGATTGAGAAACTTCCATCTTATGAATATTTGAAGGACAATGAAATGATGGCTAAAATAGATTTGAAGCATTCTTATTTGCCAATCTATTATAATGCATGGATGTATGATAATCATAGCGATCCACTTATGTCCCTGTTGTTAGTCATGACAAAGACTTGCAGGGGAGTTTATGATACGAAAATAGATTCCGAAAAGATAAGTAAAAAGCTAGTAGAGGCATTGGCAACATTGCCCATATCACTAGGGGAGTTTAAAGCAAATCCATTCACCGCAATTGAAAAGTTGCAAGGGAAAAGTATGGACATTTTATCGCTTGTACAAACAGAAGAAGAGATTCGGGAGAGAGTAAAAGGAATCTTCAATGACATTATCGTAGAAAGAGCGCAGAAACTGGTTATATTTATTGATGAATTGGATCGCTGCAGACCATCTTTTGCCATAGAAATGTTGGAGAGAATCAAACACTATTTTGATGATGAGCGTGTGATTTTCGTGGTGTCCCTTAATAAGGAGCAGTTAATACATACCATAACAAATTATTATGGAAGTGGGTTTGATGCAACCAGATATTTGAATAAGTTTTTTGATGTGAATATAAATCTTCCAGCAATGGATAAATATCAAAAACAGACCTTAGAATTTTCTGAACAACAAACAGAAGGAAAATTTTGGTTGTATAAATTAGCTGAAGAGCTAAGTGATTATTATCATTTATCTTTAAGAGATAAACTAATTTACAAAAGTCGTATTGAAGCAGTACCAGCTACTACAGGAACATACACGAGTTTAGAATCATATTTTGTATTGCTGTTCGTAGCAAGTATTATATTACTGGACATTATTGATATTCAAGAAAAGAAAAAATTTTTAGAAGGTAAAAGTGAGTTTGTTACAAATGTGTTGCCAGAACTGAAAATTTACAAGAGATTTATTAATAGATTGATTGGAGATGGAAGCAGAACAGTTGAAGAGGAACAATTTAAAAGTAACTGCGAAGAAGTTGTGAAAGTATATAAATATGCATTTGAAACAGAATCAGATGAATATTATGAACGGTTCGAAATAGGACGCGAATTGAAACAAAAATGTATTGTTGCATGCAACGGAAATAGGTATCATTAAGAGTATAAAAGCAAGTGGGAAATTCTAGAAAAAAAGACCTGCTTGCTTTTATCGTAGAAGGAAAGTGTACACAGTACACAAGTGTGCATACAGTTAAAGCCCCTATTTTCAAGGCATAAAGGGATAGGGGTACAGTTTACGGATGAACCGACCGGAAATCTGGATTCTGCTTCATCAGAAACAGTAATGGAATACCTGCAGATGATCAATAAAGATTTGCAAAAGGCCGTGGTGTTGGTAACGCATGATGCATATGTTGCAAGCTTTTGTAATAGGGTGATCTTTGTAAAGGATGGGAACATTGAAGTCGAATTAAGAAAAAACGAAAAGCAGGATGTTTTCTGTGATAAGATTATGAAAGCACAAAAAGATATCCTGAAAAACAAATAAAAGGAAATATAAGTCGAATTGTGTAATGTTTTTAACAAACTTCAAATACGTAAAAGAAAAATCAATACTGTGATCGGCTCTGCATATTTTGAATTTTTGTAAAAAATACATACAAATAAATGAATTTCAACTGGGGAAGTAGAAAAAACACAAATTTAACATTTCAAACACTTGAAAAATAAATTCCTTAGTAGTACAATTATGTTAAAAGATTAACGATGCTTTGTTGATAAAAAATATTATCAAGTTATACAATGCATCAATGCATAATAAAAGGAGCGTGTTTGATATGGCAAGATTTACACTACCAAGAGACGTATATCACGGAAAAGGATGTTTATCCGAATTAAAAAATCTGAAAGGTAAAAAAGCTGTCCTCGTAGTCGGCGGCGGATCTATGAAGCGTCAGGGATTCCTGGACAAAGCAGTGAACTACCTGAAAGAAGGCGGAATGGAAGTCAAACTGATCGAAGGTGTAGAACCGGATCCGTCTGTAGAGACTGTTATGAAGGGCGCAAAAGTAATGCAGGAATTCGAGCCTGACTGGATCGTAGCAATGGGCGGTGGATCTCCAATCGATGCGGCTAAAGCTATGTGGGTATTCTATGAGTATCCGGATGAGACATTTGAGAATATTATCACACCATTCAGCTTCCCTGAACTTCGTCAGAAAGCAAAATTTGCAGCCATCCCATCTACATCAGGAACTGCAACAGAAGTAACAGCATTCTCCGTAATCACAGATTACAATACAGGAATCAAATATCCTCTGGCAGACTTTAACATCACACCAGATGTTGCAATCGTTGATCCTGAACTGGTA
>OGRU01002130.1_pt1 | contig 13390 bp, 13 predicted proteins | sample 1553541 | NCBI WGS metagenome assembly OGRU01 (sample SAMEA2580068, study PRJEB22360) | human gut metagenome | biome: human gut; feature: human-associated habitat; material: faeces | place: Denmark | collected 2008/2010
ATATATTTTAAATACAATATACCTTTCACCTTTTCTACATTTGACAGCAGATTCAATTGCATTATCTAAAAGATTTCCCATCATCATAATAAAATCTAATTCTTCCATCGGAATCTTTTCAACCTGAGAATTTATTTTAAATTCAATTTCCTGTTCTCTCATTTTCTCAATTTTTATATTCAACATAAAATCCAATGTAGATATTCCAGTCCATATTGCCTTATCTTTTGTAAATGTTAGTTCTTTATAACCTCGTAGAATTTTTTTAGCTTCTTTTATATCCCTATTATCTAAACATTCATTTAAATATAAAATCATATGTTTTTCATCATGCAATAGACATCGATATTTGTCATATGATTTTTTTAATTCTTTATATTGTTCTGTCATTGTTTCAAATCGCATATTTAGAATATTTTTTTCTGATTTGATTAGTCTTTCCTGCATTTTTAAATATACAAACAACAAACCTAAAACCAATATCATCAAGACAATTAATGTAATTGTCAGATTGTTTTCTGTTATTTTTCCTTCACCAAAATGCATTAAAATACTTAGAACATATACCTCAGCACATGTCATAATAAATAAATACTTTTTATGTTCCTTCAACAACGGATTTATCCATCTTGATATACAAATGTACTTATTCATGAGCAGAATCATACTGTATATAATAATCACATAAAGAATTTCGCTATATAAATGTTCACGTGGCCATAAAAAAAAGTCAATAAAACTTCTATTCTTAAAAGTTCCTACATAGGCTACATATGGTTCTTTTAGCAATGCTATATTCGCTAAATAGATTATTTCCCACAAATAAGCATCCCACAAACTGCATTGATAAAATATATACAAATATAAAACAGGAACTATGTTTCCCAACAATATCATAATTATTGATTGATAAGAATTCCAATATTGACATTCAAGTTGAGCAAGCATCAATATAAATCCTATTACTTTTATTAAATCCCACTCTTTACATCTTACAATAAATATAGTCATTCCTAATATACCAGATAAATAGAATGCGATTATGCATCCTAAATATCCATGAATTCTATTTACATGCAAAAAAAGCTTAGGATATGTATATGCCCCTATCATTATCCATAAATACATTAACCACATCGAAAAATATTGCTTTCTCTTCAGTACCTTCCGCTTCGGAAACATCTGCCCAAATATCCAGACACCTATCCCAGTCTCCATAAACGTTGCCAGTCCATACAATAAAACTTTAAGCATTCTTCATACCCCCCAGTAATTCAGAATTGCTTCTCTGACACCTTTGAATCTTTCTCTGCCAACTGTAATAATATTACCGTCCCGCATATAAAGATCCCTTCCTTTCATCTTCATCACATGTTGGATGTTTGCAAGATATCCTCTGTCAGATATAATAAATTCTTTTGAATTCAGTTCTTTTTCTACTGTTGACAGACTTGCTCTGATCTTTACTTCCCCACGCCTGTGCACAAAAATCACATATTTTCCTTCTTTTTTCATATAGAAAATATCAGAATATGCCAGTTTTTCAACTTCGTTTCTTTTATTTATGATATAGTACCGCTCTTCTTTCTCCATAATTACAGGAAGAAGCGCATCATAAGCCTGCGAAAGTTTTTCCTTCAGACACTCTTTGGGGATATAACGATAGGTGTTTACCTCATATGCTTCTATTGCATAATCCACAAAATTTGTAATAAATATAATAACCGGATCCGGATAAAGTCTGCGTATCTCTCTTGCTGCCTCTATTCCGTTTTCTCCCGGCATCCGGATATCCAGAAGATACATATCGAATTTTTCTTCCTTCAATCCCAGCAGAAACCATTCCACATTCTGGTATGTCGTTACCGTACAATCTATATTTTTCTCTGCAAAATAGTGTTCTGTAATCTCCTTTTCTTTTTTCAGATACATTTCGTCATCATCCAGAATCATTATTCTTATCATAGCAATTATTCCTCCATGAATGTATAAAATCTGAATTTCTTCACATCATAAAAATAACTTTCATCCTTATTGATGACCAGCTCATAAACCTCGATATCCTCTTTGGTTGTCACATCAGTTCTGTGATACTGATAAATGTATCTGCCTTCCTCATGATTTTTTACCTTTCTGATGATATCATCCACCAATTCTCCGATTGTCATCGGACTGTCTCTGGAAGGTCTCCATCTTCCAATCATACCACGAACCTGTGATCTGGTCAGTTTAATTCTCTTTCCAAGAAGATATCCTTTCGGGAAAAAGTCTTCTCTGGTCTTTCCTGTCTTTTTCAATATCTCACATATCGTCTTATTTTCTTCATCTAAAGCAAATCCCATATTAGCATAAGCCTGCATATGAAGCAACGCTAATTCGAGATATTTACTGTTTTCAGATTCTTTATTCCATAACAGTAATTTGTCCAGACTTTTATATACAGTTTCTCTGATTGTAATTCCCTGATTTTGCAAAGTCTGCAAAGAAAACATCATGGTATACAAATCCTTTGTATATTCGTCCATATTCCTATATTCCTCCTGTCATAAAACATATCAAATTTGATTAGTCACTTGTCATTTATATCCTTATACATATTTAATTCCGTCTGTTAAACTTTATCAAAGGAAAGGATTTTTATTTATGAAAAACAATACTATCGGAAAAAGAATTGCAGAAGCTCGGATCAACAGGAATATTACCCAGGAACACCTGGAAGAATTAAGTGGTTTATCTGTAAGTACGATCAGCCGGATTGAAACAGGTAAGTATATGCCTACTATCGAAAATCTCCTTAAGCTTTCTGAAATTCTTGATGTGGGACTTGACTATTTTCTTTATGATCTGCTTCCTCATAATAAAGATATTCAAAGCCCGGCTATTCAGGATGCGATTTCAATCATGAATCAAATGGGTGAACGCCAGACTGAATACATTGTAAAAATACTGAAAATATATCAGGCCTCTCATCAGGATTAAATATAATTACAATTCGACAATTTTCGTGTTTTTGTCCTCGAAAAGCATTTTTCTGACCTCGAAGCAACAATCAGGAAATGCTTTTTATTTTTTTCTGTTTCATGTTTACATTTTTCCCTTTTCTCACTCTTTATAAGATGTATCACCGGTGAGCAAATAAATAATCAAATTTCAGGAGGATGAAAAAATGACAAAAACAGAAAAAGCAGTAACATGGGCAATTAAAATCGCAAACGATCCGGCACACGGATATGATCAGGATAACAGATGGGGACCGGACTACGATTGTTCTTCACTGGTAATCTCCGCATGGCAGCAGGCTGGTGTTCCTGTAAAAACAAAAGGAGCCACTTATACAGGAAATATGAAATCCGTTTTTCTGTCCTGCGGCTTTAAGGATGTAACTTCCAAAGTTAATCTCAGCACAGGAAGTGGCATGAAACGTGGCGATGTATTATTAAACATCGCAAGTCATACAGTAATGCACATTGGTAATGGTCAGGTGGTATCTGCCAGCAAAAATGAAAATAATGGATATCATGGTGGTAAACCCGGAGATCAGAGCGGAAAAGAGATCAAACTTCAGAGTTATTACAATTTCCCCTGGGATTGTGTTCTCCGTTATACTGAAGATTCTTCAACTACTGATCCTGATCCTGAACCTCAGCCAACTGCAGGAAATGCAAAAATCCGCAAAGGTCAGGGTTATGCCAATAAATTCGCCAATGCAGGAATCTCTATTACCGGAAAAAGAGACGCTGCTACCAAAAAAGCAGGCGTTAAAGTTCTTCAGACAGCTCTGAACAGGGATTATGGTGCCGGTCTGGATGTAGACGGTATCTGGGGAACAAACACAGACAATGCTCTTGGACAGCATTATGTAAAAAATGGTGAAACACAGTATATGGTAACTGCCGCTGAGATTCTCCTTCTTTTACGTGCTTATGATCCAAACGGTGTAGAGATTCCCGGTACCTTTGGCTCAGGACTTCTCTCTGCTGTAAAGGCATTCCAGAAGGCACAGGGCTTAACAGTTTCCGGAACCTGTGACAGAAATACTTTCCTGAAACTGATCAGCTGATCTTTACCAGATAAACATCCGGCAGAATTCTGTCCCCTGATTCTGTCGGATATACCCCTTCACTATTCATGTATATAACAAAAAGAAGCAATTTTGAAACCCATTAAAATGGTCTCAAAACTGCTTCTTTTCGCATTTTTATATTCTACCACGGAACATATTCGCCGCTGTCTTTATCATAATAATACCAGCCGTTTCCTCTGCCTATAGGACTACAGTCAGATTCCGCAGCCTGAAACGGTATATAGGAATTGGTTCCCGGATCCCAGGAATACAGGTCATACGGATCTGTGACCTCTTCTGATGCATCGTGAGGTGCTGTCCAGTAATATTTATTGCCATCCTGATCTGTGACACCATTTTCATTTACCATAGCATCTTCAATATCTTCCCAGCTTCCATAGTAATTTCCGTCACTGTCATACCAGTTTCCATCATCAGCTTCAGAAATCAGCCTTCCATTTCCCTCACTGTCATATATCATTGCCTGATCTGCCCTCTGATCAGATTGAGTACCACCATTACCTGTTGAACCATTATCTTCAGATGCAGAAGTGTCCACCCCTGTGGTCTGGGAATCGTCTGTATCAGTTCCCGCAGTACTGTCTGTTCCATTCTCTGAATTCTGTACGTCGCCTGCATTATTGGATGAAGCAGATATTTTCGTCTTCTTATCCGCAGTCTGATTTGAATCTTCTTTTCCAATGGATGTACTTTTATTTACCTGTTTTTTATCCGGCTGAGATTTTTCTGCTGTTTTTTGTTTTGTCTGTTCGGATTTCTCCTGTGAGTTCTGCGTATAATCAACCTGTGTCTCTGTTTTATTCTGTTCCGCACAGCCAGTCATAGCAGCCGCTGCTGCTAAAATCCCTGCCATAATAATTGCAATCTTTTTCTGCTTCATTTTGTTATCCTTTCTACATTTGTTAAAAATGTCGATGCCTTTATCATAATGTGCTTTTCCTGTTCATTATGACATACTTCACAGGCTTCGATGCCTCATATGTCCCTTATCTGTCATGAAATGTACCCCATTTTTTTCCAAAATCTTTACCCCATAATTTTGCCTTATAAACGCTTGGTAAAAGGGGAATATCTTTTTTCTTAAAAGTGAAATCTCTGTGAAACAAATGGCAGCAGTACTTATTTCACAACTATTTTCTTTATTTTCGACCATTTCGTATAACTTTTTGCATAGCCTTTTACATAGGCACGTCCTGCAAGGTAGTAGACTCCGGGCTTCACACTTTTAAAGACCACCGTGGTTTTTGTCTGATTTTTCTTTGTATAAGCATAACTGCTTACACCTGTATAGCTGCCGTCATCAGATTTGGAAACTTTCTTTGCCAGTACCCAGTCTGTTCCATCACAGGACTTTGGAACAGTAAACGTCACCGCCACGTTTCTTTTTGTTCCCTGTCTGGAAACCTTAGCTGATTTAACAGCAGGTTTTCCTGTTACAAGGCTTGTTTTTACAGTTACCTTCCTGACCTCTGCCCATTTACTGAGCACTTTGGTATTGCTCCCATTCAGATATTTATAAGCATGTACGCCAATATACCACGTTCCTGCCGGTACGCCCCGTAAGATAAGCTCTTTACTGCTTCCGGAATACCCACTCTTTACCTTTATATAATCCGATGGTTCTTTTCCGTTCTTACTTCTGGCAGCAACAACATCGTAACCGTCCGGTTCCTCACCCTTGCTGTTAAGTACTATTCTGACATCATTTTTCTTCACCTGCACCTTCTGAACCACAGGTGCGTCCGGAGTCTTTGCCTTTACCGTAACCGGAACCCCGTCTGACCATTCCCCATATTCCATAACATGGCTGCTGTTCTCTTTATATGCCCTGCAATAAAGACTATGTGTTCCCTCCGGAATATACTTCAGCTCAGGATATTGATTCAGTTCAGAATTTGTAATTTTTGTCTGCGCAGTATAATTCCCCTTTTTCAGATCCTTCTGAGATTTGGCTGTCACAAACTGATAGCCGTCCGCTTCATTGGAAAGATCTCTCAGATAAAGCATTGCATAATTTGTGATCACTCTGGTCCACCGCGTATCAATAACTGGTCTGTTTAATGTCTGATAAGCATCCACCTGTACCATTATCTGTACGGCAGTGTCCAGCCCTTCATTATTTTCATCCTCATTCAGTTCCAGAGATCCGTTGACCAGAAAACTTTGAGCTGTTTTTTCTGCACCATTGGTAATTCCAGTCACAGGCTCAACAGCATCTGCCAGTCCCTGATAAATCCGGTCTCCTACAATAAAAGAATCCTGTTCCTCATAGTTTCCGGCAGGAAGATTCTTCTTATCAACAATATCCACAGCAGCACAACTTCCAGTCTGCATTTCTTCATCTGTATTCGTATCGAAAATCGGTGAATAGGAAAAATCAAAATACCTGCTCTGCGGAAAATCAGACAGATGAAGTGTATCCGTTCCTGCATTATAAAGAAATAATCGATTAACTTAATTTCTTTCACAAACAAATTTACCCGTTTATAAAGTACTATATCTTTTATCATTCTGAAACAATAATTCCTGTCTGTATTTATTTTTTATTTCCGGTTTACAAATCATGAAAAAACGTCTCTTTACAAAGTGAATTTGCAAATTCCAAAAATTTAAAGGAGGCAAAAAAATTATGCCAGGAACATTCAATGGAACAACTTTAACCATTTCAGCTACACCCGTAGACCATGCACTAATTCCCGATGAAGGTGCAACAAACGTAGCGGGAATTGCAATTGTGGGGTCAGATATGTATTGCGTAAAGACAACCGGTCTTAAAACTACATTACTCAAAACGACTGACTACATGGCAACAAAAGCAACTGCCGTAAAAAAAGATCTGAACTGGTTCGCTCTGGGACTTACCAAAACTGTTAAGGAAACAATCGGAGTTGGTGTAAACGAAAAAGCAGCCTTGAGTTCTGATAAAAACTGCCCTTTCGTTTACATCAATTTCGATTTTACCTTGGTGAACAAAGTCGCGTCCCTTTAGCCGATAGCTATGGGGATTCAATCGTTGCTCTTTTCCTTAAGTTTATCATACCGGATGTTTTGGTAAAAGTTTTTTTATTCAAGAAATCAATTTCAGGCATGACAAACAAACCTCCTATGCGGAAGTCATTTATTCTATGCAATTGTAGATTTTAACATCTCATATGTGCACAAAAAGAAGAACTGTATTTATCTTTGCGGGGTGATACCATATTCCCTCCGCAAGAAGAACATTTGCATACATCGATGTGATACAAAACCTTTATCATTTCTATTGCATTTAGATTTTTTAATGTAGAAATGTATTTCTTGCATCCAAGCAGATTTCTGCAGTGAGTTATCTTTTTTCTCTTGTTTCTACATGATAGCAGACCATAGTGACGGATTCTGACAAATTGTTTGGGAGGAACATGCATCAGGAATCGACGGATGAATTCTTCTCCTGAAATTGTTTTCTCTTTCCAACAGCCTTCGTTTTTATAGTCTTTTACTGCATATGTAACTGTCGTGTCTTTCATGGATTTAATTCGCTGATTACTGATTGCTATCCTGTGGGTATATTTTCCAAGATAATTGATAACCGACTGTGCACCATTGAAAGTTTCTTTACAGTAAGTGACCCAGTTCTTTTCATAACACTTATCAAGAAGTTCTTTAAAACGATAGCTGTTCTGATATTTCTCCGCTGTACCATGAAATTTAAGCTTAGAATCATTCCACAGGCTTTTTAACTCATCCAGATATTTTCCACGGAACACCTTTGAGATGACACCATATGGGAGAAAAAAATTTCCACCTGTTTCTTTCCATTTATTTTCATCATCAAGCCCACCTCCAAGAACAATGGTATGAATATGAGGATGATAATTCATTGCAGAACCCCAGGTATGAAGAATGCAGATATACCCTATATCAGCTCCCAGGTACTTTGCATCTTTTGACAATTCATTCAATGTGGCTGAAGCAGCATGATACAGTGCATCATATAACAGCTTCTGGTTGCTGTAAATAATGGAATTCAATTCCTCAGGAACTGTGAATACTACATGATAATAGGGTGCATCCAATACGTTCTCTTTTTGTGCATCAATCCATTTCTCTTTCGGAAACTCCTGGCACATGGGACAGCATCTGCTTCTGCAGGAGTTGTTGTGAACACTGATACATCCGCAGTCCTCACAAACACTGATGTTTACACCAAAAACTCCTGTTTTACAGTTTCTGATGTGATAAGCCGTTTTTCTGTGATGAGCAGGAGGGTTACTCCTCTTTTCATAAGAAGGATAGAACCGTTCAAATACATCCTGTATCGTACATGATTTATCCATAATCATTCACCACCCATCTCATCAAATGGGCTTTTAATACCAAGCAGAGTTTTATTGCTTACATGCAGATAAATTTCTGTTGATTTTGGATCACGATGTCCCAAAAGAGCCTGAATGTATTTTATATCGCAGCCTGACTCAAACAGATGACTTGCAAAACTATGACGCAAACAATGTGTGGAGACATGTTTCTGAATGCCTGCTCTTTCGGCGCTTTCACGAAAAAACTGAATGACACTATCTTTTGTAAGATAATCCCCTGTCCATGAACTTGGGAACAGAATCCCCCTTGGTCTGCCACATTGAAACCAGTATTCTGTCAATATTTCGAGCGTCCGGTCTGCAAGCAAAGTATAACGATCAGAGCGACTTTTCCCATCACGGATGTGTATGGTTTTGTTCGTGCGTGAAATATCATCATAATGAAGATGTGTGACTTCTGAAACACGAAGTCCGCCTGAATACATAGTAGCAATCATAGCTTTGTGCTTCAAATTTGGCGTAGCATCAAGAATAGCTGATATTTCTGCTTTTGTAAGCACCGTTGGTAACTTTCTGTCCCTTTTCATACGAGGTATGTCATCATCATCCCAATTCTTCTTCAATATTTTTTTGTAAAAGAAGCGGATTCCTGAATGGTAGTGATTGTATGTTTCTGGTGAAATCCCGGAAAGTTTCTTTTCAGTTAGGAATATATCAACATCGTCAGTTGTTAATGCATCTATATCCTTGGCTGTGCGGTTCAAAAAATGAGCAACACTGGTACAGTATGCATGAATCGTGGAATCCTTGAGATTCCGTTTATTTGCAGCAGATCGAATCTGATTAAAAATTTCTTCGTACATAATAAAATCCTCCATGTAAAATCAGTAGTTAATGAAAAACCCTGCTTACATGGAGGTGCATTAGCATAATAAAACCGCTTGTCAGAAAAGCGGTCAAATGGTATTCTTTTCATAGGCAGTGGTGTCTTTCTGTATTGAATTGTTTTGTGTGGTAACTTTACAATATCAAATACTGGTAAGAATTGCCATTGCCTATTTTATTATTGAGAAAAAGAAAGCTGCGCCACAGCCTTGGCAAGCCATCGCGCAGCGATTTTGTTCAATTGGAAATTATCTGTATATGCTTGCAGAAGACCATAAAGGTTACGGCGGTTCTACAACCATCGTAAAACTGGATACCAAAGGCAATCAGCTCGGTACGTACAGTATCAATGAAATTTGTCCAAAAGGCGCATTAGGTATCACTGCTGCTGACGGAACTAACGAGAAATTTATCATTATGCATTACGCTGACAAGAGCAATGCTGGGACATTAACTTTCAGTGTTGTAGACTGGAAGGCTGCTAAAGCAGCAAGTACATTCACAGTTACTAACTCAGGCTTTGGTTATACCACACAGCTCCAGGATATCTACTATCACACTTCATTTGGATTATTTATCCTGACAAATAACACTTTTTCAACACTTCAGAACCGTATTCTGGTAGTTGATTATCATCTTACTGATGATAAAGGTAAAAAATACACTCCATGTGCGGTCATCAATGTAAATAAAACAGGTGAATATAAACAGTACAACCTTGAATCAATCTGTATGAAAGCCAATCACCTTGTGCTTGCATCCAATGTTATAACATCCGATGGAACCGCAGAAGATAAATTCTCTGTACTGGAAGGCATTACCTACTCCGGTAAAACCTATACTTTTGCATGCGGTTTTAGAGCAGGAGCCCGTGTGCCTACCAAAGTAGATCCCAACTATGAAACAACCAATCTGGGATGTGTATCCTTTAACGGAAACAATACTCCATATTTTATAAAACAAAGTCAAGATAAAGTCGCTGTTCTTGGCTACTGTAAAAATTATATGAATACAAGCGCAGGTGTATCTCACTTTAAAACATTCACTGACGGTTTATTAGGTCATGCCAACGGTATGAGCTGTTTTAACGGAAAATTCTTTGTTGTCGCAGGAAATAACAAAGTGGTTGCTATCAGCAGTAACAAAGAGGATGAGGAAATAACATATACAGTAACTCCCAACGATAACGATAAATCATTTGCTCTTAAAGCAATTAATTATTTTTATGAGGCAAATACAGCTTTATTATTGTCCGTTGTTGACGGAACATTAAAACTCTATAAATGTGCATTTGAAAATGAAAAAAATGTAAAAGCCACTTATCTTTGCACACTGATAAATGCCGGTCAGCCTACATCTCAGGATATTTTTTATCACAATAAATTAGGGCTTTTTGTCGGAACCAGTAATCCACATAATGTAAGTGGAGTAACGACTAAAATCACAACAAAAAACACTTTGCTTCATTATAATCTGAAAAAACTTGATGATAGCAAACTTTTATACCCAGATTTTGGATTTGTTACAGATATTCCTGCTAAAGATGCTCAGGGCCGCACATATAACAGTTTTGAACTGGAATCAGTGGCTCTGGATCAAAATAATAAATTAATCGCTGTGTGCAATGCCAATGTCAAAGATGCTACCCACACCAGTGGTTTAGCATCCACTGACGGCTTCTTTCAGTATAATACGCTTGAATTTATTACAGCTTGATTTCGCTACATCAATAACAGCATAAATTTCCATTATAAAAAGCAGGCAGTTTTTCGCCTGCTTTTTATAATTCCAATTTTCTATTTAACAACAACTTTTTTATTATCTGACCATACGCCAAACTGTTTAATACCATTCAACAACGTATATGCATGCGCTTTCAAATAGTAAACTCCCGGTTTTATATTTTTAAAAGTAACTGTATTTTTCTTTTGATTTTTTAATACAATATTTTCTCCTGAATCTGCATTCTTAAGTACGCAATCAAACCCATCACTGTATTTTAAATTTCCAAACTGTGCGGTTACTGTTTTCTTTTTCCCGGTAATTTTTATTAATTTTATATTATCTTTATTTAGTTTAACAGGAGGCATACGCATTTCATTAGACCACCTGCTATAACTTTTTTTACCATTTTGAACAGTATAAGAACGGACTCTGGCAAATCCCATAGTCGGCACTTTTTTTAATATACAGGTTGTGTTTGCAGAATTTTTATTAGCTAATACCTTAGTACCATCATATATTTGATATTGATATCCATCTGCATTCTTTACTTTTCCGCTCAAATCAATTGTAACATAGATTTGTTTGTTTACTATATCTGAATCAACAGATTTTATATACGGACGATTTGTTTCTGGTTTTGAAGCAGTTCCCTCACTTACAAAAGGAATACCATTCATCTTACAGTAATAGTATGCATATGAATTTTTCTTTCCATGAACTGTTAGAGAATCACAATTTATGAACGCCTCAGCACCTATCTCAGTAACTGTTTCAGGTATATATAACGTTTTCAGTTTTCGACAGTCAGCAAATGCAAAAAAATCTATACTTTGAAGATTTTGGGGAAGTTTAACACTCGTCAGTTCACCGCAGTATATAAATGCACTTTGTCCAATTTTTTTCACATTATCAGAAAGTATTACCCTTTTAAGCTTTGGACATGTGCTAAAGGCAAAAACTGGAACAGTATCTACTGAAGCTATCCACTCTACTTCTTCTATATTCAAATTATCTTCAAAACAAAATTTTTCTACTTTAGAAACCGAAGGAAGAAGTGTTATCTTCTTATAATCTCCAGTTGGGTATTCTCCATACACACGGCTCTCTGAAATTTTCAACTGTTCATACTTATTTTTACTTTCAACGGTTATCTGCGATTTCATAGCAGCTTCTGCTGAGACAGATGTAGAAACTGCTGCACACGTTAAAGCAATCAACAATATTTTCTTTACTTTCTTTGACTTCATAGAATCTCCTCCAATCAATAATATTCAGCTATTATCATAATATATCACTAACTATAAAAGATCCTGTATTTCTGGCATTAAAAGTATTCTAATGACCCCGAACCAAAATGCAAATTTAAATTAATCTGTTTCTTCCAAAAAATATTCCATATCTTATCAATTTAATTCCTTTAAGAATCCTATTCATTCCTTCGTCAGTCGTTATGTCTTTTTGATTTCTACAATTAATTTATATTTTTTCCATTTTTCAGTTTCTGATTTCATCTGTTCTGCCAGGTCAAACAGTTCCGCAATGGTAACTCCCAGTCGATTCGCCATAATCTCCAGAAACTTCCCGGTTCCGGCAGAACATTTATCATTCATAAGAAAATCCTGGATCATTCCCTGATCTACCAGGATTACTTTCGTATCCTGACCACCCACATCAATAATTGCACATTCATTTCCCGCCAGTTCTCTGCCACCTCTTCCATGACAGGTAATCTCCGTAATCACAAAATCTGCATAATCCACAGCTACGCGCCCATATCCTGTAGCAGCTACACGAACCCCTTCACTCATTACATCAATCCCCTCATCCAGAAGCCTTGAAGCAATCTCCGAAGCCGTCGAACCAATATCAATTCCAACATAATACAACTTTTCTCACCTACTTTTTTGGTATTTTTATCCATTCTGTTTACTGTAACTTCTATTATACCCTTTCCCATTAATAATCAAAAATTCAAAAATACAATAAAAGCAGGTGGTTTATTCAAAAAAGCTATAAATGATTTTTACCCCACGAACAAGCAATGATACACGACAGATAATGATAAAATCCTCTTTATAAATTTATCTGGTAAAATCAAGACACAATAGATTTTTTGTTACATTTCCATTATAGCAGAAAAGAAAAACCAGTAACGTTTCGGGTATATATCAAAAACATTACTGGTCTTTTTTTATAAGATTATTCCACACTTTTTATTCGATACAGGGAATCTCATAATTCCAGGATTTACGGATGTCGTCCATGATTTTCATGATCCTTATTGTTTCCGCATGAGGCATTTCCGGACACTCCGTTTTTCCCTCATGAATTGCTTTCATGCAGGATTCTACCTCATATTCATATCCTGAGATCTGTTCCGGCACAACATAAGAAGCCA
>OGRU01002132.1_pt1 | contig 13384 bp, 11 predicted proteins | sample 1553541 | NCBI WGS metagenome assembly OGRU01 (sample SAMEA2580068, study PRJEB22360) | human gut metagenome | biome: human gut; feature: human-associated habitat; material: faeces | place: Denmark | collected 2008/2010
TATTAGTCTTGGGGGTTGGTGTGGCTGCGAAGCCGGCGCCCGCCGTTGGATTGGGTGCTTTCTGTTGCCTGTGGGGGCTGTGTGCTGTCGGAGGTGACGAAGGTTTTCAGTGTGATGCAGTGGGTGCCGTCGAGCGATGGCGAGACGTGGTATCCTTATTTGGAGTTGCAGCATTTGCCGCTGCATTTGTGTTCGATTCAGATTGTGATGATTTTTTATGCGCGGTTTGCGCGCGAAGGGCGTATGCGTGAGGCGGTGTTGGCGTTTATGTATCCAACGTGTTTATTGGGAGCGTTTTTGGCGCTTTTGATGCCGTCGATTTATGGCTCGAGTATTGCGGTGTCGAAATCGTTCACGCATCCTTTGGCGTATCAGTATTTTTTGTATCATACGATGCTGGTGGTGTTGGGGGTATCTATTCCATTATCGGGCCAGACGACGATTCGCGCGCGTCATTATTTTTCAACACTGGCGCTTTTGGGTGGGCTGGCGTTTGCTTCGCTGTATTTTAATGCGATGTTTGCGGTGCCGACGTATGAGAATGGCGAACTGGTGCGTGTAGAGTATGTGACGAATTTTATGTTCACGTATCAGCCGCCGTTGTCGATTGCGCTGACAGAGCTTTGGCAGTGGTATGTGTATGTAGCGGTGATCGCAGTGTTGGCTGTAGTACTGATTGGTTGTTGTTATCTGCCGTTTTGGCGGCGGGAACGGCAGGCAAAAAAAATAGCATAAAAAAACCAACCCCCTCTGGTGCTGGGCTGTGTCTTGGCAACAGAGGGGGTTGTGTCTATGTTAAAAAGGATGAGCGAATGACATGTTCAATGGATGAGTGATTAGAGGGTCCAGCCTGCATCAAAACCGGTGTGTACGGCGTGAACAATGCTGGATGCTTTAACGCAGTCACCAACGTTGATGACGTCGAAGGCGGTGTCGATGAATTTATCACGTTCTTCAACGAGAGATTTGGTACCAACAGCGATGATGACGGTGTCTGCTTCGAGCAGAGTCTTGTTGCCGTCGGCATCTTCAATGATGGCACCTTGATCAGTGATTTCAACGCACTTGGTATCGATCATGGTGTTAACCTTTTCCTGTTCCAGCCATTCGAGGTAGGAGATACGTTCGGTGAGCTGAGCCTTTGGTGCGATGTAGTGGCCCATTTCAACAACGGTGCATTCATGGCCGAGTTCGTTGAGGTGGATGCCGAGTTCAACACCGATGTCGCCGCCGCCGATGATGGCAACTTTGTGGCCAACTTTTTCTTCTTCGTGGCCAAAGACATCGAAGGACATGACAGCTTTTTCTACGCCAGGGATCTTAGGAACGATCTGTTCTGCACCAACAGCAACGATGACAGCATCTGGATCGAGTTCGTCGATGATTTCTGGGGTTGCTTCGGTGTTGAGGTTAACAATGATGTTCTGGCGTTTGTGTACCTGACGTTCAAGGTATTCGTGGAAGAGTTTCATTTCTTTCTTGAACCACATGACGTCGGAGAGCAGTGCCTGACCGCCGAGTTTGTCAGTCTTTTCATAGATGATGACTTCGTGGCCGCGGTCTGCTGCAGCAAGGGCTGCTTCCATACCAGCGACACCGCCACCGACAACAGCGATGCGTTTTACGCGTTCAGCAGGTGGGAAGCTGCGCTTGGATAAGCTCTGGAAGGCCAGTGGGTTGGTAGCGCAGTGTCTGTCATAGCTTGGATGGCTGAGCAGATGCAGTTCTGTGGTGAGTGCTTCGCGGCGGCCATGGTCCATGCAGTAGTTGCAGCGCAGGCAAGGACGGATATCGTCTTCGCGGCCTTCTTTGGCTTTCTTGATGATTTCAGGGTCGGCCATTGCGGAACGTGCCATGAGGACGTAGTCGGCTTGGCCTTTAGCGAGTACTTCTTCAGCAATTTCAGGGGTGTAGATGGCGCCGACAACACCGATAGGAATCTTAACACCAGGGGTGTTTTTAACGATTTCGCTGGCGTAAGCGTTGTGAGCCATTGGGAAGAAGTTGCTTGGATGCTGTTTTGGACGGGACAGTGCGTCTACACGATGGCCGCAGGTGATGTGGATCATGTCGACGTATTCCTGGAGAATGAGCACTTGCTGTGCTGCGTCTTCAGGCAGGATGCCGCCTTCTACTTCATCATTGCCGTTGAGGCGCAGTTCGATCAGGAGATCGTCGCCGACAGCGTCGCGGATGGCTTTGAGAACCATCATTGGGAAGCGGCAGCGGTTTTCAACAGAGCCACCGAATTCATCGGTACGATGGTTGGTCAATGGAGAAAGGAACTGGTTGAAGAGCCAGCCGTGTGCCATGTGAATCATGAGGCCGTCGAAACGAGCGATTTTTGCCCAAACAGCATACTGAGCAAAGAGGTCGCAAATGCCTTTCATATCATCGAGGGTTGCTGCACGTACTGGATACCCGTTGGTAACATAGGTGTCAGCACCAAGACGTGGATAGTCAGGCAGGTTAACGAATGGGCCGCAGTGCAGAAGTTCTGCAAAGGTCAGGCCGCGGTAAGCATGAACAGAACGCTGCAGAAGATGGAATTCCATTTGGTTGCAGGTTTTAGGGTTGAGGTTGAACATGTGTTCATGACCGCCATCGATTGGTACTTCCATTGGCAGGGCAACAGTGGAGAAGCCGCCGCGGATGTAGTTCATGCATTGGTCAATCCCATTTTGAGAGATGCGGCCATCGCTCATTTCACCACCACCGGTGGCAATGGAACCGATAGGTGCCATCAGGGCACGGTTGTTAAAACGAACTTTGTTTTTGCCAACATACATTGGTTCAAACAGATGTGGATATTTTTCTTTATAAACAGGTTTCATGTGTCTACTCCTTTACAGTGATACAAGGGGTGATAGGTTATTCATCATTTTCGATACAATCACAGGCCCGACCATTTGTGAGGCAGCAGGTGAATTTTTCGCGGATAATATCCAGCATGCAGATCTCATTGAGTGAAAGATTTTTGAGATCTGGATAGATCAGATAATAGGTAATCTTGGTTGGTAGTTTTTTGTTGTCTAAAAAGACAGGTTTAATAAGTCCACTTCGAATATAGTAACTGCTGCGTGTTGTCAGTTCTGGAAAAATTCCTACTGCGCCGTCTTCAGCAATTAGTTGAAGAATGCTTTCACGGCTGTCCAGTCGGAAACAGCGGTCTGGATTGAAATAATTACGGTAAAATTCAGAGACATCGTCGGTCGTATCTGAATAATAAGCCAGAGTAAGTTGCTTTAAATCATCACTGGACAAGGTGTCCTTTTTTGATATTGGATTTTTAGTGGAAATCATCACACAACGTCTGTCTTCGATCAGTTTTTCAACGTTGAGTTTGCGATGCTTGGAGGCTTCCTTTAAAAAATCCTCTTCTTTTTCCTGTGAATATTGGCTAATACCAATATTTACAGCGCTGTTTGTAATGGCAGAAAGCATGTGCTGCGGTGTGCTAGTATGCATGAATATTGATAGATTTGGATAATTTTGCTGCATGTCCAGTATCAATGTGTTTGACATCGCAACACAAACAGAAGGGGTCGCCTGAATATGCACGTTTCCATTCAAGTTGTATTCTGTTTCTGAAGAAAGATACCAGTTCTGAATGATCGCCATGATCCGCTGTGCATCCTGCACAACACGCGCGCCATCCTCAGTGAGGACGACGCCTTTTTTCGTGCGGGTCAGAAGCGGGTAGTTCAATTCTTCCTCCATCGAATTGATGGCAATGCTTAAAGCAGGCTGTGTGATGTAGAGATTATGTGCAGCTTTGTTGATCGACTTACAATTTGCAATTTCTATCAGATAGCGTAGTTGCTCCAGTCTCATAATGGCTTCCCTCATTCTTTCAATTGGTTGTGTGGTTAGATGTTGTTACTCATACAAATACTTTTACTATACCACGAAAAAAGAACGAGAATAAGACTTTTTTAAAGTATATAACCAGCATCAAAACCAGTTTCAACAGCGTTTTGCATGTTGGAAGCTTTCTTGCAGTCGCCGACATTGATGACATCGAAAGCCACATCTTTGAAGGAATCGCGCAGTTCGCTCAGTGCTCTTGTACCGGTGCTGACGATGATGCTGTCGGCATCGAGGAAGGATTCGCCGTCGGCATTCTTGATGCGAACGCCGTTTGGTGCAATTTCGGTTGCCTGTGTGTCGAGATAGGTGGTCACGTGTTCCTGATCCATCCATTCCAGGATAGACATACGTTCGGTCAGTTCTGCATTACCAGCCACAAAGTGGGTCATTTCAACAACAGAGCATTCATGACCAAGACCGGACAGATGGATGGACAATTCGCAGCCGATGTCGCCGCCGCCGATGATGACAACCTTTTTGCCGAGTTTGTCTTCGTTGCCAAAGACATCGAAAGCCATGGTTGCATTTTCAATGCCAGGAATTGGAGGCACGATCTGTTCAGCGCCAACAGCAACGATGGCAGCATCCACATCCATGTCGGCAATCAGTTCTGGGGTGGCTTCGGTTTCCATCAGAATCTTGATATGAGGATGTTTCTTCACCTGGCGTTCCAGCCATTCATGGTAGGCTTTCATTTCTTTCTTGAACCACATACCATCAGAAAGCAGTGCCTGACCGCCGAGCTTGTCGGTCTTTTCAATGATGGTGACATCGTGGCCGCGATCACCAGCGCTGAGTGCTGCGTTCATACCAGCAACACCGCCGCCGATGATGGCGATTTTCTTGCTCTTGGTTGGTGCTGGGAACAATTTCTTGCTGATGCCCTGCATGGACAGAGGGTTGACCACGCAGCGACGGTCGAAGCTGACTTCTGCAGCCATGGCCAATTCTTTGCCGGCAACACGTGCTTTGCGGCGGCCATGGTCGAGGCAGTAGCAGCAGCGCAGGCAAGGACGGATGTCTTCTTCGCGGCCTTCTTTGACTTTGTTGACCCAGTCGTTGTCGGCAATGGCAGCGCGAGCCATCAGCACATAGTCAGCCTTGCCATCTGCAAGCAGTGCTTCAGCACGAGCAGGATCGCTGATAGCACCAACAACACCGATAGGAATCTTCACACCAGGGGTGTTCTTAACAATTTCGCTGGCGTAAGCATTATGTTCGGTTGGGAAATAGTTGGTTGGGTGCATCTTTGGACGGCTGGTGACGTCAACACGGGTACCACAAGTGATATGGATCATGTCGACATAATCTTGCAGCAGCAATACCTGCTGAGCAGCGTCTTCAGGAAGAATGCCGCCTTCCATTTCATCGTTGCCGTTGAGGCGCAATTCGATGATCAGGTCGTCGCCAATGACTTCACGGATGGCTTTCAATGCCATGATTGGGAAGCGGCAGCGGTTTTCTACAGAGCCGCCAAATTCATCGGTACGGGTATTGGTAATAGGGGAGAGAAAATCGTGGAACAACCAGCCGTGTGCCATGTGAACCATAATCCCATCAAAACCAGAGCGACGTGCCTGGCTGGCAAATTCACGGCAAAGCTGGAGCACTTCTTCCATATCGTCACGGTCCATGCCCTTAACAGGCTTGCCCTGGTATTCGCCGTCTGCGGCAGCTTTCAGTTCCAGATTCTTTGCAACCATGCAGCGGCCGCCGTGGATCAATTCTGCAAATGTTTTACCATTGTACGCATGAACAGAACGTTGCAGAAGATGCATGTTCATATAGTTGACATCGTCAACGTCCATATTGAAGACCCCAGCGTGTGCGCCTTCAGCAGGAATTTCCATTGGCAGTGCCACAGAGGAGAAGCCGCCGCGGATAAATTCGGTCCAGTGGTCAACACCGAAGATGTTGATGCGGCCATTGTCTGCACCACCGCCAGTAGCAACGATCCCAACAGGGGACATCATGATGCGGTTATTGAAGACCACTTCGTTTTTACCGCGTTTGATCACCAATGGTTCAAACAGATGAGGGTACTTTTCTTTGTACGCAGGTTTTGACATAAAATCGCTCCTTTTCTAATCGATTAAATTTTTTTTCATACTTTTAGTATAGCCATGTAAGACATTTCTGACTAAATCTGTGTTTTTATAGCGTGTTATTTAGTAAAATTTATAACACGACGTTCGATCCTGCTGTTTGTTATAAATTTCGCTTAGAACCCACTCGGCTTAGGACAACAACAGTGTGCCGAGAGGATAAATGATGAAGATCGTTGTGATCAAGTTGAAGATACTGCAGACAATCCCGTTCGTATAAGCAGACTTCCCTGGAATCCATTCTTTGTCACCATGGAGCAGAGCACCTGTTGCGCTGGCAGGAGGTGTGATCATCCCAACATTGCAGGCAGCCATCATGCAGGAAATCAAAGTAGGCAGGTTGGCGCCAAGCGCAGTACCGATGGAAAGAACGATTGGTGTGAACAAAACGCAAACAGCCTGGTTGTTGGCAACGTTTGTCAAAATGCAGCAGATGATGCTGATGATGACTATGAACATGAAGGAACTCTTTCCTTCAACAAGAGGTGTAACAACGTTAGCAATCCAAGCAGTGATACCGCTGTCTTCTGCAGTGAAAGCACCAGAAATAGACATAGCAGCTGCCAGCAGGAAAATAATGTTCCAAGAAACGTTTTTAGCAAATAATTGGTTGAAAGAAATACCACCTTTGAAGGAGCAAGCTGCAAAGAATACAACAGCGATGGCCAAAATACCAACATTACCAATGTCTTTCAGTACCTGAACGCCAGGAATGGAAGTAGGCAATAAGTTTGGAATGATCAAAAGCAGTAAAACGACAACGAAGTATGCAAGTACAAATTTTTGATAGCTGCTCAGTTGCATCTTTTTAGATGTATCGATTTTGCAGTTAGCAATGCAGGATACATCTGGCTTTACAATGAATTTGCACCATGCCAGGAATAAGATCAAAGCAACAATGGTAGAAGCTGCGATAATAAACATGTAAGGCCCAAGGGCGATTGATGCACCAGTATTGGCCTCATATACACCAAATACGATCAAAGGCAGAGATTTGAATGGGAGAACCAGATAGCTTGTGGAGCCGACATAAACAAGACCGGTCATCATCAGCATTGGCCATTTGTCACCGGCTTTAAAACCGTACAGTTTAGATAAACTCTGAATCAATGGGATCATGACCAAGCAAGCAGCGGTAGCAGATACCATGAAGAAGCAGACGATGGAAGCAATCATCAGAAGGAGGGACAACATCCAAGGTTTCCCATAGGCGATCTTTCTGGTTGCAATCCATTCAGCAACGAATTCGATAATGCCAGCGGAGTTCAAAATATTAGTAAATAGGAAGAAAAAGAGCATTAACAACACAGTGTTGTTACCGAACCCGCTTGCAAAAGAAGCCGTAACTGTTGTGTAGTCGGTTAAACCCAACAAAACCAAACAAGCAATACTAGGCCATACAACATTACCAACAATCAACCAGCCGTACAGTGTACCAATGAAGATACCTAAAATTTCTACGCCTAATGGCGTCAATGGATCTACAGCTGGAACCACATACTTAAAGCCAATCATAATTACCAGTGTGATGATACTGTTAATGACATACGCTGGTGAAATTCCGAATTTGACTTCAGTAGGAATTGATTTTTCGCTCATAACATAGACACCCCTTTGTGTTCTGGAAAAGTCTCATTTCAGTTTTCAAAGAATGATCGATCATTTCTATAAACAAATTATATGGTATGTATTCGTAAACGAACAATGGCATTGCTTCTATAGCGTGTTATAAAACAAATATATAACTGTCATTAGTGAACGTTGCTGCATGGAGCCGATGTTGCGGTCAGACTTGACCGTTATGTGTTTATGTGGCGCTGGCAACATCTTTTTTCCGGGCAGAGGTGTATGCTATAGAGAGTGATTCAATGAAGGGGGTGGATATTGATGGTAAAGCCAAAGATTCGCATTACGCTGGTGAATCGGAAGGGAATGTGCGGGTGTCATCGCGGGCACAGGATTGGTGATTCCTTTGATTTTGACACGGAGCGTGGAAAGTTGTGTCCGATGGCGATGCATGTAGCGTTTCCTTACGTTGATATTCTGCGCTACGGAGGAACGCTGCCGACGCAGGAAGACGGCTCGGTGCTGTTCTGCTGTCCGGACGTGGATGTGATCAATGTGTTCAAACTGGAGGTTGTGGAATAAGGTGGAGTGGATGGCCTGGACGATGCGTCGTTGCCGCGTTTGCTGAGCATGGAAACAGTGGGTTATCATAGCTCAAAAATATCTCCAGAAAATTCTGTGTAATAATGGACAAACTTATTTGTATCATGGTATGATGAAGAAAACCAAAAAAGGGAGGAATCTGCTATGATACGCAGAAAGGTTTTCTTAGCGGCGCTGTTGACGCTGGCTTTCACAGCGATGCCGGCGTATGCGTATGGGCCGTTTCAAAGCAGTGGTGTCTATGTGGAAAACGGTGCGCCGGTGACGGTGCATGTGGATGGGCGCTATGTGGCGACGGATGTGCAGCCGTACATCAGCAGTGGGCGCACGTTCCTGCCGATGCGTGCTGCGGCTGAGGCCATGGACGCCACCGTTTCCTGGAACAACGCCTCGCGCACAGCAACAATGACGAAGGACGGCACCGTTGTGGCTTTCACCATTGGCAGCAATCGCTACACGGTCAATGGTGTCAGCAAGACCACAGACGTCACCCCACGCATCACGGCCGGCCGCACCATGCTGCCAATCCGTGTTTTTGCGGAGTCGTTGGGCGCTGATGTTGAATGGGACGGTCGTCTCGCTGACGTCGCCATTACCACCGGTGGCCCTGTGACGACAACACCGTCTTTGCCAGGCGATATTTCACCGGAAGTGCGCTGGCTCGTGGAAAAATACTATGTGTCCTATGATGCCGCGGATCATCTTGGCAGCTGGTACTGTGGCCGCGTTGGCGGCAGTGGTCAGCACGAACGATACATTTTTGTGTCTGCCATGAACGATGGCAGCAAACAGGTGGTTACTGTAGACTATAACGCCGACAGTTACGATGTGGTCAGCGTTTGCATTGCCGATGTGCGCCAGCAGAGCGATGGGTTCCTGGCCGATGTACAAATGAGCCCGCCACATTATTATTATGGTCCGTCCATGGGGCTTTCTGGTGATGCGACCTACGATTTCCGTTATGCCAACGGTGATCTTGTCATGGATCGCATGACCTTTACCGATGGTGGCTACACCAGCACCACAGATATTGGTGAAATCTATTTGTTGATGTCGATTTATTGAGCAAAAAAACGCTTCCTGTCTTTTCGATAGGAAGCGTTTTTGTATGCTTAAAACCGTACTTTGAAACGAATGGTATCTTCAGCAATGGCTTGGGCAGAAATGTTTGCGTGGTGCCGCTCGCAAGTGGCTTTGGCAATCGATAACCCCAGACCAAAGCCACTGCCGGATGTGCGTGCCCGGTCCTCGCGGTAGAAGCGGTCGAAGAGGCGGCTTGTGTCGATGTGTTCAGCATTGGCATAGGTGTTGTCCAGCGTCAGCTGCGGATGTCGTCCGCCGTTTAGACGCAGGGCAATCGTGCCGCCTGGCGCGCAGTATTTGCAGGCATTGTCCAGCAGAATTCCGATCAATTGACGGATGGCCTGTTCGTCGCCGTTCAACGACACCCCTGTTGCCACCTCTTGCGTAAATGTGAGCCCGCTTTGCTCCATGACTGGTGCAAATGCTTCACCCATCTCGCTCACTACATCAGACAAGGAAAACAGTTGTGGCTCTTGTGGTCGGGCGCCTTCGTCCATGCGTGCCAGCTGCACCAGATGATTCACGAGACGTGTCATCGTGTCTGTTTCTGTGCGAATGTCGTCCAGCCATTCGCTGTGTCCATGTTCGCTTTCGAGAATGTCCAGATTCGTGCGAATCAGTGTCAGTGGTGTTTTCAGCTCGTGGCTTGAATCGGTAATAAATTGCTTCTGTTTATCGTAGGAGTCGGCGATTGGCTCTACAGCGCGTTTCGATAACAGGATAATCAGCAAAAGCACCACCAAACTTCCGGCCACGAATACTCCCAGTGTTGCCAGCAGAAAACGTTGATTCGATGCGCGTTCGGCAGCACTGCTGATGAAAATCACATCCGTGCCGTTGTCTCTTTCAACCACCTTATAGCGGTATTCATCCAGCCAACCGCGTTCTTTGCCGGAGTCCAGAGCTTCATCGGCCAATGTTGATGCCTCATCGCTGCTGACGCTGGCAATCGAGCGAAGATCAACCTGCTTCAGCTCGCCGTTTGTGTCATAATGCACGGTGAAATAGCGCGTTGTAAACGGCGATTCCTGATTGATGCCGTGCGGAGGCTCTGCGGGCGCTGAGTACAAATCGTCATAGTCTGGAAAACGCCCACCGCCAATATCCGCCAGCGTATCCAGCGCTACTGCTGTCTGTACATTTGTCAGCACCATCGTCCCCGCGAACAGAAGCACAAATACGCTTAGAAACGATATTGTGCAAATCTTGATAAACTTTCGCCGTAAATGGTAAATCATGCCCCCACATCCTCAAGCACGTAGCCCGCGTTTCGCACAAACCGAATCCCTACTGGTGCCTCCAGCGCTGTCAACTTTTTGCGAATGTTCGACATATGCACCCATAGCGCGCTCACATCCACATTGCTCTCCCAGCCCCAGATATGCGCCATAAATCGATCCGCCGATAAAATCATTCCTGGGTGCTCCATCAGCATTTCCATAATCTGATACTCTTTGCTGCTCAGCGTTTGGCTGCGCCCGTCACAGGACAGTGCATACGTTGCCCGATCCAGTATCAGCCCGCCCCATTCCAGTACATCTGGTGAATAATTTTCCTTGCGCCGCAGCATTGCCCGCACTCGTGCCAACAGTTCGCTCGTCGAAAATGGTTTCGGCAGATAATCGTCTGCGCCAGCGTCCAGCCCTTCTACGCGCTGCTCCACTTCGCTCTTCGCACTGAGAAACAGCGCCGGCGTCGAAATGCCCGCATTGCGCAGCTGTTTCAGCACGGCCAATCCATCCATTCCTGGCATCATAATATCCAGTACCAGCCCATCATACTCCGCTGTTTCTGCATAGGCTAAGGCTTCTGTTCCCGTCGACACAGCATCCACTAAATAATTGTTTGTTTCAAAAATATGGGTCAACGATTTCAACAACCGTGGGTCATCTTCTGCAATCAATAGCCGCATAAAGCGTCACTCCTTTCAACTTTCTTTCATTATACGCCGTCATTCTAAAGATGCGCTTAAGCGTACCTTTGGAAAACGTCAAGATTTTCTCCAGCGCCCCTGTAGCCGATTCTCAAAACATCCTTCACAGGTTCTTTAGCTGGGGTTAAGTGGTGCCCCCTATACTAAGCATCGTAAGTTGTCGCCTTACAAAGGGCTGCTGTCCACCCTGATCCGTATTCAAAGTGACAGACCAACCATTCCGCCTTCGGGCGTTTATATACAGCAGATGTTTTACCATCTGCATTTGCTTACAAAAGCTGTTTATACTATGGCCATGCGCGGTTTCTCGACGCCACGGCAGCCGCCGAGGATAAGCCTGCGAGTACTGCGCGCGACAATGACCGCACAGCGTTTACATAGATTACTCAGGCGCAGTCCAAATGGCGGACTGCGCCTGAGCCCATTCCTGGCCTTGTTTACGTTTGGGTAAAGTGTTAAAATCATCAAGAAATTGTCGGGATGCTTTTCCTGCGTCGTTTCTTAAGCTTCGCTTTAGGTTGCCGCGCTATACTGCAACCATCAACCGGAATACCGGGAATAAAGATTGATTGTTGAAAGAAGGTTTTTTAATAATGAAAAAGAAAAAGATAATCTCTCTCCTTATGCTCGCGCTCGTGACGGTCTTCGCCCTTGCCGGCTGTGGCAGCTCCAGCGACGATTCTTCAAGCACGACCACCAGCGTATCTGCAGAATCAGAAACCACCACCAGCACCAGTGAGCAAGACAGTGACATCCTCATCGGTGAAATCACCGCCATTGACGACAGCGACATTACCCTCGCGCTCTATGAATCCGATACCACTGTCACCACTGTTACCGATATAGACACGTCGGAACTTAGCGCCAGCGGTGAAAGTGAAACCATTGCTATCCAAGATGATGTCACCGTTGAGCGTATCTCCGATGGTGTCACACAGACTGCCAGTGTTGAAAGTCTCGCCGTTGGTGATATGATTGCCGTCAGCAACGACGATGGTCAGCTCATCGTCATCCTTGATATGGACAGCACCAGCAGCGACACCACTTACAGCAGTGAAAACACCACGACCAGCGACAGTGACACATCAAGCACCACCACTAGCGACTACTCTGCCGACACATCAACAACGACCGGCAGCAGTGATGACACAACCAGCAGCAGTGAAAATACCGCTACTGTTGAATAATCCATTCCTAACGCTTTAACTCTATCCTCCATAGAACGCGCCGCCCTCCAGTTCGGGCGGCGCTTTTGCTTTGCGTGGCACAGGAGGCTGTGGTATAATGAAAGCATTCCTGAACAATGTTCACATATGAAGGAGGCAATGGTCAATGTCTGCAAGAATTTCTCGCTGGACCCTCAACAGCATTATGATGTTGGGGCTGGTGGCCAGTATGAGCTATTCGCTTCTGGGCGAAAGCGTGCATGAGTGGGTTGGTACCGCGGTGCTGGTGTGTTTTATCTGGCATCTGCTGCGCAATCGTGGCTGGTTTTCGGCGCTGCGCCGTGGCCGTTACACCGGAGGCCGGGTGGTAGGCAGTATTGTAAACGGGCTGATTCTGTTCACGGTGTTGGGGCTTTGTGTCAGCAGCCTCATGCTTTCGAAGTACGTGTTTGCTTTTCTGCCTTTGTCGCTGCCAGAAGGTGTCGGACAAACACCGCATCAAGTCTGCGCTTATTGGGGCTTTTTGCTGATGGCTGTGCATCTGGGCTGGCATGGACGCAGTCTGGCTGCTGCTGTAAAGCGGCACATTGCCCTGCCCGGCGCTGTTTGGCGTGGAGTACTGGCACTGGCTGTCGTGGTTGGTGTCGTGTCGGCGGTGCTTCAACAGTATCCGGCCCATCTCTTCCTGCAGGTGCGTGGCTTTGAATCAAGTTTTGGGCTGCTGCCGTTTCTAGTGGGAGAGGCTGCACTATTTGCCCTCTTTGCATTGGCGGGTGCTGGCTGCAAGCACTTGCTGCAGCGTCAGAAAGGAGATCGCTGATGACTTTATCGACAGAACGTTTATTATTGCGCCCTTGGCAAGAGGACGATGCCGAGTGCTTGTATTTTTACGCCAAAGATCCAGCCGTCGGCCCGATTGCTGGTTGGAACCCGCACCAAAGTGTGGAGGAAAGCCGCGAGATCATTCACACCGTTTTTGCCGCTCCAGAAACCTACGCTGTTTGTCTGCGCGACAGCGGCGAGCCCATCGGCTGCATTGGCCTGCAAACCGGAGATGC
>OGRU01002137.1_pt1 | contig 13363 bp, 12 predicted proteins | sample 1553541 | NCBI WGS metagenome assembly OGRU01 (sample SAMEA2580068, study PRJEB22360) | human gut metagenome | biome: human gut; feature: human-associated habitat; material: faeces | place: Denmark | collected 2008/2010
AAAACCCTCTGTGGCAGAGGAAGCGAAAGGGTGGACATACACAGGGTTTCCCCCTTGACCCAAATTATCCAACAAACCGGGCCACACCCGCGGCCTACGAAAAAAGCGTTTCAAAACTCTCGTTTCAAAACGCCCTCGCGTTGAGATACCACGACTCGAACGTGGACTAAGTGAACCAAAATCACTTGTGCTGCCATTACACCATACCTCAATTCAACTTGGCAAAGATAGGATTATTTTCCTTTATCACCAAACGTATTTCCCGCCATGCGGACAAAATCCACATATCTTTCACCTGCAAAGCCCTTTTTCCCGACCTTGACAGTCATCGGAAGCAACTGCAGGTCAAACGAATCCAGAACACTTTCCAGAGGAGAAACTCCCCTGCGAACAGCCGAATCATCATAAAGAGAAACGAACAGTACCCTCATTTTCCGATTTGCTGACATGAGTTTTGTCAATGCTACAAGAGACTCCCTGCAATGCTGGCACTTGGTATCGAAAAAGAAAATGTACGTATCCGACGGCAGACGGCGGAGATTCCAGACACGGGACTTTGCATTGACCTTAACCGCTTCCGAAGGAAGTTCCGAGGCGCTCAGGATAGAATCCGGGACGCCGCCGGCAGCCAGTGTTCCGTAGATTTTCAAGTCGGGCAAACGCGAACCCGGCATTGACCTGGACAGAAGGTCCGACATCGTCCTGGCGTAACCGATGACATTGACAGTATCTGCCGGGGTATCCCAGATATCCGGGCGTGACAAGATATACTTGTCAATGAGATATTTGTCGGCTTCCTTGTATCTTCCGTCGTATTTATCTGACATCCAATAGAATACATCTCCGAGCGTCTCCTTGAAGGCAGCAACGTCAGGCAGAGACTGAGACGCGATCCTGTCCGTCAGGGCATTCACATCATCCACCTTGAAATCATCTCCCAGACTGCCGAAAATCCTGTCAAGCAAAGCATTAGATTCATCACTTCCGTACTTGTAATCATCTGAAGCATAAATATTTGCCAGCATTGATTCGAGAGCCGGAACATCCAGACGACGACCGAGAATGACATTGTCCTTCCCTATCAGGAACATCTGCGGGGTCTTAAGTACGCCGTACTTGAGTTGGAAATCCGACTTCACTTCAGGGTCCCAGAGATGATGGACGGTCACCATAGGCGACTTGATATCCAGACGCTTGTCCCTGTACTCTCGCCACGAAAGACTGTCAGCCCCGGCATAGACCGCATAAAGTTCCAGCGGATGCTTTGATAATGAGAGACTTGTGCGCAACATGACCGAAGTCACGAGGCAGTCCGGACAACCGGTATCATAGAAATAAAGTATGCTGTAACGCTTGGACGGAGCGACGAAAAGAGTCAAAGAATCGCCGCGGGAATCCTCCATTGTCAATGCCGGGGCAGGTTCGCCGATGAGGGAACTCCTGTTGAAATCCGCAAAAATCCGCGCATTCATCAGGTCAATGTCAGTCTTCATCCTGACCTTCCCGGTAAAGAACCACTTGTCTGCGATGTCTATCGCCACGGCTTCTGCACCCATCACGGGAGACGACATGTAATCAGCATATAATTTCAAAGCAACATGCTGACGCACAATGGAATCCGTACAACTTTCAATGATAGCGGCACAATCCTGTTTCTGGTCTTCCGACCTGATTGTCTCAAGCGCCCGGACATATTCATCCAGCTTCGCGTCGAGAGCCTTCAGAGCAGATGAATCAACCTGCTGCGCACCCGAAGTGATGCAGGTCAATGCCAGTGCAACGGCCAGTACCATTATCTTAAAGTATCTCATGACGCTCATATAAATTACAGATTATCATTGACGTGAACTCGCGCCGAAGGCGGAACAAGTTATTGACATTGACCTTGCCCTAGGCCTTTGCGGCCGGCAGGACGACGCCTTCCGGCAGGAAAAGCGAGGTGTTGCCGTGGTGCTTCAGGATGTCACGCACCGCTGACGATGAGATGTGCGCAAACTCCTGAGCTGTAGGGATTATGATGGTCTCGATGTCAGGAGCGAGCCTTCTGTTGGCGTCGGCTATTGACCTTTCTGTCTCGAAGTCGATCATGTTTCTTACGCCACGGACGATGTGGCGGATTCCGAGTTCGTGACAAGTATCGATGGTGAGGTTGTCATACTTTATGATGCTTACCCCGTCAAGGCCCTTAACTGCCTGACTGATAATATCTATGCGCTGGTCCATATCGAAGAAGCCGCGCTTGTCCTGATTTATGCCGACGGCCACGATGACCTCGTCAAACATTGTCAGGGCACGTTTCAGAATATTCAGATGACCTGCTGTAAATGGATCAAATGATCCCGGAAACAAAGCTTTTGTCATACGTTTAAAAACTATATCTGCCAGTCTATCGGTGACTTGCCCTCAGACTTGAGAATTTCATTGGTTTTGGAAAAATGACGGCAGCCGAAAAAGGCGCCGCGAGCAAGTGGCGACGGATGAGCCGCCTCCAGGACATGATGTCTGGAAGTATCTATCAATGCCTTTTTGCTCCTTGCAAAATTACCCCAGAGAAGGAAGACCACGCCATCGCAATGCTGTGATATATAACTGATTACAGCATCGGTAAACTGCTGCCATCCGATAGCGCTGTGAGATGTAGGTTCACCGGCACGGACAGTCAGGACGGCATTGAGAAGAAGTACTCCCTGATCCGCCCATTTGCGCAAGTCAGGGCATCCGCTCATCTTTATCCCGAGGTCGGACTCTATCTCCTTGAAGATGTTTTTCAGGGACGGAGGAGCCGGGACATCCGCAGGAACGGAAAATGACAAGCCCATGGCCTGTCCTGCCCCGTGGTAGGGATCCTGCCCCAGGATGACGACCTTGACCTTGTCAACAGGTGTAAGCTCGAAGGCCTTGAATATCTCCCCTCCCGGAGGAAATATCTGCCGGCCTTCTGCCTTTTCTTTATGGAGATACTGTACCAGAGACGCGAAGTACGGTTTTGCGAACTCGTCCTTCAGCGCTTCCTTCCAGCTCTGTTCAATTCTGACGTCCATTACGCGAATATGAATCTGACGACATCCTCGATGTTGTTCACATACTGGAATGTCATGCCTTTGATGTACTTCTCATTGATATCCTCGATATCCTTTCTGTTGTCCTCGGAAATCACGATAGTATCCACGCCGGCTCTCTTGGCTGCAAGAATCTTCTCCTTGATTCCGCCGACAGGCAGGACTCTTCCGCGGAGCGTCATCTCGCCGGTCATCGCAATACCCTTTCTGACAGCGACTCCCTTGAGCGCGGACAGCATTGAGCTTACGAGTGTTATGCCGGCTGACGGGCCGTCCTTCGGGGTCGCGCCTTCCGGAACATGCACGTGGATGTCTTTCTCGGCGAACTCTTTGGCGGTCATTCCTGCCATGTCAGGATGGGCCTTGATGTACTGGTAAGCAATAGTTGCAGACTCTTTCATCACGTTTCCGAGATTGCCGGTCATGCTGAGCGCACCTTTTCCTTCGCTGACTGAACTTTCGACGAAGAGGATTTCGCCTCCCATCTGTGTCCATGCAAGGCCTGTCACCACGCCGACTCCCTCATTTCCATTCTGTTTGTCATGGAAAGCCGTCGGCAGTCCGAGATATTCCTTGAGGTTTTCCTTCTTGATGACAGAAGGATATTCCTCGCCCATGGCTATCTTCTTGGCCGTAACGCGGGCAATCTTCGCAATCTGCTTTTCAAGACCGCGGACACCGGATTCGCGGGTGTACTGGTCAATGATTTCAGCCATGGCAGCCTTGTCGATCTTCAGGTCCTTCTTGCCGATGCCGTGTTCCTCGAGTTCCTTCGGGACAAGGAATTTCTTGGCGATTTCCATCTTTTCCTCTGCAAGATATCCGGTAACATTGATAAGTTCCATTCTGTCGAGCAGGGCCGGCTGGATGGTCGAAATGTCATTGGCAGTGGTTATGAACAGCACGTGCGAGAGGTCGTAATCGACGTCCAGATAGTTGTCGTGGAATGTGACATTCTGCTCAGGGTCAAGCACTTCGAGGAGAGCAGATGACGGGTCGCCCTTGAAATCGCTGCTGAGTTTGTCTATCTCGTCCAGGACCATGACAGGGTTGGATGTCTTGGCCTTGGCGATGCCGTTGATTACACGGCCCGGCAATGCGCCGATGTATGTCTTGCGGTGTCCTCTGATTTCCGCCTCGTCATGCATACCGCCCAATGCGATACGGACGTATTTCCTGCCGATTGCCTTGGCGATGGACTTTCCGAGGCTGGTCTTTCCTACTCCCGGAGGGCCGTAGAGGCAGAGAATCGGGGACTTCATGTCGCCCCTGAGTTTCAGGACGGCAAGGTATTCGATGATTCTCTCCTTGACTTTCTCCAGACCGTAATGGTCCTCGTCCAGAACCTTCTGGGCGTGCTTGAGGTCAAGGTTATCCTTGGACATGTCGTTCCATGGAAGGTCCAACATGAATTTCACGTAGTTGTACTGGATGCTGTAGTCCGGAGATGACGGATTGTACTTCTCGAGCTTGGCGATTTCCTTTTCGAAAATCTCCTTCACTTCCGCAGAGCAATTCTTCTTGGCTGCCTCGGCACGGAGTTTTTCTATCTCCTCATCCCCGTCCATACCGAGTTCCTCCTGAATGGTACGGAGCTGGTTGTTAAGGTAATACTCCCTCTGCTGCTGGTCGATTTCGTTCTTGACCTTGGAATTGATTTCCTGCTTGATTTTCAGGAGTTCGACCTGGGTATCCAAGACATTGAGCAGCTGCATTGCCCTTGTCTTCATGTCCTCGTACTTGAGCAGCGTGACCTTGTCGTGGAAGTTTTCCACTTCAATGGTGGTGGCAATGAAGTTCACGAGGAAGTCGAAGTCCTCGATATTCTTCAATGCCGTTACTGCCTCCTTAGGCGCAAGCGAGGATGACCTGAGAATGGCTACCGACTTCTCTTTCAATGAGTCAGCTATGATTTTCACGTCATTCTGGGACATGTCTGCGCTGATGTCCTCGAGATACTGGACGTTTGCGCGCAAATACGGGTTCTCGGAGAGGATTTCTCCCAGTTCAAACCTTTTCAGGCCCTGTAGCACAGCTGAAATGGTGCCGTCAGGCATTTCGAAGGTTTTGATGATTCTGGCGACGGTTCCGAACGGAAACAGGTCCTCGGCTCCCGGATCCTCCACAGCGACGTCATTCTGCGGAACTGCACCGATGAAGGAGTTGCTCTTCTGTGCATCCGTGATGAGTTTTATGGATTTTTCCCTGCCTATAGTTATAGGATAGATGGCGCCCGGGAAAATGACCGCGTTCCTCAGCGCAAGAAGCGGCAAGGAGTCAGGGAGTTCGGTCTCCTCGAATTTGGATGAGACGTCACCTGCCATGACCGGTATGATGCTGACTTCGGCACCTTCTGGAGCCATGATATCCGAAAATTTATCTGTCATAATACTATGTGTTTTCTTTATAAATAAGTCATGATTCCCCCTTCTGACAATTTGTCATGCAGAAGAATACAAAATGAACCATATTATATATAAGTCAATCTCTATGCCAGAGCCGGTGTCCGGTGCCGTCCGGTGTCCGAAATGGCACATAATCTTGCAAATCTGCACAATAAAAATGTAAAAACGAAATTTTTGACGATATGCTCCGAGATTCCGCGATATCGGGAGTTTACCGTTTTAGAACCATGATTTTTATCGTAATTGTTTGTAAATAAAAAAAATAACCTTATCTTTGTCACCCAATTTGCAAATAAAGATACAGTAATATTTAATATCAGTTGTTATGACAAAAGCAGAGATCGTTAACGAGGTTGCCAAGTCAACCGGATTAGAGAAAACAACAGTGCAGACTGTTGTCGAGGCTTTCATGGAAACTGTAAAGGCTTCACTCGTAAGAGAGGAACCAGTATATCTTCGTGGATTCGGTAGCTTCATCATCAAGCACAGAGCTGAGAAAGCTGCACGCAATATCACAAAGAACACGACCATGACAATCCCGGCACACAACATTCCGGCTTTCAAACCGGCTAAGGTCTTCACAAGTGCTGTTAAGAAATAAATTTTAAATTTTTCAAACTATGCCAAGCGGTAAAAAGAGAAAAAGACATAAGATGGCAACGCACAAGCGTAAAAAGCGCTTGCGCAAGAACAGACATAAGAAGAAGTAATTTTTCAGTGTCTGCCATTTTAGCAGTCTGCTAGAAGAGAGAGGCTGACCGGTAGTCCGGACGGCCTCTTTAGTTTTTAGTAAGCGTTAAAAAATAAGTTGGTAAAGATTTGTAGAGGATTTTCGAGGATAGATTCCTTTTCGAAGAGGGAGTGTACTGGACGTACACGACTGATGAGAAAAGGAATATAGGCCGAAAAGACTCGCAAAGATTACCAAGTTATTTTTTAAGGATTACTTATTTGTGAAAAGGCTTGCCTTTTCGACTGTCGTTGCGGCCAGTACCGCAATGTATTGCTTTACTAATAAATATTGATTTATCCTGATGGAATCTGAAAAAGAATCAGTCAAAGACTTGATTGTAGATGTCGGCGCTGATGAGGTAAGGATTGCATTGATGGAGAACCATCGTCTCATCGAACTGAACAAGGAGTCCAGCAAGGGGCACAGTTTCACGGTCGGGGATGTATTCCTCGGCAAGGTGAAGAAGATTATGCCTGCGCTCAACGCTGCCTTTGTGGATATCGGAGACGAGAAGGAAGCTTTCATCCATTATCTGGATCTCGGTTTCTATTTCACTGCGTTTGACGAGTTCGTCCGCAAGACTAATACGAATACCGATGCCGACGAGTTGTTTTCGGGCATTCAGCTTGGGCCTATTCTTGAGAAAGAGGGTCAGATCGAGAACATACTCAAGCCGGGACAGATGGTAATTGTCCAGATTGTGAAGGAGCCTATCTCCACCAAAGGTTCCAGACTTACGGCCGAGATTTCATTGGCAGGACGCAATATTGTACTCCTCCCTTTCGCGAAGAAAGTGAGCATATCCCAGAAGATCTCTTCGAAGGAAGAGAAGAAAAGACTTGAAACATTGGTCAGGAGCATTCTTCCTCAGAATTATGGCGCGATTATCAGGACCGCCGCCGAAGGTAAAAATGCAGCGATTCTTGTATCCGAGCTTAAATCATTGATAAGCAAATGGGAAGGTTCCTGGTCAAAATTGTCGAAAAACAAGAGTATCCAGCCGCTCTTTTCAGAGTACAGCAAGACCACGACAATATTGAGAGATTTGTTCAATGACAGTTTCTCCAATGTGTATGTCAATGACACTAAGGAGTTCGAGGAAATCAGAAAGTACATTTCCCAGATTTCGCCGGACAAGGAGAAGATCGTAAAGTTCTATGATGACAAGGAGCCTATCTTCGACCATTTCGAAGTTACCAGGCAGATCAAGAGTTCTTTCGGTAAAGTGGTTCCCATTAAACAGGGGGCATATCTTGTTATAGAATCGACAGAGGCGCTTAACGTGGTGGATGTCAACAGTGGTATCAGGGCCAAGACCAATGACCAGGAAGAGAATACCTACGAGGTGAACCGCTACGCCGCAGAGGAAATTGCGAGACAGCTGAGGCTCAGAGATATGGGCGGAATTGTGATTGTGGACTTCATTGACATGGAGAATCAGGATCACAAGAACGGGCTGTTCAAGTACATGACTGAGCTTATGCAGGATGACAGGGCCAAGCACAATGTGCTCCCTCTCACGAAGTTCGGTCTGATGCAGATAACGAGGCAGAGGATTCGTCCTGTGACTGAAATCAATACGACTGAGGTTTGTCCGGTCTGTCACGGCACGGGCAAGATTGCTCCGAGTCTTGTTATCGATGAGGACATTGAGCGCAAGATTTCCTACTACGCAACAGAGAACGATGTCAAGTCTTTCATTCTCAAGACAGGACCTATTCTGGGGGCTTATATTTCCAGGGGATTCAATTCTTTCCTCAGGAAGTGGAGAAGAAAGTACAAGTGCAAGATTAAGCACGAGGAAGTCCAGGACTTCAGCGTTTTGCAGTATGAATTCTACAATGAGAACGGAGATAAGCTGGACAGCTGACTCCTGACAAAGGTTTACACGAAGAGCCCGGCCGGTATGGCAAGGCTCTTCGTTTGGTTTTATTTGTCCGATGGCGTGGGACAATACGTAAAGCCGGAGACGCTTACCCGTTTTGCGGGACGGTGCCACATGACCACTCGTAATACATTGATAATCAGATACCATTTATTTTAAGCGTGGATTTGCGGGCTTTTTTTGGCCAGAAATCCACATAGCGATTTGTAACTATTTGTGTGATAGAATTTTATGATTGAGGGCGTGGCGTCGTCCCGACATGGAAAACGGCCGGATTGCCATTATTGTTTTGCGTTATTTCAAGGTCTGTATCGCGCCCGGCGGAGGTGCGGCCGTGGCAGGTGCGTTCCCAGAGTTTATCGACCAGTATTACGGCCGTGTGATTTTTGCCCTAATCCGGCTCAGACTTGCCTGCGTTATGCCTAAATAGGTGGCGATACTTCCCAGTGGCAATCGCTGTAACAAATCTGGTTCTTTCTCCAATAGCTCCTTATACCGTTCCGAAGCGATAGCGGACAACATAGAAATCAGCCGTTCCTCAGTGGCAAGCAGCTCCCTCTCCGCATAACGCCGTCCCCAATTGGCGATGTGCAAGTCATCCGAAAACAACTCTTTCAATTTTTTCCTTTTCAATACATATAAAACGGAATCTTCCATCAATTCCATTGTTTCATATCCCGGCTCGTCATTTACATAGCCTTTCATAGAAACAAGGGTCGCTCCCTCTTTGCCTACCCAAAAAGTAATTTCTTTCCCATCCACCGAAGTATAGGCACGGACAATGCCTTGTTTAATGAAAAAGATGTCTTTCTCCACCTTGCCGCATTTCAACACTCGGAATCCTTTGGGGTATGAGACTTCCGTCAGGCATTGTTGCAACCTGTACAAAGATTCGTCCGGCATGGCATATCTTTGGTTGATGATTTCCTTTATATCCATAGTTCATTGCTGTTGTTAGTGTGCAAAATTATAAAATAGCATACGGAAACGAGAATAAACAGATGTTTTTTGTCAAATGAAAAGTCTGTTTTTGCCAAATGCAAAAAGCTATTAGGGACTGTTTATTTATTTTTGCGCCCGAATTAAATAAATCATAGGTATGAATTGGATAATCTTATTATTGGCAGGATTGTTTGAGGTGAGCCTCACATTCTGTTTAGGAAAAGCGAGAGCGGCATCAGGAGTTGAATTTTATTTGTGGGGAAGCGGTTTCCTTGCCTCTACCATACTGAGCATGACTTTGCTTGCCAAAGCGGTACAGACTTTGCCTTTGGGAACTGCGTACGCAATTTGGACGGGAATCGGAGCGGTTGGTACAGTTTTGATTGGGATATTCGTTTTCAAGGAACCTGCCACTCCCATCCGGCTTTTCTTCCTCTTCACGCTCATTGCATCCTTGATAGGATTGAAAGTCGTGTCATACTGAAAGTAGACGACAAATGAAGTATGAATTAAGAGAGAACCAAGGCATTCCAGTACCTCTGCTGACTATGATGGCAGTTGCTACCGGACTTTCCGTTGCCAACTGCTACTACAACCAACCTTTGTTGAGTAGCATGGCAAAAGATTTCGCGGTAAACGACTTTTCTGCTAGCATGGTAGCGACATTGACACAGATAGGCTATGTGACCGGACTTGTGTTTGTCATCCCGCTTGGTGATTTGGTCTCACGAAGGAAGCTGATATTGACCAATTATATCATATCTTCGTGCGCCTTGCTTGCCATAGCCCTTGCCCCGAACATCTATTGGGTGTGGGGCGCTTCATTGCTTACCGGCGCATCTTCGGTTATGCCGCAATTTTTCATTCCGTTAGTATCTTACTATTCACCCCCTGCGCACAAGGTACGCAACGTAGGGATTATACAATCTTGCCTGCTCATAGGTATTCTTGGTTCACGGGTATTCAGTGGCTTTCTGGCTGACGTATGGGGATGGCGTTCCGTCTATTTTGTAGCTTGCTTGTTTATGCTCGGATGCTTCCTGATGATTCACAAGATGCTACCCGCGCTGTCTACATGTTCTCAAGAAAGTTATGCAGGGTTGATGAAATCTTTGTTGCGCCTGCTCTCCCAATACCCGTACTTGCGTATCGCATCGCTGAAGGCGTCATTGGCTTATGGCTCGTTCTTCGCTTTGTGGAGTTGCCTTGCTTTTCGAATGAAACAGGAACCTTTTTTTGCTAGCGACGACATTATCGGAGCACTCGGTTTGTGTGGACTTGCAGGTGCATCCACGGTAGTTTTCATCAGCGGCTACGTCCAAAAGTATGGTGCGAGGTTCTTCTCTATTGCCGGAGGATGCGTAGTGTTGGCTGCATGGATACTGGCATTTTGGGGGCATGATAGTTATTTGTGGATAATAATTGCTATCTTGCTGATTGATGCCGGTATGCAATGCATCCATTTATCGAATCAGACCAGCGTAGTCGCCCTTGACGCATCTGCAATCAATCGTATCAATACCGTTTATATGACCATTTACTTTTTGGGTGGTTCTGCCGGCACATTCGTTTCCGGTCTGTCTTGGCAGCATTACGGGTGGACAGGTGTGGTGGGGGTAGGAATTGCCTTTACCGTGGCTTCCTTGCTCGTAAACTGTTTCAAGCCACAACGACATAAGGGCGGATACTAATTATTCTTTCAGTCTGAATATTTTATGCTTTTCAAAACACAGGCCTGACAAAGATCATAATTCCGGACAATGTTACGAGTATCGACAAGATGGCGTTCTACGAATGCAAGAGCTTGACGGAAATCATGATTGGGAGCGGCCTTACACTCAAGAAGACAGGTCCCAAGTTATTGCGTTATAGTCAGACAATCATGACGGTGGAGTTCCCATCGACTTTGAAGGTTGTTGATTGTCATGCATTTAAGTGTGACCAGATAATCACGATCCGTAGCCGCAGCGTGACTCCTGCGCAACTGATGTGGAGCAATCCTGCATTCATGGGAGGAATGATGGACGGAAAATCAACTGATCCATTCCCAAATAAATGTACTTTTATGTCCCGGCGGCAGACGTTTCCGTTCTCCCTCGGGAGATGTCACGCAGTGACAGAGGGGTATGAAACCGCGAGGCCCTGAGCGTTTTTCCAAACCCGACTCGCGGGCGCAAAAAAAGAGATCGAGGAGCACTCCTTGATCTCTAAAAAACGTGCGAGCGACCGAAACGGCGACAGACGTTTCCGTTCTCCCTCGGGAGATGTCACGCAGTGACAGAGGGGTACGAAACCGCGAGGCCCTGAGCGTTTGTCCGAACTCTGTTCGCGGGCATAAAAAAAAGAGACCGAAGGAACACTCTTCGATCTCTTGATAACGTGCGAGCGACCGAAACGGCGGCAGACGTTTCCATTCTCCCTCGGGAGATGTCACGCAGTGACAGAGGGGTACGAAACCGCGAGGCCCGGAGCGTTTCTCCAAACCAGACTCGCGGGCGCAAAAAAAAAGAGACCGAGGAGTACTCCCCAATCTCTAAAAAAACGTGCGAGCGAAGGGACTCGAACCCATACGCACGAAGGCACCAGATCCTAAGTCTGGCTTGGCTACCAATTACAACACGCTCGCAAATCCCTTCCGGAAGACTCATAACATGAAGCCCATCGCTGAATACGACCTGGTTGGAAGCTGTCGCATTCTGTGTCCGAAAAGGAATGCAAAGATAGTAAAGGATTTTCAATTCTCAAAACCGGTTAGGATTTTCGTGAAAAATACTGAGAAAAAATACGATATTTGTGCATCGAAAAGACAAATAGAAAGAACCGTGGACCAGAACTGGAAACGAAGACTGGCTGAACTCAGGGAAGCCAACAATAATGCTGCATGGTCAATGTCTGAGTTTATCAATGAGACGCCATGCGCTATAACAGAAAGACTTATGAAAGAAGCCGACCCGGAGGGAGAATTGCCGGAGGAACTTCTTTATGCGGCATTCATGGCAGGATTCTGCGGGATTCACGAAGACGATACGACTATAAACGGATATTTCCAGGAAGCAGTGCACCTGTTGGAAACCACAAAGTATATTGACAATCCATATCTTAAAAACATAAAATTCCCAGACACCGCCACACGACATTGGAAATTCACACATTACAGCTACCGGCCATACGAAGCCTTCATCTGCAACGACATTGACATTGACAAAAACCTTAGGGAGGTGCCGCAAATCGGCTTTTTCCGGGAACGGTTCGCGTATCCGGCGGTCGAGCAGGACGGGCGTGAATGGATGGCGGTGAAACCGAGCGAGATAGAGACAATGCGGGAGCCGATTGAGGAGACAACGGGAAGGGTCGTGACGTTCGGACTCGGGCTAGGATACTTTGCTTATATGGTGTCGGAAAAGCCGGATGTGACGTCACTGGACATCGTGGAACGGAGCGAGGAGGCAATCTCGCTGTTCGAGGAGCATATCCTGCCGCAGTTCCCCAACAAAGAAAAAATCCGGATAATCCGGAGCGACGCCTTCTGGTTCCTGAATGAAAACATGTGGCAAGACGCACGGCAGGAGGCCTCAGGTCAAGGCGGGGAAGAAACGCCTGAGGACCAAAGAGAGATAGTTCCGGAGGAGGATCAATGCCGGAGAAATTCTAATGAAGGTCAATGCAAGAGAAGCACGGAGGAAGGTCAATGCGAGGAAAAAACGACTGAGGACCAATGCGAGATAGGTCCGGAGGATGACCAACGTTGGAGAAATCCTAATGAAGGTCAATGCAAGAGAAACAAGGAGGAAGGTCAATGCTTGGAGGAGCAAAACCGAGCAGACAGAAGCACACAGAGAGGAACGGAGACTGCCAATCGGGAAGAAAAGCAGGAGCGCTACGACTACGCTTTCATTGACCTGTGGCACGATACGGCAGACGGACTCGAAATGTACCTGAAAGCAAAACGAATTGAAAATAAGCTTCATACTGCTGGTTTGCAGACGAAATTCGCCTACTGGGTCGAGAAGTCGCTACTCTCAGCATACCGTTGGACAGTATTCGAAAAGACTCTAGCAGAATGCACCACAGAAGAAGAAGCATTGGCCAGACTGTCTGACGACCGCCTAAGAAGAGAGGCTGGACAGACTGTCTGACAACGCCTCCTGGAATCAGGCACATCCTACGGACTGGCGGCTCCGTCTCATGGCTGTCCTACAGCCGACTCGTTGCTGTGATATGCCTCCCCAATTTTGTCCGTAAATACCCGCCTTTTTCCGGATAAATGCTTGGTTATGAACAACTTGTATTATACTGAAAAAGGTTGACTCATAAAAACGAGTTAATCAAGATGAAGTTA
>OGRU01002139.1_pt1 | contig 13357 bp, 10 predicted proteins | sample 1553541 | NCBI WGS metagenome assembly OGRU01 (sample SAMEA2580068, study PRJEB22360) | human gut metagenome | biome: human gut; feature: human-associated habitat; material: faeces | place: Denmark | collected 2008/2010
CCTCCAGCCCGTCAACGCTCGCCGTGCCTTCGGGCAGATCCTCGCGTGTGATGCGGCAGGCGCCCGCGGCGGCGCTGAGCGCCACGGTCGGCTCCTCGTCGGAGCCCATGGCGACCTCCAGGGAGCTGCCGCCGATATCGAGCATCAGCAGGCGCCCAGCATCCCACCCATACCAGCGTCGGGCGGCGAGGAACGTCAGGCGGGCCTCGTCCGTTCCCGACAGCACGGTCACGCTCTGGCCGATGCGCTCTTCAATCTTGCGCAGGATCTTGTTGCTGTTGGGAGCCTCCTTGATGGCCGACGTGGCCATCGCGAGCAATTGCGTGATGTCGTATTCCTCGGCAAGTTCCATGCACTGATCCACGGCGGTCAGAATCGCCTCGATGCCGGACTTCTTGATCGACCCGTCATCCTTGACATACTGCATCAGCCGCACCGTGGATTTGGTGCTGGCCTCGGGATCGGGTCGCGCGCCGGGCGCAGCGTCGACGATCAGCATATGAATCGTGTTGGAGCCGATGTCAAGCACGCCCAATCGAGTGACGCGCGAACGCAAATTCACCATAGCATCTCACTGTATCACCGGCGCGGCCGCAGCATGCGCGCGGTGTTCCACCCAAGGCCGGCCGCGGTTATCGGAGAATCATCGCAGTGAGGCGACGAACTTTCCGAGCCGGGACAGCCCCTCCGTCAACGCCTCGCGCGACGCCGCGTAGGACAGCCGCACATGCGTGTCCGCGGTCGCCGGGCCGAAATCCCGTCCCGGAGTCAGCGCCACATGCGCCTCTTCCAGCGCACGCTCGCAGAACGTCCACGCGTCCAAACCGGTTCCCGCGACGCTGAAATACGCGTAGAACGCGCCGTTCGGAACCACTTCGAGCGGCAGGCCGATGCGCTCCAGACCACTTACGACGATGCGGCGGCGGGCGAGCAGCTCCTGTCTGCGTTCCTCGCACACCGCCAACGATTCGGGCGTGAAGCAGGCGAGCGCAGCATGCTGGGTGGGCGTGTGCGCGCATAGATAATAGTTGGTCGCCAGATCGTCGACCGCCTCGATCGTGTATTCGGGCACCACCGCCCAGCCGAGACGCCAGCCGGTCATGCCGAAGAACTTGGAGAAGCTGTTGCAGATGATCGCGTCCGGGTCGGCGAGCAGCGCGGACCTGACCTCGCTGCCATCGGGCTCCCGGTCGGCGAGGTCGAGGTATGTCTCGTCGATGATGCGCCACGCGCCGCGGAATCGCGCCAGATCGCACACGCCTTTGAGCACGTCGAAGTCGATGGTCGTGCCGGTGGGGTTGGACGGCGACGTGATCATTACGGCCTTGGTCTTGCTCGTCCAGTACTGGCTGCACAGGTCGGCGGTCAGGTGGAAGCGGGTGGCGGCCGAGGTCGGCACATCGATGACCCGGCCTTCAAACGACCGCACAAGTTCGCGGTTGCATGGGTAGGAGGGGTCGGCCACAATCACATCGTCACCGGGGTCCACGGTCAGCGCGGTGGCCAACAGCAGGGCGGCCGAACCGCCGGCGGTCACGCAGATACGCTTGGGGTCGATGTCAAGGTCATGACGCTCGCGGTAGAAGTCGGCGATGGCCTGACGCAGTTCAGGTAGGCCCATGGCGGCGGTGTACGGCAGGGCCCGGCCGTCGTACTGTTCGCGCATGGCGTCGCGTACGGCGGGCGGCGCGCCGAAATCGGGCTCGCCAAGGCTTAATTTGATGACGCTGGTACCTTGGGCGATCATCTTGTCTGCTTGTTCGCCGAATACCATGGCACGGAAGGGATTGGCCTCACGCGCTCGGCGGGACATGACTGGAGACGCGGCCGGAGATTGGGGCTGCTGCGCTGCTTCGTTTTCCATATTTCGGTTCTATCCGCCTCACGGGACAAGGTTTCTTCTTCTATAATCACTGTAGGTCGATTGAGTGTACCAACCCGTATCCAAGGAGGAATAATGAGTCGATTCAATGGCAAGCGCGCCGAGTTCGAGGCCAGCGGCGAAAAAATCAACGTCGCGATTCTGGGTGCGGGCCGCATAGCTCACACCATGGCCGACACCCTGACCCAGATGGCTGAAGGTTCACTGTATTCCTCATGGATTCACCCGTATGCGGTAGCGGCCCGTGATATTACGCGCGCGCAGGCTTTTGCCGACCAATGGCATTTTGACAAGGCTTATGGATCGTATGAGGAGTTGACGGCGGACCCGGATGTGGATCTGGTGTATATCGCCACCCCGCACAGTCTGCACGCCGAACAGGCGATCCTGTGTATGAAAGCCGGCAAGAACGTGCTGGTGGAGAAGTCGTTCACCGCGAACGCCGGGCAGGCACGTGAGGCGCTGGCCGTGGCCGAGGAAACCGGCATGCTGTGCACGGAGGCCATCTGGACGCGCTACATGCCCAGCCGCAAGCTCATCAACGAAGTTATCGAGTCCGGCGAGATCGGCGAGGTGAAAGCGGCGAGCGCCAACCTGTGCTATCCGGTGTCCGGCAAGGCACGTATGACCGATCCGGCCTGTGCCGGTGGCGCGCTGCTCGATGTGGGCGTGTATCCGCTGAACTTCCTGGATATGGCGATCGGTGCCGACCATGGCCGCACGCTGGATCATTTCGATACGTCGATGATGGCCGCCGAAACCGGTGTGGATGCACAGAATTCCACCACGTTGTATTACGATGATGGCACGATGGCCGTGTCCACCAGTTCGATGCTGGTTTCCTCCGATCGCGGCGGCTACGTGTGGGGCACCGAAGGGTATTTGGTGGTCACCAATATCAACAATCCCGAGTCCATCGATATCTACAACAACGATCACAAGCCCGTGCGCAGTGTTGCGGTGCCGTCGCAGTTGACCGGTTATGAGTATGAGGTGGCCGATGCAGCCAACGCGCTGCTGGATGGCAAGATCGAATGCGAGGCGATGCCGCACGCCGACACCATCCGCATCATGGAGCTGATGGATGCGATTCGCGACCGTTGGGGCCTGAAGTTCCCGTTTGAATCCTGATTTCAGCTCCCCTCCAGAGGGGAGCTGAAATTATTCCGCTGAATCTGCATCTCCTTCAACAATCTGCTCATACAGCCGTACGAGGCGTTCGTCGCGCACGGCTTTCGTTAATTCGCACTCCCATACGGTAATTACACGCCAGCCAGCGGCCTCCAGTTCGGCTCGCTGCGCGATGTCTCGATTGTGATTGCGCAGTAGCTTCGTCTGCCAGAATTCCACATTCGATTTCGGCATCGAATGTTTGGAACAGCCTTCATGCATGTGCCAGAAACAGCCGTTGATGAACACGATGGTGTGGTATTTCGGCAGTACTACATCCGGGTGGCCGGGGTAACGCTTGTCGTTCTTGCGGAATCGCAACCCCTTGCGAAACAGGTAGCTGCGTACCAGCACCTCGATTTTGGTGTCTTTGCCACGAATATGCGACATCGTGTACGAACGGGTGCCCCGCTCATACTTCTCCACTGGCTGTTTCTTGCGATTCACGCACTCCAGACTACCGTGACGTTGCGGCGAGAATGAGAGCCTGAACGAACGATCACCCATCTTGCCCGTCCGTGTCTCTTATCGCGGGCAACAATCATCTGCCGGTCGAGACTGCCCGATTAGACTGAGTTCAATGGATGACATGACGATTCGTAGGGCCACGGCGGCCGATATTCCCCAGATCGACGAACTGCTGCGGCAGGTGCTCGAAGTGCATCATGCCGGCCGACCGGATCTGTTCAAAGGCGGTGTCAAGAAATACACGGACGAGGAATTGAAGGCGATTCTGGCCAACGATCAGACCCCTGTGTTCGTGGCGGTTGCGCCATCTGCCAATGACGGCAATGACGCCGAACATAACGCCGACTCCCCCGCCACCGACCAAGTGCTTGGCTACGCATTCTGCGTGTTCCAGCAGCACCTCAACAGCAATATCCTGACCGATATCAAAACCCTGTACATCGATGATCTATGCGTTGACGAGCGGTCCCGCGGCCACCATGTAGGCTCCACCTTGTATCGCTACGTGCTCGACTTCGCCCGTCAATCCGGCTGCCACAACGTAACGCTCAACGTCTGGGCCTGCAACCCCAAAGCCCAAGCCTTCTACGAACGCATGGGACTCACTCCATATTACATCGGCATGGAGCAGGTGCTGTAGCGCCGCCGTTTCAGCAGCACGATGATGGCGATGATCGCAGCGAGGCTGCATAGGGCCACGCCATATACAAAGCCCGGAGTTCCGAAATTCATGAGGCAGATTGTGATGTTACCGGTAGTGGTTACCGAAAACACGACGATAAGCGCGACGATACGAATCGTATCCAGCAGTCCAGCTGCTTGAGCCAACAGACGCTCCGGTACCACCAGTTTGGCCGCCGTGCACAGCAAAGTCGCCTGAACGGCGAGCAGAATCGCCCATTCCCAGAACATGGACGGTTCTTTAAGCAACGTGGTCTCCGGAAACATAGACACCACCTCATTGATAAACCACGGCGCCACAACAATCTCCACATATGCGAGCCCAATACAACACACGACAAGCACCACGGCAATGGCATAGCGCCAAGCGACGTCTGTTTTGCGAGATTTACGAGAAATGAATGCGATACCAGCGTTCATGGCTATGCTCCTTAATCCAATATCAATATCAATGGATGAACCTGCACTGCACCGTATGCCACCATCATAATATATCGAATATCGATATAAAAATATCGAAAAACACTTTCACCATTCACCTACACATCCGCAAACCCATGAATACACATGTTCTTAATCGGGATGGGGAGTGCACAAAGAAGCTCTGTCACCCCAGCAGATTGAGGAGATCGTCCTTGGTGAGGGTGGCGATGGAGGCGGGGGCTTCGGTGAGGGCGCTGGCGCCGGTGCCGGCTTCGTCGGCAAGCAAGGAAGCGTCGGTGAACTGGCGGGCGAGCTCGCTCTTAGTATGCTGAAGCTCCAAGATACGTTCTTCGATGGTGTCCTTGGCCACCACCTGATACACGTTGACGTCTTCGGTCTGGCCGATACGATGTGCTCGGTCGGTGGCCTGATCCTGTGCGGCGGCGTTCCACCATGGGTCGGCGTGGATGACCACGCTGGCACCGGTCAGGTTCAGTCCGGTGTTGCCGGCCTTCAGGGAAATCAGGAAGGCAGGCGTATCGTCCGCATTGAACTGGTCGACGAGTTCGAGACGCTTCTTCTTGGGCGTGGAGCCGGTGATGGTGTAGTAGCGCAGGCCTTGCGCGTCGAAACGTTCGGCGATCAGATCAAGGAAGCTGGTGAACTGGGAGAAGATCAGCGCCTTCTTGCCTTCGTTCACACAGGTTTCCACCAGTTCGGTGATGGCGGCAAGCTTGGCCGATTGATCCTTGGCATCGGCGTACAGCAGCCTCGGATCGCAGCAGATCTGGCGCAACTTGGTCAACTCGGCGAGGATGCGAATCTTCGACGTGTTGAAATCGGCTTCTTCGCTGTGTTCGAGCTGCATTCTGAGCCGCTGCTCGTGAGCCGCATACAGTTTGCGCTGTTCGCCGGCAAGCCGCACGGTCAGCGTGGTCTCTAGCTTGTCCGGCAAATCGGTCAACACCTGGGACTTCAGCCTGCGCTTGATGAACACGCCCACCAACGACTGCAATTGGCGAGATACCCGAGCGGCCTCAGGATTGACTTGTGCGGCGGCCCGACCTTCAGCCGTGCTGCCATCCGCGGCCCGGGCATTGGAGATGGGCAACTCATAACGCTCATGGAATCGCTTATATGAGCCGAGCAGCCCCGGCATCAGGAAGTCGAAAATGCTCCATAGTTCGGAGAGTCGGTTTTCGATCGGCGTGCCAGTCAAGGCGAAACGATGGTCGGCGGCCACGGCCTTGACCGCTTTGGCTATTTTCGTGGTGTGATTCTTGATGTACTGGGCTTCATCCAATGCCATGACATTGAAACGTTGCTCATTGGCGGTGTAATCATCGACATCTCGGCGCAGCAGGTCGTATGAGGTGATGAGCACGGTGGGTTCATCCGCCCGGAACGCACGGCCGATGGCGGTACGGCGCTCGGCTTTGGTACCGGCCACCACCACGGCATTGAAGCTCGGGGCGAACTTGGTGAATTCGGCACCCCAGTTGTACACCAAGGACGCCGGGCACACGATCAGCGATGGGCCAAGGCTGCCGTTGCCCATCTCGCCGGTATTCCGCTGATATCGAGACAGGAGCAACGCGATAAGCTGCACGGATTTACCCAAGCCCATCTCATCGGCCAGAATGCCGCCAAAACCCTTGTCACACAACGTGTTCAGCCATTGGAAGCCTTCGACCTGATAAGGGCGCAGAATATGCTTGAGACTATCCGGCACTTCATACGACTTAGGGTCGATGATCTTGAGATCGTCGATGTATTCGGTGAACGAAGCGTCCTTGACTACATCGGAGCCGTCATCCGGCAGCTCACCATCCAGTAGGAATGCTCGACCGCCCGGCAACTCGATCAGCCCGGAGTTGAGCTGCTGCTCGCTCAGATCGAGGTCGCTGGCCAATCGGTCCAACGTGCTGAGATTCGCGCCGCTGAGTTTGACAAGCGTGCCGTCCTTCAACTGATGGAATCGTTGACGCCGACGGTACGAAGATAGCAAGGCACCCACTTCGTCCGGCGGCACTTCATCAGCGAGGGGTGATATCTCCACCAAGTTGCCTTTGATGGACAATCCGACTTTGACGCTTGGTGGCTTGGGCGCGATCAGCCGGTCAAAAGCCGGTGTGGTGAAGACCTCCCCTACTTCCTTTAGTGCCGGCAATCCCTCGTCAAAGAGACGAACGATCTGCGTGGTGTCATCGCGATCGATAGTGGCCGCATCAGACACGAATTTTTTGGTGGCCTTTCGCGCGGCCGGCGTTCGGAACCCATTCACCGTCTGATGAGTGGCGGCCGCAACGCGCTTGCGCTGGTCAGGCATGGTAAAGAATTCACGCACTACATCAATCGCAAGATGCTCAGCGTCGAAATCACGCCCAATCACGCCCCGAGACAAGGGGATGGAACGCTCGCCCTCAGCATGCACCGTCGGGCCATCGGGTAGCAACGGGACAATGGCATCGCCGTAGCGTGCCTTGACCTCGCATTGCACACCATGCTCATCACGATCCAGATAAAACTGGAGGCTGCATTCCGTAGGACTTAATTCAGCCAGCTCGCGAGGAATCTCACTGGCCTCCAACAGTCCAGCACCAACCAGCTGAGGCAATAGCGTGCGTGCGAATAGGGCGATGTCATCGCCGGCAATGACCTGCCCCTCGCCATCGGGTTCAAACAGGTCTCCCAATAGTCCTCGCAACGGAATCAATCGTTTCGGGCAACGGACGAATCGGCATCCTGCTGCGCTTTTACGCTGAGAGCCCGCCATCATGGCGGATACCGCACCGGCCGGATTAGTGGAGGCGAGCAACAGCCATACATTCTTGCCGCCGTCAATCACGGTTTCCACCGCTGGCACTCCGGTAAGCAGGTATCCGGCATCCGGACCATACGTATTGAAATCACGCCGCGCAATGCGCATGAGAAAATCTGGCTCGCCACCATCAACTGGCGCCGATGCAGGCTGCCCGGAGAACCATGTGTTCAGCACGAGCTGTACGCCTCTGCCCTCACGTACGGACAGCAACCGGGCCACTTCCGGTGCTGAAAGCGTCAGATGACGGTCGATGGCGATATGCCCGTAATACCTGTCCTGCTGCTCGGCCGCACGACGCACGGCCATCGCATCATCAAGGACGTCCAGCAGGGGGCGCGAATCATCATCGAGCATATCCGGCGTATGAATAAAGGCAAGCTTCTGCCCATAATCCGCATAGTCGCCGTTCGCCATGGCAAGCACAAATTGCGGAATCGATTTCAGCACATAGCTGGACCCATTGGAAGCCGAGCCGATCTTGAACTCCACGCTCCACACGCCGTCGATGAAACTCAATATCGGGACAAGCTGCACCTGCCCCAAGCCCACAGTCTCGCTGTCACCCTGATACCCGCCGCCTCGGGTGCCGGCACGAGAGCCGTATCCGCTTTTTGTACGCCGAGCATTTGCACCGTTTTTCCCTTGCGTGGCATCAAACCGACGCATAACCGCATTGCGACGACGAATTTTGGCTTGAGCGTCTTGCCTATCGGCGTGCTCCATATAGTCAATCAGCGTCCGAGACGGTCGTGCGGCCCCGGCACGGTAGCCTTCAAAACGCTGCGGATCATCGCAGAATATGAAGGCGAGCGCAATCATGTGCTTGCACATGCCATAGCCACGGCCGTAAGCCGGGCATGAGCACTTGCCACCGACGGCTTCTCCCGTATCGAGGTCGAATTGCACGCTGGTACGATACCTACTCGATGGGCTGGTGGTGCCACGTAGAATACCGTCAAGCTCGGCATACCCGGTTCGATGATTTTCGCTGTATACCGGATTGATAACCATGGTGGCCGCTTTGCGCGCAATGCTACGGGCACGAGCGAGCACGGCATTCGACGATGACGATTCCACATCGTTGCGTAACGCAAGGATAGGGACGGCATGGGCTTCGGCACGCTTCGCAGACCCGGCGAAATGGCCTTCGTCCTCATCGTCGAACCATACGGAACGTCCTTGCCTGAAACGATAGGGCATCACCGCATCGGCGGCGGACAAACTGTCCGTTCCACCAAACGTTACGTCTCTGCTGCCGGCCGCGCCTGAGCTACCAAGTATTCCACCCGTCTCACCAGAAATGCCGCCTACTCCGCCGCTTTTACCGGCATAGATGCCCCTGCCCCCATTAGTGTCATCAGTGTCATCTATGTCATACCGACCGTCGTCGTAATCGGCATCTTCGTCGTCTCCTCTTTTCCAAGGATTGCGACGACGCAACGCATGGCCCCAGGAAACGCCGGAATCATCATCCTCATAAGGCAGGAGGCCATCGTCATCCGCATTATCGGGAACATGGCCAAACACACCATACCCTTTGCTCATGGGCGAGCCTCCTTTCCAGCGAATGTATTTCAACCCAACGTTTCCATCCTAGACGAAGCGCGCGGTAGCCTTAATGTATGGATGCAGACAAGCCGGCGCAACGCAAATCCTATGCAGGGAACACCACCCTCGAAATCTTCGAGGTGCTGTGGCGTCACAGTTACTTTGGGCATGGCCTGACCGTGCGGCAAATACTCGATGAGCTTGCCCGTAAACACCAGCTGGAAGATCCAAGCGAGCTGCCGACCGAGAAGACCATACGAAACCAGCTCAAAAAGCTGACCTCCACGGAATTTCTCGGCAGACATATCGGGCATCTCACCGAAAGCGACCTTGCCGGCATCGAATGCAAGAATCCACAACCCGGCTGGTATCTTGATGCATTCCTGTCCACTGCCGAAATGCGACTGCTACTAGACAGTCTTACCCTATCTCGCATCAGCCTCGACACCATGGACGACCTCATCGGTAAAATCCGCGAGCTCGCAGGCGCCGCCGGGCAGGCAGTAGGCTACCTGGACCATGTGGCCACCTACACGCATATCAACGGTGAGTTCCTATCCACTATCGACCAGCTGAATCAAGCCATCGAAGAAGGCCACGGCGTAACCTTCCAATACCGTGATTACGGACCGGATGGCACCTTGATACCGCATAAAAGCCGTACGGGTGCAGGCCGAATTACCTACACCGCCGACCCTTACCAGATGGTGTACAAGAACGGACGCTATTACCTCATCTGCCACCTGCATGGCGAAGACAACCTCCGCATTTTCGTGGTCAACCGAATCGCCAACGTCAGCGCCAAAGGCAGGAACGGCACAGTGCCACTGGAAAAACCAGCACCAGCTGATTTTGACGCAGTGAACTTCATGCGCCACCGTCCATACCCCGTAGCCGATGCCCCGATTCGCATCCGCATGGCCGTACGAGACGAATCCATGCTCAACAACGTGTTCGAATGGTTCGACGACCCTCAAATCAAACATTCACCGGACGGCACACAGTTCGAAGTCATCGTCGATGCTCCCGAACGCGCTGTGTTCTGGTGGGCATTGCAGTATTCCTGGGATGGCCGCGTAGTGATTCTTGAGCCCGATTCGCTCAAGCGCAAACTCTATGATGCCGGGCGTCGCATGGCCACAGCCTATGCTCCCGAATGATGCAACATCACATCGCACACCTCCTTGTCGAGTTGTTCACCAGCGAATTTCACCGGAGAACCTATCATCCCATCGCCAATCACACTCGGTAATTTTTTACCGGGAAATACGATTTCAAGCCATTTCGCGGGCATCGTCCCTCACCTAGGCGCACATAAGGCTAAGGTGGGAATCATTAATCGCATCGCGCGTCCACAAGCGTGCACTAGCGCGTACAACAATAAGGAGCAACTATGAGCGAAGAGCGTACCGCATGGGGCTGGGGTCTGGCCAGCGTAGACGCCGCCGGCACCACCCTGGACGTCTGGTACCCCGAACTGAATCTCGGTGAGGCACCGGCCGAGTCCGATCGCCCGAACCACAATTTCGGTACTTTGGCTCACGATGAGGCCGACGCCCGTGGCATTCGCCGCGTGCCGGTATTCGTCGTCAGCCAGTTGGACGAGCCGATCAGTAATGCCGCGGACGCTTACCTGAAGCTCCATTTGATGAGCATGCGCATGGCCAAGCCGAACACGCTGAACCTCGACGGCATCTTCGCCCAGCTCGCCAATGTGGTGTGGACCAACTACGGCCCCTTCGCCGTTGAAGACTTCACGCTGCGCAAGGCCGACGTCGAACGCGCCTCCACCGAAGCCGCTCTCGCTTTCGCCTCCCAGGCCGGACTGCCTGCCGCAGCTCCTGCCGCCACTGTCAACGTGTTCGGTGTGGATAAGTTCCCGCGCATGATCGATTACGTAGTGCCCACCGGCGTGCGCCTCGGCGACGCCGACCGCGTGCGCCTCGGCGCTTACTTGTCTTCCGGCACCACCGTGATGCACGCCGGATTCGTGAACTTCAATGCCGGCACGCTCGGCGTCTCCATGGTCGAAGGCCGTGTTTCGCAAGGCGTGGTCGTGGGTGACGGTTCCGACATCGGCGGCGGGGCCCCCCTCATGGGGACCCTGTCCGGCGGCCACCTTGCGGTGGCGGCAAGCTGCGCAATTCCATCGGCGAGCACTCGCTGCTCGGCGCCAACGCCGGTATCGGCATCTCTCTGGGCGATAACTGCACCGTCGAAGCCGGTCTGTACATCACCGCCGGCACTAAGATCACCATCTGGGACAAGGCCAAGGCCGCCGCTGGCGAACCGCTGGAAGTGGTCAAGGGTGCTGAGCTCTCCGGCAAAGACAACATTCTGTTTATCCGCAACTCGGTGAACGGCCGCATCGAAGCCCGCTACCGCAAGGTGGGAATTGAGCTCAACGCCAAGCTGCACAAGAACTGAAATTGAAATAATGGAGCGTTATCTTCGTTGCCCCTCGGTCGACGTACCTTCGTACGCCTTCCCTCGGTGCGCCTCGATACCGCACACATTATTTCAATTTCAGAACTAGCCCTGCTAGTTCTTATGCAGCAGTCGCAGCATAGCTGGTTTGCGCTGTACATATAGAAAGCGCCTCACTGGAATCTCCAGCGAAGCGCTTTCTCAAACCAACAATCACCGCTCGTCCATCGGCACGAAATCGCGCTCGACCGGACCGGTGTAGACCTGGCGTGGGCGGCCGATCTTGGTATTCGGGTCGGCCAACATCTCACGGTACTGCGCAATCCAACCGGGAATGCGGCCCAGCGCGAACAGCGTGGTGAACATGGCCGGATCGAAGCCGATCGCCCGATAAATCAAGCCCGTGTAGAAGTCGACGTTCGGATACAGGTTGCGCGATACGAAATATTCGTCATTCAGCGCAATATCTTCAAGCTCGGTGGCCACGGCGAACAGCGCGCGCTCGTCAGACGGCAGCTTCTGCGTATCTTCGCGCTCCATGATCTTTTCCAGATACTTCCTGGCAATCGCCGCGCGCGGATCATACGACTTGTATACACGGTGGCCAAGGCCGGAAATCTTCTGGCCATTCTCCTTGGCATCACGCACGAACTCGGCCACAGACTTGCCGGAATCACGAATCGCCTTCAATTGGCGCAGTACGGCCTCATTCGCACCACCATGCAACGGACCGGACAGCGCATTGACGCCAGCGGCCACCGCCGAATACAGGTTGGCGTGGGCGGAACCGGCGATACGCACCACCGAGGTCGAGCAGTTCTGCTCATGGTCGGCATGAATAATCAACAAACGACCCAAAGCATGCACATACAGCGGGTCGGATTCAAACGGCTCGTACGGCACAGCGAAGCACATGCGCAGGAAGTCGTCCACATAGCCGCGCGCGTAATCGGGGTACAGCATCGGCTCATCGCGACGACGGCGGAAGATGTACGACACAATCGTACGGGCCTTGGCCATGATGATCTTGGCGGCCTCATCAAGCTGGTCGTTGTCAGAAATATCGGTGGTGTCCGGGTAGAACGTGGCCAGCGCATTGATGGCGGAGGCAAGCACGCTCATCGGGTGAGCGGAGCGCGGGAACGAACCCATGAAGGTACGGAAGTCTTCGCCAACCATCGTCTTGTGATTGATGTCCGCACAGAACTGCTCATACTCAGCCCTGCTCGGCAGCTCGCCGTGGCGCAGCAGCCACGCCACCTCCAGAAAATCGGAGTTCTCGCACAGTTGCTCGATGGGGTAACCGCAGTAGCGCAAAATCGAATGCTTGCCGTCGATGTAGGTGATTTTCGATTCGCACTGCGCGGTGGTGAGGAATCCGGGATCAAGCGTTACCCAGCCATCGTTGCGCAGTTTGGAAACGACGATGCCATCCGGCCCTGCACTAGCCTTAACCACGGGCAGGTTGAACTTGTTCGAATCGACATCAAGTTGTGCCGTTGCCATTCGCGCACCTTCCTCTTCATGAACCACTTACCCCAAACATTAACGTTCACGCGTTCGCGAACACTAGTGTTCGGTACTCTATGTCTTCTGTGTTACCGCTGGCGAATGCCGGTCGATACACGAAAGCCGAAGTGCGCTCATGCTATCAAAGCAAACGCACTTCGGCTTGTTACGTCTCGAATTCGCGGGAAAACCGCGAACAGACGGACGGCTAATGAGACGCTGATCGCCCATCACAGGCCAATCAGGCACCTACCATACGCCAAACGCCGATCAGAGGTTGGTGCGATCGGTGAAGACGATCGGGCCGTTCTCGGTGATGGCGATGGTGTGCTCGGAGTGGGCGCCGCGCGAGCCGTCGGAGGCACGCAGGGTCCAGCCGTCCTTCGGATCCTGGTAGATCTCGTCGGTGGTCTTGAGGAACCACG
>OGRU01002150.1_pt1 | contig 13288 bp, 14 predicted proteins | sample 1553541 | NCBI WGS metagenome assembly OGRU01 (sample SAMEA2580068, study PRJEB22360) | human gut metagenome | biome: human gut; feature: human-associated habitat; material: faeces | place: Denmark | collected 2008/2010
GCTGCAAGGCACGGTTCACGAAATTGCCGTACACGGCCACCAGTTCGTTGTTGTTGCGGGCCTGGAAATCCTTCCACGTGAAGTCGTTGTCCTTTGTCTCCGGAGCATTGGCGCAGAGCACATAGCGCAGGACATCCTCCTTGCCGGGGAACTCCTCGAGGTACTCGTGCAGCCATACGGCCCAGTTGCGCTGACGGCGCGCGCCATGGCGTCCAGTTCAAAGGACAGCCCTGCCGGTGTGTAGGTATGCCGGTACAGCATCGGCTTGATAAAATCGGCCATCGCCCCGAGCCGCCTGTAATCCTGCCCCACCAGCGGTGCCAGAAACGGCGCGAACAGATCCATCGCCACTTTCATACCCCGGCTCCGAAAACCGCCGCACAGCACACGCACCACGCTTTCGATCCGCTGGCACTTCAGCCGCAGCAGCGTCTCCAGCGCCGGATCCGCAAAGATGTATTGTCCCGCGCAGTATTGGAGCAGTCCCAGCGGGTCTATACAATCCTCATCCGACATACGCGCCGCGATCCGCTGCGCAAGGTCATCCTGCACCTGACGCGGCAGCCCGTTTTCCGCCAGCCAATCGCGGCACTCCCCGCAGGCGCAGCCAAACAGCGCCTCCGCGCCCACGGTCAGAGAGGGGTACCGGATGCGGTCCAAAAACATGCCGTCAAAGGCACATCCCGCAAAATCACGGTCGTATTTCTCCAGCAGGCGCTGCGCCAGCCCCGCCTGCGAGGGGCAGCAGAAATCAAATGTCTCGTCTCCGTCAAATACCCGCGCGCCCAAAGGCGCGCCGGTCAACAGACCGGTCTGGCGGCGCAGGCCCTCCCGCAGCGTATGCTCGGAGAACACGGGAAACCACAGCCACAGCTCTGCGCCGCGGCGGTGCAGCGCTTCCCCCAGCTCCCGATACAGCGCCGGGTCCTCCGACCATCCCACGATCACAGCCTGTACCGGTACGTTCCGCAGTCTGCGAAGAATATCCTCCGCGGCAACGCCACGCCCTGCCGCGCCGCCGGTAAACGCCTGATAGTATAAGCCCATCCCCGCTCACGCCTCCTTTTCCAGCAACCGGGCCGCGGCCAGCGCCGCACCCTCCTCCGGCGTATACAGCGGAGAGTTCGCCACGCAGCCGGGGATCGCCTGCCGCACCTGCCGAAGGAAGGGCTGCAGTAAAAAGTCCCTGACCTGAAATACGCCGCCGGAATAGGAGATGTGTACCGGCTCCTGAAAGCACAGCTTCCGGTACCCCGCCGCTGCCGTCTCACACAAGTGGCCGGCCGCCTTTCGGTACAGCGCGGCGGCGCTGTTGTCTCCGGCCTGAGCGGCCGCCAGCAGCAGCTCCTGCGTTTTTGCCAGCTCCGCCCGGTTTCCCGCGCAGCGCCGCGCATAATAGTCGATCACATCCGTATCCCGCCGCAGTCCCAGTCCTTCCCGAAAGATCTCATAAAACGCCGTGCGGGGTGCGCGGCCGTCCATCTGCCGGGCAAACAGCGCAAACGACTCACGCCCCAGCCATACGCCGGAGCCCTCATCCGAAAAATCATGGTGCCATCCGCCGCTGCGGGCGGCATGCCCTTCCTCGTCTTCTCCATAGGCGATGGCTCCGGTTCCGGCTACCACATTGATACCGGCCTTCAGTCCAAACGCACCGGCAAAGCCCACATAGCAGTCGTTCTCACACCGCACCGCGCCATTGGGAAACAGCTGCCGCGTCCGCGCCGATACGGCGGCGTCCAGCTCCGGATACTCGCCGAAGCAGGGAATGCCGATGCATACGGCGGCCACGCGCTCCGCCGTCACACCCAGCTGTGTCAACGCGGCCAGCAGACCGGCGGCATAGCCCTCTACGCCGTACTCCGCGGGATCGATGCTGCCCACGCGGCACGTTCGCGTCTCTTTTCCATCCACAGTGCGCAGCAGAACTGCCGTCTTACTGCCGCCGCCATCTATCCCTGCGATCCATCTCATAGCTTCTCTCCGCGCAACTTCTCATATCCTGTGTTATCTTGTATTATCCTGTATTTGATAATACTGTTTTTGGAGAAAAATGTCAATACTCATCTGCTGCCGGCAACGCCAAAAGGAGGAAATGATTTCTGTGCAAAACTACCAAACCGCCTTACCGGGAGCGGAAAAATGAAATCCAGCGCGCATTTACGCCCCAAAACAGGCAAAAAACTATGCAACCGCCCCTGCTTCTGCTATTATAGAAGAAACGGGGGTGTTTACATGGAAGGCTGGAGAAAAGATGCACGGCATGAGCCAATCATCGTAGATTTGGAGGCGCTGGTGCCAAAGGAGCATCTGCTGCGGAAAATAGAAAAGGTCATGGATTATGAGTGGCTGTATGAACGGCTGGACCCGTACTACTGCCATGACAATGGCCGTCCCGGCACAGATCCGGTTGTGCTGGTCAAGATGGTACTCATTCAGCATTTGTTTGGGATACCGTCTCTGCGGCAGACCTACCAGAGGATCCAGGATACGCTCTCCTACCGCTGGTTTTTAGGCTATGGGCTGCTGGATAATATCCCCCACTTTGCGACGGTGAGCTATGCCTTCTGCCAGCGCTTCCCGGATGAGCTGACCAGTGAGATATTTGAGCATATTCTCAACAAAGCACTGAACAACAGAATGCTGGACACCAGCGCAATTTTCATTGACGGCACCCACATCAAAGCCAGCGCCAACAAGAAAAAGTTCCAGAAGGAACAGGTTGCGAAGGCAGCAAAGGTCTACTCTGGTCAGCTTCGCAGAGAGGTCAATGAGGAAAGAGAAAAGCTGGGCAAGAAGCCCATTGAAGATGAGGATGATGAAAACCATCCCCAGGGGGGTGGAGGCTCACAGGAAACCGCAGAAAAGACTGTTTCCACCACAGACCCGGACTGCGGAATGTTCGTAAAAGGAGAACACGAACGGCAATTTGCATACGAAGCACATACAGCCTGCGACAAGCACGGCTTTGTGTTGGGTGTTGAAGTCACCTCAGGAAATGTAAGTGACAGCGTGGCATGGGACGCAGTATATGACAAGGTCACAGACAGATTTCCAGAAGTCAAATTTGTAACGATGGATGCCGGCTACAAGACCCCGTGGATTGCCAAAAAAGTAATTGAGGACAGCAGGATCCCAATTCTGCCCTATACCCGATACAAAGGAAAGAAGGATAAGTTCAAGCCTTGGGATTTCACCTACAATGTGGTAAATGACAGCTTTGTCTGCCCCGGAGGACATGAACTGAGACATACAACTACCAGCAAAGATGGAAAACGAACTTACCGCAGTGCCACCCAGGTCTGCAAAGATTGTCCCTGCAGAAGCGTTTGTGGTGCAAATGAAAACGGACAGCGGATGCTCACAACCCATATCTGGCAGGAATTTCTCGACTTAGTTGAACAGCTGCGGAAAACGGAACGCGGCAAAGAAATCTATGCCATGAGAAAACAAACCATTGAGCGTGTTTTTGCGGATGCAAAAGAAAAACATGCCATGCGCTATACACACCACCGAGGTCTGGCCCGTGTCTCGGCATGGGTGAGGCTTAAATATGCTGCTATGAATCTCAAAAAACTGGCCCTCTGGAAGTGGAGCCGCTCTGATTTCTTTGTTTTTCTGCCCTATTTCTTCTTTGATACGACTAAAACGCCAGCTCTCGCATAACGAGAACTGGCGTTCTTTGACAGGCTGAAAGAGATGTCCATCGGCATCGCCGATGGACATCTCTTTATACAGTGAATTTTAATTACGCCTCAGGCACATATTCTACAATGTCTTCAAGACGACAATCCAGTGTTTTACATATCTTGCCTAATGCTTCCATGGTAACAGGTTCCCCTTTACCCATGTGCGCCAGTGCCGCAGTAGTCAACCCCGCTTTTTCACGCAATGCGGACTTGTTCATTTTCCTCTGGATCAGCATAATCCAAAGTCTTTCATAAGACCAACCCATATTGTTTCCTCCCTAAGGGTTATCGTACCGTATAAAGCTATGAGTGTCAATAAAAAGAAAATTTAATCTAAAATATAGACAAAATATATTGACATATAGATGCGCTCGTGGTATAGTTGAATTAGAAAAAAGAACAACGGCAGCTTTGAGGAGGGCCAACTCCCCAAAGCCTGCGCAGGTGATAACGCACCTACACAACGGACGAATCCGCACCGCATGGGATATTATACCCGTTTAGCTCCCGTTTTGCAAGCGGAATCGGCCTATTTGTCACACTCATGACACCGTGTAGTGCTTCGGCCTGCATGGTGTTTCTCTTTTTCTATTTTATAGAAAGGAACTTGTACACATGAACGACGAACGTAAGACAACCATTGAAGTAAACATGACCGATGACGAGTGGATCGAGCTGCTGTGTCTGTGCGAGGACATCAACCTAACGCCGGAGGATCTGGCCGTGGCATTCTGCCAGGAGGTCATCCGCCAGCAGGCGCTGCTGCGCATTATCACCGCCGCTGTTCGCGCCGATGTAGCCAATCAACTCAACCGATAACAGGAGGAATTGCACCTATGAAAATCGAAAACAAGACGCCCATCGCGGAGGAAATCATCCGCAATAATCCTACCGGCCACGGCCTGTTCGCCGGTATCGGGGACAATTTCAACAGCGTGGCACAGGTCATCTGTGAGCTGATGGACGACGCGGTCTCCAACCTCCGCGCCAACAGCGGCGATTCCGAGCTGTCCATGAGGGTAGTGCTGTCGCTGGAAAATCTTGGTGATGCCGTGGAGATCACTGTGACAGACGGCGGCTCGGGCATTGCAGACCTCAGCAGTGCATTGACCATCGCATGTCGGGATGGCGCGCAGACGCCGCTGAACGAGCACGGCTTTGGATTGAAGCACGCATTGGCCTCCTGCGACAGCAGTCCTGACCAGAAGTGGAGCATCCGCACCCGCACGAAGGACGACGCCGCGGCAAACCAGTACCGCGAGGTCAAGGCGCCATATTCCATGGGCACATCTGAACTGGACAAGCCCATGAAGGTGCGTTTTTATTCAGGTACAGGCGACCTGCTCCACCCCACCGGCACGTCGATCTCCGTCCGCTGCCCCATGGCAAAGTTCCGGACGGTGAAGCCTGACCGCAAGGCGGCGCAGTCTGACTTCCACCACCTTGTGAAGTATGTCATCGATGAGCTTCGGTATATCTACGCCGGTGTTTTGGCAAATACGCCCATCACCATGGAGGTGTGGGAGATCAGCGGCGGCGAGGAAACGCAGCATACGCTGACGCCGCTGCTGCCGGTGTGGGAAGAGGGCAGCGTAAAGGATTACGGTGAGATCCCCTGCAACCTGGGCGGCGGCCTGCTGACCATCCGCTGTAAGTACGGTAATATTCTGAAGAACCCGTCCAACGCTATCTACTACAAGTGCAACATGGAGTCCAGCAGCGTGGAGCTTCGTATCAACGGACGTACTATTGAGCACGGGATGTTTGACCGCGTCTGGGGCGAGGCCATTCATCCCAGCCAAAACCGCTTTCTGGTACAGGTAGACTTGATTACGGACAACCCCGCCGCGCTGCCTGCCACGAAGAACACAAAAACCTCGTTCTGTGAAGCCGATCCGCGCCTGAAGAACCTGCTCAGCTGGATCGCCTCCTATGTTCCCGCCCCGGCCAAGGATGTGGATTCTGTGGAACTGCGGTACGTCAAGGAACTGACTGCCAAGCGGGAGAAGGACCCTACCGTCCTGCGGGTGAGCCGTGAGGAGCCGGTGTACCAGAAGATCGGGCTGAAGGCCAAGGTCGATCTGTTCGTGGGCTACATCGACCGCGTGACCATCTACGAGGCCAAGGCAGGAAAGACCAAGGCGTTGGACTTGTACCAGCTTCGCATGTATGTGGATGGCTGCGCCCTGGACAACAAGCCTGTGGACGAAGCCGTGCTGATCGCCAAGCGGCATTCGGCAGAGGTGAAGGAGCTTCGGGACATTCTGAACAGCCTGACCGCGCCTGACGGACATCCCTACAATTTCCGGTTGACCACCTGGGACGAAGAGGGCATTGTGATCCGCCAGAGCGCGTGAGAACAGCCGGGGAAAAGTGTGCAATCATTGCACACTTTTCCCAAAGGAAGGTGACGCGTGAACGTAAAAGAACTGATCCTGAGCCAGCCTGCGGCGGACATCGCCGCCGCGCTGATCGACCGGCTGGACGTTGAAGCCTCCAAGCGTGATAGGGGCATCCACCGCATCACGGCACTCATCGACATCCTGCACGGCATGGAGCCGGAGACCACCGATTACATGCTTCTGAGCGTCTATCACATGTACGATGACAAGGAGTTTCTGGATGCCAACCTGTACTGCAAGAGCGAACTCCCCGCCGAACTCGCGCCGCTGCCGGACATTCTCGCGGTGAAAGGCATCAACGAATTGGCTGTGGATGAGACCGAGCAGGCCGCCCGCGCCATCCAGCTACCTCAGGGTTATGCGTTTGAACTGTCGCCCTGGCGCGAGGTGCTGGGTTACGAGGTCAACATCGCCAACGCACAGAAGGTAGGTATTGCCGCCCTTTGCGCAGCGGTGCTGTATGAGATGACCTTCTTCGGCTTTGACGAAGAGGCAGTGGAGGCAGAACGGCAAAAGCTCTATGATTCTCTCCACGAAGCAGAAGAATTGGACAAGTTCCCGCCGGAGGAACGGGCAAAACACTTTTTCTCTACGGAGGAGGTCTTTGCCGAGTTGGATATCCCTGAGCCCTCCGAGGAGGCACGGCAGGAAACGCATCGGCAAATGTGCAGGGAGATGCTGATCAATAGTCTGAGAACGTATCAGATGCTTGAGAAATATGTGAAAAAGCAATAAACAGGGAAGGCCATCGGCAAATAACCGATGGTCTTCTACTTCTCTCTGTGTCCAAAGACAGATAAAATGCCATCTGCCCTTTTCGCCCATTTAGCCTTTTGCAGAAGTACTGCCCTCTGAACCGTCTATGAAAAACTCCGCGCCCTTGCTGTCCAGCAGGGTCAGTGCCGTGGACAGCAGCAGCGCCGTGTGAGCTATTGAAGCTGTCGGATATGGCGGACGCCCTGCACCGGGGCGTGCTGCTGATTCTGGTGCGGCTGGGCGTGGCCTACGGACTGTGCGCCCTGTTCTATGCCCTGTTCGGCTATGAGGGCTTTCTGGGCATCTCCTTCCTGGCCTTCGTGTGCGCCGTCACCAGCGCCAACGCGGCGCTGTACATGGGCATCATCTCCCCCTTCGGCGACAAGGCCGATAAGGCCAGTTTCGGCATCATGCTGATCTGCTCCATGCCGCTGCTGTTCCTGGGCTTCTATGGCGAGGCCGGTTTCGGTGAGGCGCAGGTCATGCAGATCATCTCTCTGATCATCCCCTTCATCCTGGGCATGGTGCTGGGCAACATGGATATGGATATCCGCAAGGTGTTTGCCGGCGGCAACGCCATTATTCTCCCCTTCCTGGGCTTTGAGTTCGGCTCTACCATCAACCTGATCGATGCCGCGAAGATGCTGCCCCAGGGTCTGCTGATGAGCATCATCTACTTCATCATCGTCATCACCCCGTCCTATATCTTCGAGCGCACAGTGCTGCATCGTCCTGGCTACGCCTCCGTGGCCAGTGGCTCGCTGGCAGGTGTGGCGCTGGTATCCCCAGCATGGCGGCAGCCTCCAACACGGCCTTCGAGCCGTATGTGACCTCCGCCGTGGCCATTCTGGCCTTTGTGCTGGCGGTGACTAACATCCTGTGCCCCTTCATGGTGAAGTTCATCCTCACCAGGCATCCTGCCGACGAGCAGTCCCGGCAGAATACCCACAAGCTGGCAGACGCCAAGCAATAACCATCCGATCTTCTATACCGATTTGCAAAAAGGAGTGTGTACATATGAAAACACTGATCTAGGCATCCACTTTGAACGCATTGATGCTGGGTAATTTTGATGAGACCGTCAGCGTGAAGGACTTTCTTCACCACGCCGATACCGGTATCGGTACCTGCGCCGGGCTGGACGGCGAGGCCGTCTTTGAGGACGGCGTGGCCTACAAGGCCACCGCAGACGGCAAGGTCATTGTCATGAAGCCGGAGGACGGCGTAGCCTTCGGCACGGTGGCCAAGTTCGATGAGAGCGTTCCCGCCGTGGAGCTGCGGGGTATCGCGGACATCGAAGCCATGAAGAAAACGTTAGCACCTTATGTGGAGGGCAACCAAAACATCTTTTACATGATCAAGGCCACCGGCGAGTTCAAGGCCATGCATGTCCGCAGCTGCTTTGCCAGTCAGAAGCCCTATCCCACCCTGTCTGAGGTGGCCAAGAACCAGCGGGAGTTCCACTTCGCCAACACCTACGGCACCGTTATCGCCGTCTGGTGTCCCCGGTATGTGAACGGCATCAACCTGCCGGGCTGGCACTTCCACTACCTCAGCGGCGACAAGACCCAGGGCGGCCACATTTTGGGCCTGTCCGCCGATCACCTGACACTGAAGATCAACCAGATCGAACGCTTCGACCTGACGCTGCCCCGCAATCCGGAGTTTGCCCGGCGCGACCTGTGCGAGGATCTGAGCGCCAAAACCGCCGCCGTAGAGGGTGTGAAGAAGTAAAGCGGTATTTCTTTCCTCAAATATATCCATGCGAAAAGGACTGGCATGCAAACGCGTGCCAGTCCTTTTTGTGTACAGCATCTTCTTTCAGCGGCACAGTCGTTGCTGTTTGTGCTAACGGTCATGTACGATCATACTCATCGTGTGCGCTTACGCTTAGAACGGCACACCGCTGCCGCGGCCAACAGCGTTCCGGATGTTGCTGCCGTTCTTGTGTTTCTTTGACAAGAAGTTGCTGTTTGCCGCGTATCTTCGTCAAGAAAATATACGCATGGTGGCTTTGGGGCAGGTCTCATCGCAGAACACATTGCGGTGGGGCTGAGCTTATGCTATACTTAAAGCATAATCAGCAAGGAGGGGACTTATGAGGAAAACTACTTGTCTTATTTTGGCCTTTACTCTGACGCTGCTGTGCGGCTGTGGAAGCCGAAGCAACGGAGATGACACACAGGACTACGGCGGAAACACGCAGCAGGAAGAATTTGTCATTACGCCCATGGCGTCCGGGCTGGAACTGGCACCATATAGCTGTGCGGATTTCTCTATGAGCTTTCCGGAGGGCTGGATGGTGGAGGCGGCCACGTCCAACGCGGGTATGTACCACGCTTTGCGAGCGTATGACCCCGCGTGCAGCGTAAATCAGATTTTGTATATCTTAAAGGCAGAGCCGCTGTTTGCGGATGACTTCCTGAAGCAGAATTATACATACTGGAACGCTGCCTACGCAGCGTTCCCCGTAATGGCAGAGGAGTCCGTGAAGGGTTACTTCGACGTGCTGCCGCAGTATCTGTCGGCGGTTGCCGCAGAGCCGTTTTACAGCAGCCTCCACTTCCCGCAGTATGAGGATTTCACGGTGACAGAGACCTTTGACGCGACCGGTTCTTTGGGCGGGATAGCCGGTGTGCTGCGTGCGGAGTTCACGCAGGACGGCGTCGAGGCGGAGGGTATGTGCTCCGTGGAGCTTGTGCCCTTCCCCATCCCCGGCCTTGGCGGGTACTACATGGCGTACAGCACCACCATCGTCTCCGCTGAAAAGGGGATGTTCCAGAACTGGGAGGACATCCTGACACGGAGCTTGGGCAGCCTGGACTATTCCGGCAGCTATACCTCCTCCGCCATGGCGCAGAGCGACGCGGCGATGCGGCAATCCCAGCAGTTGAGCCAATCCGCCAATGAGATGCAGGATGCCATCATGTCCTCATGGGAAAGCCGGAATACCAGTCAGGACATCATCAGCCAGAAGCAGAGCGACGCCACCATGGGCTTTGAGCGGGTGATGGACACGGAGACCGGCGAGATTTATCAGACGGACGACGGCTTTACCGACTGGTATGACGGGGAGAGGTATACGGCTATCACGGACGATCAGTATACGGAAGCCGTTGTGGGTCGGTTCTCGTGGAAGTAAGGAGGACATTTACATGAAGAAGATTTTTGTGTTGTTGCTGGCCACAGCAATGATTTTCGCACTGGCCGCCTGCGGCGCAACGCCCAATGGGACAGACAATAACAACACACAGGACGACCATCAGGCCGAGACGCCCGACGCGTCTTATGAAGCACCTCAAATCACCGAACTGTATAACGAGGACTTCGACTACACCGATGGCATCGGCAACAGCGGCCACTATACCTACCATGTACCTCAAATCGAGGCCGATACCCAGGGTGCGGAGGCCATTAACAAGGCCATCTCCGATGCGTACACCCCTATCGTGAATGGCGTGCTTGAAGATGTCTCGGATAAGGTCAGCCTGTCCTGTTTCTATGTGGCATGGGAGTCATATCAGTATGAGAATATCCTGTCGCTGGTCGTCTCCTGCGGTTGGGATGCCGATGTGAACGAATACAATGTCTATCTGTATGACATCGCCAGCGGCCAGCAGCTCACCACAGCGGGCTTGCTGAAGGCACTGGATGTGGATGAGACAGTCTTTCTGGAGGCGGTACGCCGCGCTGCCGCTGTAAAGTTCGACACACAGTATGGAGCAATTGCGGGCGGTGATACGGATGAGTTCCTGACGGAACGCCGCGATTGGACGCTGTCCGATGAGAACATCAGCATGGACGTCCGCACATACGCTGACGGTGACGGAAAGCTCCACGTGGTCTTGCCCATCGGCTCTGTCGCCGGTGCAGATTCTTATGAGCAGGTACTGTCGCTGGATGACATCGGCGAGTAAACACAGCTCTCCCGACACCTGAAACAAAAGAGCGCTCCTGCGAGGTCGATCCTCGCAGGAGCGCTTTTCCTATACCGGCAGCCTCAGACCCGAAGTTTTGAGCGGAGAGCTTGGCAGCGTAACATACTCCAGCGAGCCAGTTGCAACCGCACGAGTGCCGACGGATGCAGCCTTACAGCCGGAAGCACTTTTTCAGCGCCGTATACTCGCCCAGCACCAGCAGCGTCAGGCTGCTGTCCAGCACGGTTTCCGGCAAGATGGTCACATTGGTTTTGCCGTCTCGCTTCACGCCGAGGATATTGACGCCATACTTTCGGCGGATGTCCAGCTCACCGATGCTGTGCCCCTGCCAGCTGTCCGGGACGGCAACCTCGATAATGGCGTGCTTCTCGTCCAACTCTATGTAATCGAAGATGTGGTCGGCGGTGTACCGGATGGCCGCCCACTTCGCCAGCTGCTTTTCCGGGTATGTCACCGCGTCCGCGCCGTTGCGCAGCAGAAATTTTGCCTGTACATCCCGTTCGGCGCGGGACACCACATATTTCGCCCCCAGCTCCTTGAGCAGCGACGTCGTTTCCAGCGAGTTCTGGAAGTCTCCGCTGATGGTAACGTAGCAGACATCATAGTTTCCAACGCCCAGCGAGCGCAGAAAATCCACGCGGGTGCTGTCACCGATCTGCGCGTTGGTGACGAAGGGCATACACTCGTTGACGCGCTCCTCGTCCCGGTCCACCGCCATGACCTGATGCCCCAGCTCGCTCAGCTGCATGGCAAGGTGCCGCCCGAAGCGGCCGAGTCCGATCAATAATACGTTTTTCATCGTGCGCTCCTTTCAGCCTACGGTGATCATTTCCTTCGGATACCGGGCATAGGTCAGATCATGCCCGGAGAAAGCGGCGTAAATCAGGGTAAGTCCCCCGACACGCCCGAAGAACATCAGCAGAATGAGAATGCTCTGCGACAGCGTACCCAACTGCGGCGTCAGCCCCAGTGTCAGCCCTACCGTTCCGGCAGCGGATGCCGTTTCATAGAGACAGGCACCGAGAGGCAGGTTCTCCGCCGCGCTGATGACCGCCGCACCCGCGAAGGTCAGTCCCAGATACAGCAGCAGGATGGCGGCGGCGTTCCGTACAGCGGAGGGCTCCAGCCTGCGCTTAAAAAGCTGTGGGTCCTCCCGCCTTCGGAAGGCAGCGACCGCGTTGGCGGCCAGCACAGCCAGCGTCGTGACCTTCATGCCGCCCGCGGTGGAGCCGGGCGCGCCGCCGGTCAGCATCAGCAAAATCGTGACCGCCTGTGAGGTGTCGCTCATTTTCGTCAGGTCTGCGGTGTTGTAGCCCGCCGTTCGCGGCGTGACCGCCTGAAAGAGCGACGCCAGAACGCGCTGTCCTGCGGGAAGCTCTGCAAAGTCTGTCAGGAAGAAGAGCAATGCCGGAAGCGCGATCAGGATGGCAGTTGCGCTCAGAATGACCTTGCTCTGCATCCGGTACCGCCGCAGGTGCAGCCGGTGGGTGCAGACATCGTCCCACGTCAGAAAGCCGATACCGCCCACGATGATCAGCAGCATAATGACGATGTTGACCAGCGGGTCGGATATGTACGCCGTCAATGAAGGGTAGAGCGTATCCGCCCGCCCCAGAATGTCAAAGCCCGCGTTGCAGAAGGCGGAAACGGAGTGAAATATTGCCATCCACACGCCCCGCAGTCCATAGTCCCGGCAGAACGCCGGCAGCAGCGCAAGAGCGCCGACCAATTCCACAAAGAACGTTCCCTTGAGAATAAACTGCGTCAGGCGCACGATGCCGCCCACCACCGGAGCGGAAATGGCATCCTGCATGGCACTGCGCTCCTTCAGCGAGATATTCTTGCCGGAGAGCATCAAGAACGTTACAGCCGCCGTGATGACGCCTAAGCCGCCGATCTGGATCAGCAGCAGGATGACGGTCTGACCGAAGCCGGACCAGTAGCTGCCGGTGTCCTGCACCACCAGTCCCGTCACGCAGACGGCGGAGGTGGAGGTAAACAACGCCTCGTGAAACGGCGTCCATGTGTGGCTTGCGGTGGCGATGGGCAGCATCAACACCAGCGCGCCCAGCAGGATGACGCCCGCAAAGCCGAGGATCATGATCTGGAAGGATGTCAGATGGTGTTTCAGATGAAAACCGGCTTCTGTCACGGGACTCACCTCCTAAAATCGACTGCGTTCCCAATTTCGCGTACAGTATAGCACGGTTTTCGCGTTTCGGCTATGCACATTTTGTTAAGATTTCGGCTCAGAACGACCGAGAACAACTGTGAACCTTTCTTTAATTTTTACAGAAATCATTGCAATTTCTTTACGTTTACAGTATGATATGCTGCGCGCCAATATTTTGACAAATTTCGCAGGCTTTTCTCCGAGAAAAAGTCTGCTGCGAGAGATATATATGCTGAAAACAAAATCCAATGAGATAACAGACACCCATCAGGCGCCTTGCGAGGCGCCTGAAACGGCGGAGGCCCTCCGCCGCAGCCTGTGGCAGGGGGG
>OGRU01002158.1_pt1 | contig 13251 bp, 10 predicted proteins | sample 1553541 | NCBI WGS metagenome assembly OGRU01 (sample SAMEA2580068, study PRJEB22360) | human gut metagenome | biome: human gut; feature: human-associated habitat; material: faeces | place: Denmark | collected 2008/2010
ACATTGTTGGCAATTGAGCTTCCTCAATGAATTCGAACGCCTCTCTTAAACATTCTTTTAGCTTCGGATTCTCCCTGTTCAATCCTTTGATAATTAACCTTATTCTTTGTTTACTCGGGGATATTGCTTACATTTTGAAGGTTCGAGCATCTTGCCTGTGGCTCGGCAACTCTCTTTTCATGCGTCCTTTGCTTTTACCTCCACAAGGTCATCAAATTGAATAGTCTTCTTTCTTTTCAACTTTGCCCGAGCGGCGGAGCCGCTTTGTTGGCAGATGAACGCTCATTGCATTGCTTTGCTTCCCTATCGGGCCGCATATACAACCCGTCTCTATATATAAAGAAAGGGAGCCGCGTTATTGCGACCCCCTTGATACCTATATATAGGTTGATATTTAGTTGCAAACCTTGCCTGGGTTCAGAATGTAATTCGGGTCGAACACGCGCTTGATGCCCGCCATGAGGCCGATGGCCGTATCGCCTACGGAATCATGCAGATATTCCTTCTTTGCGTGGCCGATACCATGCTCGCCGGATACCTGACCGTTAAGTTCAGTGCACTTTTCGTAGCTTTCCTTCATTACCTTCTGGGACTTCTCCAAGAATACGTCCTGATCTACGCCGTTTGCAGAAGCGTAAATATGAAGGTTGCCGTCACCGGCATGACCGAAGGAGCGAATGCCAACGCCGTACTTTTCGCCGATCTGATGCACGTGCTCCAGGAATTCAGCAACCTTGTCTACGGGAACAACCACGTCCATTTCATCGAGATGCTCGGTGTCGGCCTCGATTACCGTAAGGAATGCGCTGCGGGCAGCCCATACGGCACGCTTGTCGTCAGGGTGGGAAAGAACCAGCGTGTTGAATGCGCCAAGCTCGTCGCCGATTTCTGCCAGCGTTTCTGCACGCTGGAAGATTTCGTCCTGGTCGTTACCGTCAAGGGTTACCAGGATATACGCACCAACTTCATGACCATCTACATTAGTTGGGATGATCTTGTTGCCGGTATAGTCGGCAGAAGAGTCGACGATGTCGCGCTCCATAAATTCAATGGACTGCGGATCGAGACCAGCAAGCTTGATCTTCGGAACGGCGCTAATGGCAGTTTCAAGATCCTCGAAGGGAAGGATGAAGCTAATGTCTTCCTTCGGAACGGGGATGAGCTTAAGGGTGAGTTCGGTGATAACGCCCAACGTGCCCTCAGAGCCGATCATCAGGTGAAGAAGGCTGTAACCAGAGCTGGTCTTGGAAACCGCACGACCGATTTCCATGATTTCGCCCGTGGGAAGAACCACGGTCATTGCCAGCACGTAATCGCGCGTGGTGCCGTACTTAACAGCACGCATACCGCCAGCGTTGGTGCTTACGTTGCCGCCCAAAGAGCCGGTTTTCTCGCCGGGATCAGGGGGATACATAAGATCATGCTCAAGGGCGTCTGCAGCCAGATCACACAGGCGAACGCCGGGCTGAACGCGAACGAACAGGTTGTTCATGTCGTACTCGAGGATTTCATTCATGTGCATGGTGCACAATACGACGCCGCCCTGCAGCGGGGTACTACCGCCAACCAGGCCAGTGCCCGCACCGCGAACCGTAACGGGAATCTTGTTCTCGTTGCACAGCCCCATGATGGCAGCAACCTCTTCGGTGTTGCCGGGGAAGCAAACGGCCTCGGGCATCTTAGTGCCGTAGATGGGCATTTCGTCGTGAGAGTAATCCTCGCTGATGTTTTCGCCAACGTGGCAATCTTCCTCGCCGACAATAGCCTGGAGCTGGCTGATCAATTCGGGAGTGAGTTCGTTGTACTCAGTCATGCTAACTTTTCGCTCCTGTGGACGTTGAATAATACTGGTTTACCGCGTTGACACTAGCGCTCATCGCGCTTACACGAAAGGGAGGTAACGCACATCCCTGACGAAAGGCATCCAGGCGCGGTCAATGGCGAACACACTCAAAACGCCCCAGGCTCGCATTCGCAACGAGCCTGGGGCGCAGCAAATAGCGCTTAATCGGCCTCGGTTGCGCTGAGGAATTCGCCAATTACTTCCTTGCGCAGCGCTTCTATCAGTTCAGGCTGCATTCCACCGACGGGCTTACCGTCAATCTCGTGAGCATGCAAGCACAGATTGCTGGAGCTGGTAACCAATACCTCTTCGGCGGCAAACAGATCCTCCAAGTAATACGGCTCCTCGTGCACGGAAATGCCCAAACGGTCACACGCCTGAATGAGGTGTTTACGCGCAATGCCCGGCAAAATGAGGTTGTCGAGCGGTGCCGTATACAGCGCTCCGTCCTTGATGATGTGCACATTGCTATGCGCGCATTCGGTAACACGACCTCCTTCACGGTAGAACACCGTCTCCTGACAACCGGCGCGCTTGGCCTTCTCCGATGCCATTACCGAAGGAATAAGGTTGAGCGTTTTGATGTTGCAATGAAAGAAGCGCGTATCAGGCTCGGTGATCAGCTTAATAGGCTCGATGCCATCGGATATGGTGGCCGGCTTCAACATCACCCACAAATTGCCAGGGCCCTCCGTAAACGCATGATCTCGAATGCCTGTACCGCGCGTTACTTGGTAATAGACGAACTGGCTACCCGTATCCACCTTTTTCACCAGTTTGTTCAGCAGGTCTTTCAGCTCCTGCTTGGTGCAGGGCATTTCAATTTCGAGAAGTTCAGCGCTGTTGAAGAAACGATCAATGTGTTCATCAATCGCAAATATCTTATAGTTGCGCGCTGGGCCAGCGTCATACACGCCGTCGCCAAACCAATGAACGCGATCGTTCATCGGGATGCTCATTTCATTCAGGGGGCCGAATTTTCCGTTGTAGTAGCCCAAGTTTTCCACGTTGGAAACTCCTTCACTAATTAGTAGGCGATCACATGACCGAGTTACCGCTTTGCCGATAAAACGCTTGCGTCATGCTTTCCCACCCTACCACTAATGGGGAGTTTCCAGCCGCATGTTTACAGGAAGCCACGAGGACCGACGATTCGCGCTGCCCTCCCGCAACACCACCCAACTAGCGCAAGCGGTCCCGGAATTCTCCCATTCCGGGACCGTGGCTAGGGGAAAGCTCGCTTACCGAAAACGCCCAGCAGCGTATTTTGCTGCAAAACAGCGTTCGGCAGTTATTCTCTCGCTTTTCCACAGCGAGCATCGAGGCGGGGGGTCGAGCTTTGGCTAAACGTTGGGGTGGTCGACCGTGCCAACCGTGGGAATCGGCGTGGTGTCCTCTTCTTCCAAACGGCCCTCATAGATCCAGTACTTTGTTCCCTTGGCAATCACGCCAGAAAGAACCAAGACCGCTATACAGTTCGGGACAGCCATAAGGGCATTCGAAATATCGGAGAGGTTCCAAACCAAGTCGCCACCACCGATGCAGCCCCAGAATACAAAGAGCAGGAACACCACCTGATAAGGACGGATGCCCTTGGTACCAAACAGGTACGTAATGGCGCGATCACCGTACTGAGACCACCGAGCATGGTGGAATAGGTGAAGCACAAAAGGCCAACTACCAGCACCAGGGGCCCCAGCACGGGAATGCTCTCAAAGCAAGCCGTCGCCAAAGCCGCACCACCAGAGAAGATTCCAACAGCAGTATCGATGGAAAGATCGTTGCTTGCCAGCATGGTGTTGTTGTAGATAGCTGCAAGGTCAGGATTGGCGAGCAGCGAGGTTACCAACATCAAGCCAGTAATCAGGCAGATAACCACCGTGTCCCAGAACGTACCAGACATCGAAACCAGCGCCTGGCGAGCGGGATTCTTGGAAATTGCAGAGGCGGCAACCAGGGGAGCAGAGCCCAGGCCGGATTCGTTAGAGAACAGGCCTCGCTTAAAGCCGTACTGAAGCGCCAGCATAATACCAGAGCCAACCGCGCCACCAAAAGCTGCCTGACCGGTAAACGCACAGGTGATGATAGTCACGATGGCATCCCACAAATAGGCGCCGTTCATGCCGATGATCACAAGGCAGCAGGCAACGTAGAAGATAGCCATGACGGGAACCAGCTTCTCGCACACCTTGGAAACCTTCTTCAAGCCGCCGATGATAACGATGGCAACCAAGACGGTAACTACAATGCCAATAAGCCACGTGGGGATTTCGGAGGCACCGGGAATCAAGCTTGAAGAAGTAAGGGCGCCTGCCAGGGAGTTCGACTGAACCGAAGCGCCGATGCCGAAGGAAGCGATGGCGGTGAACAGGGCAAACAGCACAGCAAGAAGCTTGCCCAATCCCTTGTGCTTGAAGCCGCGCTCCAGCGCATACATAGCGCCGCCGAGCATTCGGCCATTGGCGTCCTTCACGCGGTACTTCATGGATATATAAGTTTCGGAATACTTGGTTGCGATACCAAAGACGCCGGTAAGCCACATCCAAAAAATAGCACCTGGACCGCCGCACAGAAGGCCCGTAGCAACACCGACGATGTTGCCCGTACCGATAGTTGCAGCGAGCGCTGTGGTAAGGGCGCCAAACTGCGAAATGTCGCCCTCAGCATAGGGGTCGTTCTTAGAGACCGAGAGCTTAATCGCCGTGGGGATCTTCCTCTGAATGAAGCCGGTCCTAATGGTCATGAAGAGATGGGTGCCCAACAGCAACCAAATAAGGCCAGCCCCATACGAAACTATCGACGGCATCGACGCCAGCCGAGAAAGATTCGATGAATGTCTCCATGGCTACTTCCTTTCTACTCGTTTGACGCGGAAAGGAAGTGTGCCCATTGGCTCAGCAAGCTTGCGAAGTGGCGGCTTCGCTATCTGCACGAGATAACGAAGCCGCTGCTTCGGGGGAGAATGAAAGCCTTCGGCATGTGCCATCGCAAAGCAGTCCATTCCCGCGTCAGGGGGGAACGATTTTTGAATGGTCGCAATCCAGCGTTACCTCTTTGTTACACAACAGGAAAATCTGGGCAAAATTGCCGCCCACGGACGATGAACGGCATTCATACGCCGTTCATCCTTGACGAGCGGGGCCGCAAACTAACTCACAGCTACACCAAAGGCAAAAAGAAAGGGCGCCTTCCCTTAAAAGAGAAGGCACCCTTGAAGCAATTAGGTTATGCCCTATTCTTGGCCACCCAAGAATCGCTCGGCCTGGGCAACGATGTCGTCGCCAGCATTCAGCTCATGGCGGTTTTCGACCTTAGAGCAATACTGGCCTTCGCCATCGATATCAACCGTTACCGTTGCACCATCGTGAACGGTGCCGTTGATGATTTCGGTGGCAACGCGGTCGGTTACCTCACGCTGAATCAAGCGGCGCAGCGGACGTGCTCCATAGACGGGATCGTAACCGTCAATCGCAAGATGCTCCATAGCGGCAGGAGTAACCACCAGGTCGATACGGCGATCGGCAAGACGCTCGCGCACGTCGGCCAACTGCAAACCGACGATAGGCTCCATTGCGGCAATGGAAAGCGGATTGAAGGTGATTACCTCATCGATGCGGTTCAGGAACTCGGGGCGGAAGGTGTTACGCAGAGCATCGTTGATCTTGTTGTTCAGCTCAGCCAGACGCTTTGCCGCAACCTCAACATCTGCGGTCATAAGGTCTTCCATGACCTTGCCCATGGAATTGCCAGACCCCTGATTCTGATCTTCGCCTGCGAATTCGCGAATCGACTGCGAACCGATGTTGGACGTCATGATGATAATGGCGTTCTTGAAGCTCACCACGCGGCCCTGGCCATCGGTGAGGCGACCATCGTCCAAAACCTGAAGCAGGATATTGAACACATCGGGATGAGCCTTTTCAACCTCGTCCAGCAAAATCACGCTGTACGGCTTACGGCGTACCGCTTCGGTAAGCTGACCGCCCTCGTCGTAGCCCACATATCCCGGAGGCGCTCCAACCAAACGAGCAACCGAGTGCTTTTCCATATACTCGGACATATCGATACGGACCATAGCGCGCTCGGTGTCAAACAGATACTCGGCAAGAGCCTTGGCCAGTTCCGTTTTGCCAACACCGGTGGGACCCAAGAACAGGAAGCTGCCAATGGGACGGTTCGGGTCAGAAAGGCCTGCACGGTTACGACGAATTGCGCCTGCCACGGCAGCCACGGCTTTATCCTGACCAACCACGCGTTCGCGAAGCTTGTCTTCCAGGTCAACCAGCTTGGCCATTTCGCCCTGCATCATCTTGGTAACGGGAATGCCCGTCCACGTGGATACAACCTCGGCGATTTCGTCTTCGCCAACCTCTTCCTTGAGGATCGCGCCGTCCTGCTGGCGATTTTCCAGAACCTCTTCAGCCTGAGCAAGTTTCTGCTGCAGCGCAGGAATGGTGCCATAGCGCAGCTCGGAAGCACGGGCCAGGTCGCCTTCGCGGGTGGCCTGCTCTTCTTCGATCTGGGCAGCCTCAATATCAGCCTTCAGGTTCTGAACGCTGACAATGACGTCCTTTTCGTTCTTCCAAAGCGCCTTCTGCGAATCCAGCGCTTCGCGGGCGGCGGAAATCTCCTTGCGGAGAGCCTCCAAGCGCTCGCGGCTCGGCTCATCCGTTTCCTTCATCAGAGCCTGCTCTTCAATCTGCATCTGAGTGAGCTTGCGCTCAGCCAGATCGACCTCTTCGGGCATGCTGTCGATTTCGATACGTAAACGACTTGCTGCCTCGTCCATCAGGTCGATTGCCTTGTCGGGCAGGAAACGATCGGTGATGTAGCGGTTGGAGAGTTCGGCTGCAGCAACCAGCGCAGAGTCCTTAATGCGGACGCCATGATGGATCTCGTACTTTTCCTTCAGGCCACGCAGAATCGCAATGGTGTCTTCGACTGTCGGCTCGCCCACCAGCACCGGCTGGAAACGACGCTCAAGCGCAGCATCCTTTTCGATGTACTTGCGGTATTCGTCGAGCGTAGTAGCACCAATGGCATGAAGTTCACCACGAGCCAAAGCAGGCTTCAGCATATTGCCCGCATCCATGGAGCTATCGCCCGTGGAGCCAGCGCCCACAATGGTGTGCAACTCATCGATGAACAGGATAATCTGCCCGTCGGACTGCTTCACTTCGCGAAGAACAGCCTTCAGACGGTCTTCGAATTCACCACGATACTTAGCGCCAGCGAGCATCGCAGGAAGGTCAAGCGCAATAAGCTCACGATCTTTCAGGCTGGAGGGAACGTCGCCCGCAACGATGCGCTGGGCCAAGCCTTCAACGATTGCCGTTTTGCCCACGCCAGGCTCGCCAATAAGCACAGGGTTGTTCTTCGTACGACGGGAAAGAACCTGAACGGTACGACGAATTTCCTCGGAACGACCGATTACCGGATCGAGTTTGCCATCACGTGCCTGCTGAGTAAGGTTCTGGCCATACTGCTCCAGCACCTCGAACTCAGTTTTCGACTCCGCATCGGTTACGCGAGTGTCGCCGCGAAGATCCTGATAAGCCGCCTCGACTGTTTCACGTGTAACACCAGCATCGTTCAGGATGCGGCCCGCCTGCCCTTTGTCTTCAGAAAGGGCAATAAGCAAATGCTCGGTGGTGATGTAGTTGTCGTCCAACTTTCCAGCGATTTTCTCGGCGTTGTTCATCAGGGCATCGAATTCCCTTGAAGGGGCCACCATGCCCATAAAGGTTTGACCGCTCACCTTCGGCTGATGTTCCACCTCCGCATCGACGCGCTGCTTCAAGACGGCAGGGTCGGCGCCAATACGCGTAATGATGGCCTTCAGGTTATTCTCATCCGCGGAAAGGATGGCATCTAGCAGATGAAGCGGCTCTGTAGTGGCTGCTTCATGCTTAGACGCAATGTCCATTGCAGATTTAAACGCCTCTTGGGCAGTCACTGCTAATTTTTCAATCCACATATAAGTCTCCTTTCTTCTACTTGCAGCAAAAGAAATGGCTAGTGTCTTACATCAACCTGCGCAATACAATTGCGTTAGTATCGGTTACCAAAGAATTGACGCTTTCCCTGGTTTCGAGTTCGTGTACACGGTCGGCAAGCTTGCGTACACGACGATGCAGGGCATCGAGCTCGTCATCACGCTCATCCAGGCGCCCTTTAAGGTCGAGGATGCGAATAACGCCCGCAAGATTGATGCCTTCGTCGGTAAGCTCATTGATCAACTGCAAACGCTCAATATCGGCCTGCGAGTACATGCGCGTGTTGCCCCGTGTGCGCTGGGGGGAAACCAGGCCCTTTTGTTCATAGATGCGCAGAGTTTGCGGGTGAACGCCAGCAAGTTCGGCAGCAACACTGATCATATACAGCGGTCTGTCTTTGTCTTCCATTACCATGCCCTCACCTCTTCCTTAGTAGCTTCCTGGAATGCTTCCAGGGCCTTCTTCTGTTCATCGTTCAACGTCTTCGGAACCGCTATCTTGATGGCCACGCGCAAATCGCCGTTGCCCGTTGAGCCCTTGCCCAACCTGGGGGCGCCTTTGCCACGCACCGTAAGAACCGTTCCGTCCTGACACCCAGCAGGTACCTTCAAGCGCACTTTCGTACCATCGGGAGTGGGAACCACCACTTGAGCACCAAGAGCCGCTTCGGCAAACGTTACGGGCAGGTCCATCAAAACGTCCGCCTTATCACGCCGATAGAGCGGATGAGAGCCTATCTTGATGTTCACCAGCAAGTCGCCTGCGGGGCCGCCATTTGCTCCCTGGCCGCCTTTGCCCTTTAAGCGAACACGGCCGCCGTCGATGGCGCCAGCGGGAATCTTTATGGTGAGCGTTTCTTTTTCGCCTGTTCCCGAGCGACCAATGCGGATGCGCTTTTCGCATCCATTAAAGGCTTCGTCGAAGGTTACCGTCATGGACACTTCTTTGTCGGCGCCCTTCTGCGGCCGAGGCTGAGCATAGCTACCCGCTCCGCCGAAATCCCAGTTGCCGCCGAAAGCGCCTTCACCGTTGCGAATGCTCTCGAGAATATCTGCCCAGCTACCGAAACCAGATGCTCCGCCAAAGCCCGCGCCGGCAAAGGGGTTGCCGCCCTGGCCTTGCCATGCCCCGCCATAGGGAATCTGGTTTTCGTTGGCGGTGCCATACTGGTCGTAGAGCTTACGTTTCTTTTCGTCGGAAAGGACCTCGTACGCCTCGTTGATTTCCTTGAACTTCGCCTCGTCGCCGCCCGCATCAGGGTGGTGCTTGCGGGCCAGTTTGCGAAATGCCTTCTTGATGGCATCAGCATTGGCGTCACGTGGAACGCCTAGCGTTTTGTAGTAGTCGGGAGTTGCCATTCGCCCCACCTTTCCTATTCAGATGGGATAGTGATACAGTTGCTTTTCCAGCTAAGCGACCTGTTCGCCTCGGCACGATCGAAAAGCCAAAAGCCTTTCGGTATCAGCCGTTGCGACAAAAATGCAACCTGCTTCAATACCCCTGTTTTCTCTTCTTATTGATCAGCCCGAAAGAAACCCGCCCGTATGCCCAACTTTGACTGACAGGACATTCTTGCCCAATTCCCCCGAGCTGCTTACAACAAGGGCGGACTTGCGAGCCCGCCCTTGCGTTTGCTATTCGTCTTCTTCTGACTTGGTCTCGCGCTTCGGACCGCCCACGGTAACCGTTACCATTGCAGCACGGATAACTTTGTTACCCATGCGATAGCCCTTCTGGTAAACCTGGGCAACCGTTTCATCGGGAACCGAAGGATCGTCAACCGTGGCTACCGCCTGAGCCTCAAGGGCGTCAAATGCTTCGCCTTCAGGATTGATGATCTCAACGCCCTCCTTCTTCAGCACCTCGCCGATCTTGTTGTGAACGGCTTTGATGCCACCGAGCAGACCCTCTTCGCCATTGCCTTCCGCATAAGCGATGCTGCGTTCAAAGTCGTCGATCACGGGGATCAAGCTTTCAACCAGCTTTTCGGTGGCGCGAAGCTTTTCCTCTTCACGCTGCTCGTTCATACGGCGGCGATAGGTGTCCCACTCGGCATGGAGCCTGAAGTACTTGTCCCTCCAGGCATCCGCCTCGGCCTTAGCTGCTTCCACCGGATCCTCCTCGGGCTCTTCGCCCTCGGTGTCATCTTCGATGACATCCGCTTCGACCTCTTCGGGGGCAGCAGCCTCGGGCTTAGCCTCGGCTGCTTCCTGATCCTCGCGTGCCTCGTCTTTTTCAGGCGCGGTCATGATTACTTGTCCTTCTTCTCGTCGTCGTCGACAACCTCGAAGTCTGCCTCGATGGTGTCGTCATCAGCGGGCTGCTGAGCACCAGCTGCACCAGCGGCTGCCTGAGCTGCATCCTGGTTGCCGTATACAACCTCAGCCAGCTTGTAGCCTGCCTGCTGCATTGCCTCGATAGCCGCCTTGATAGCTTCGATGTCGTTGCCCTCAAGCGCAGCCTTGCCCTGAGCAACAGCGCTTTCTGCCTGCTGCTTAACCTCGGCGCTTACCTTGTCGCCAACTTCGCCCAAGGTGGTTTCGGTTGCGTTGATCAGAGAGTCGCAGTTGTTGCGAACCTCAACCTCTTCCTTACGCACCTTGTCTTCCTCGGCGTGAGCCTCAGCGTCCTTAACCATGCGATCAACTTCGTCGTCGGTAAGGGCGGTAGAACCGGAAATGGTGATCTGCTGCTGCTTACCGGTGCCCAGATCCTTAGCGGAAACGTTCACGATGCCATTTGCGTCGATGTCGAAGGTAACCTCGATTTGAGGAACGCCACGACGTGCAGCAGGAATACCGGTGAGCTGGAACTTGCCCAAGGTCTTGTTGTCCTGGGCCATCTGACGCTCGCCCTGCAGAACGTGGATCTCTACCGAAGTCTGGTTGTCGGCTGCGGTGGAATAGATTTCCGTCTTGCGGGTAGGAATGGTGGTGTTGCGGTCGATCATCTTGGTCATTACGCCGCCCATGGTTTCAACGCCAAGAGAAAGCGGGGTAACGTCAAGAAGAAGAATGCCCTCAACGTCGCCAGCAAGAACGCCGCCCTGAACAGCTGCGCCCATTGCAACAACCTCATCGGGGTTAACCGACATGTTGGGCTGCTTGCCCGTCATGTTCTTCACCAGCTCCTGAACAGCAGGCATACGGGTAGAACCGCCGACGAGGATTACCTCGTTAACATCGCCCGTGGAAAGGCCAGCGTCGCGCAGAGCCTGCTCAACAGGCTTCTTGCAGCGGTCGAGCAGATCCTTGGTGATGCGCTCGAACTCGGCACGGGAAAGGGTATAGTCCAGGTGGAGCGGGCCGGCTGCGCCAGCGGAGATGAAGGGCAGATTGATGTTGGTCTGGGTGGTGGAGGAAAGCTCCATCTTTGCCTTTTCAGCTGCTTCCTTCAGACGCTGCAGAGCCATCTTGTCGGCACGAAGATCGATTCCGTTTTCAGCCTGGAACTTATCGGCCATCCAGTCGATTACGCGCTGATCCCAGTCGTCGCCGCCCAGGTGGTTGTCGCCAGCGGTGGAGCAAACCTCGAATACGCCGTCGCCCAGCTCAAGAACAGAAACGTCGAACGTACCGCCGCCAAGGTCGAAGACCAAAACCTTTTCATCCTTGTTGGTTTTGTCGAGACCGTAAGCAAGAGCCGCTGCCGTAGGCTCGTTGATGATACGCATAACCTCGAGACCAGCGATCTTGCCTGCGTCCTTGGTTGCCTGACGCTGAGCGTCGTTGAAGTAAGCAGGAACAGTGATAACTGCCTGAGTGATGGGCTCGCCTACGCGCTTCTCGGCGTCGGACTTGATCTTCTGCAGAACCATTGCGGAAATCTCTTCAGGCATGTAGTCCTTGCCGTCAATGTCCACAACAGCACGGCCACCATTGCCGTTCTTTACCGTGTAAGCAACGGTCTTCTGCTCTTCGCCGGTCTCAGCATAAGAACGGCCGATGAAACGCTTTACCGATGCGATGGTGTTTTCAGGATTGGTAACAGCCTTGTTCTTTGCGGCCTTGCCTACCGTGCGCTCGCCGTCCTTGCCGAAGCCAACAACGGAAGGCGTGGTGCGGTCGCCTTCTGCGTTAACCAAAATTTCAGGCTCTGAGCCCTCCATCACTGCCATTGCCGAATTGGTGGTGCCCAAGTCGATGCCAATGATCTTTGCCATCTTACTATGTCCTTTCAGTTGCGGCCGCCCGCTGTTGCCGAGTTGTGCGATGCGGCCATTCTGTTCTTACCTAAGTTAGAGCCGAGATATTCGTTTCGCCTTTGCGGGCTTGCAGATCGCCTTCGATGCCTTGCGGCCTCGTGGGCTTTCACGGATACCAGTAAGGCCCACTCACGTGGACCTTTTCGACAATTGGAATAATAAAATCTAAGTGCACCATTGTCAAGTTTTGTAACCTTCCTGTTGAAGATTACCTGAGCTATATCTGTTTTCCCAGGTCAGTCGCTTACCGACTGATTCGCTCACTTGTCATTTTCGTCTATTAAGATCTAACAACGGTCCGCTCAAAGCTGAGCAGGCGCCGATCCCGAGCAAACCGATCGGGTAAACAAAACCCGCTCGGCATGGGTCACCCGAACAAACAAGAAAGCCCGCTGGCATGAGCCAAGCGGGCCTAGATGCAAAATGTCTGCTTGTGAAAACGAAGCAGAAAGCTATTTCTTAGCAACGCCACCGATGAGAGACATCTTGGTACCGCAATCGGGGCAAGTGCCCTTGGTGATAACGCGGCCGTTCTTGGTGACGCCTTCCTGAGGGTCTACCATTTCCTTCTTTTCCTTGCACTTAACGCAATATGCAACAACTGCCATCGTAACCTCTTTTCCTTATTAATAGTCCTGTAGGGCACGTGGCCCCTGGAGCACCCGACCCATTGTATAGGTAGTGCCTGCGTTTTACCAGATGGATGCCGATTCTTATGCAACCATAACGAAATAATCGCGTAGAAGGAGCTCTGTCTGGCGTTTACAAACCGATCGCATCTGCCAAGAGCACAGAAGACAGGCGCCACAAGTAGGGAAAATAGCCCTCCCTTTGGGCGAGCTCGGCTTGGCAAATCAGCGGGGCGGTGGCGACGTGGATGCTGTCTCCACAGGAGGCGCTGTCGGCGATGACAGAGTTGTTCGCCGGGAAGACAAGCTACTGGCTGGTGTTGTCAAAGAGCGGTGGCGGTACCGCGGGGGCTGTTGGCGGTACTTGCTGCCCAGGAGGCGGCGGGGGCGCTGCCTCCTGGGCTGTGTTTCTTGGGTCGGGCGATCTAGCTCTGGCGGCTCACACTGTTCGGCGGCGCCGGGGTTGCGAGCGCTCGGGCGGTTTGGCGCTGGTCGGCGGCACAGGGGTTGCGGGCGCTAGGGCGCTTCGTCGACGCCGGATGGCAAGATCTGCGCACTATGCATGATTCGAGGGGCCCG
>OGRU01002170.1_pt1 | contig 13200 bp, 9 predicted proteins | sample 1553541 | NCBI WGS metagenome assembly OGRU01 (sample SAMEA2580068, study PRJEB22360) | human gut metagenome | biome: human gut; feature: human-associated habitat; material: faeces | place: Denmark | collected 2008/2010
CCAGCGGGCGGGTCAGCCAGAACATCAGATTGGCGATGGGCCGGCCCACGAGAGCCAGCGCATCCGAAATGCCGGAACGCCGCAGAACCGACAGCACCAGACTCGTCTTGGCCTGCACGGACTCGTTCTGCGTGATGCGGAACTTCTCGGCCCACGCCGTCAGCGGCTTCCACAGCAGCACGTCGATGAGCAGCACCACGATGACCATGGTCACGATGGCCCACAGCACCTTGCCCAGCTGTTCGTGCTCGGACGCCACCGCCACGAAGCTGCCGAGGCCGGGCAGTGCGTACGTCCTGTTGTTCACGGAGATCATCTCCGAGGCCGTCAGGAAGAACCAGCCGCCGCCGACGCTCATCATGCAGTTCCATAGCAGCGGAATCATCGAATTCGGCACGTCGAGCTTCCAGAAACGCTGCCAGCGCGTGAGCTGCATGGAACGAGCCGCCTCATCCAACTCCTGCGGTTCGCTGAGCAGCGAATGGTAGAAGGAGAAGGTCATGTTCCATGCCTGGCTGGTGAAGATCGCGAAGATCGACGCCGCCTCCACGCCGAGAATGGAGCCGGGGAACAACACCATCCAAATGGTGACCGTGGCGGACAGGAAGCCGAGGATCGGCACCGACTGCAGGATGTCGAGCAGCGGTATCAGCACCATGCGCAGTCGCCGGCATCGGGCCGCCGCCAAACCATAGATGAAGCTGAACACCAGTGACAAAAACAGCGCGATGAACATGCGGAACACCGAACGCAGCGCGTAATACGGCAGCAGATGCAAATCGTCGCTCACCGTGCTCGGCACACCTGACGGGCCGATCGGTTCGTTGATTTGCGGCAGCAGCCAGGCGACGACGCCGAACAGGGCGAGCACGCCCGCGGCCACCACCACGTCTGCGGCGATGCGGCGCACGGCGCCGCTGCGGGACATGTCGGCGGTGTCGGCGCCGGAACGCGGACGAATGCCGGGGAACGAGGAGTAATTGAAGAAGTTGGACATAACGGAACCTGTGCGCTCTCATGTCGTTATCTCGAAGGAGATAAACGGTTCCCGTTCGGTGGGCGTTCGACTCGGTATCCGTGCGGCAAATGCGCGCCATGGGCGTCAGCGGTCGCGTGCAGGCGCGCCGATATGCGGGTATGTCTGCATGCAGATAGCCGATCGGCGTCGTCATATGATGATGCCGATATGCCGGGAGCCCGGAGAACGGGATGTGGATTCGCGATTCAGGCGTTCGGCGCGTACGTCATGCGGGATGTCGCAGCCGTCGTGAGGCGGTGAAGTCGATGCGAGCCGAATCAGTCAGTGATCGGATCGCCCTCGCCGGATGCGGCGGTGTCGTGACGGACGGCCAATGCCATGGTCGCGGTACAAACGTGTGAAGAGAATGGGCCGTATGCTGCGCCCGATGGCATGTGATGTTGACCGCCATCGCGCAGCCGGCTACTATGACCTAAATCGCCGTCCATGACATTCACCTCCTCAATGGAACCAGTACGCCGTCGGACATTGACGACATGAGGAAGTGCGACTTCTCGAGAGTTGCCCCTAGTCGTGTCATCGTTCAAGCTTCAGCATCGCAGGGCGGTGGAGTTGCGTTAGTTCATGCCTTAATCCGACAAGAACTGCTGACCTGCGTGCAGTGTCTCCACTGTTAGCGGCAGCAACCCATATCCCTGCGGTAGCCTCGCCTACCGACGCTCTCAGGGTAAAACCGCCGGCAGACCATGTCAACTCCGTAGTGTCGCGCCCAAACTACGCCGGGCCAATTCCGCCCCGCCGGCGGGGCAGGATCGGATGGATGTCAGGCGAGCAGGCTTTCGGCTGTGGCTTGGTCGGTGGCGAGGGCGGAAATATAGCTGCCGACCAGGCAGGCCTTGATGGCCTTGACTTTTTCCTGCCCCCATGCCACGCCGATGACCAGCGCGATGCGCTTCAGGCGATCGAGCTCCACCGAAATGATACGGTCGGACAGCTCCGAACATACGGGCCTTCCCTGCGCGTCGATGAAGTGCCCGCATACGGTGGCGACCGCGCCCTGCGCCCGGATTTCCTTGACCATGTGTGGTGTGACATAGGCGTCGAACACCGGACTGAGGCGGTCGCCTTCGGTCGCACCGACCCCTTCCAGAGCCACGTCGGCGCCGCCGCCGAGCGCCAGCGCGGTGGCGATTTGTGGCTCCTGGCGCATGGCCGCGGCGATATGGGCGGAGGAGAGGATCATCGGTACGTGGAGTGTGGTGACGGTGCCGCCGAGGCGTTCGGCGAGCATGCGGCAGATGTCGGGCGAATCCGTCATCGGATTGCTGGGGGAGAGGGCGCCCACCATCTGCGCCACATTGGATTTCGGCCAGTCCTGGATGGCGACTTCGCGGACCGTGGCGGCGACGGCCCGTCCGTTGGAGACGGTGATGAGCGAGTCGGGCGACGACTTTTCGGTAAGCAGGGCCGCGGCATATCGGGGGACGATGGTGCTGGGATCCTGCCCGGGATTGACCTGCGCCACTCGTGCGCATTTCAACCCGTACCGTCTTACCAGCGCGTCCTCCAGCTGCATCAGACGTTCGAGTGGATGCCCGATCTCGATGCGTACCATGCCCCGGTCGCGCGATTCGCTGAGCAGCCGCGAGATGGTGGGGCGGGAGTATCCAATCTGCGCGGCAATCTGCGCCTGCGTCAGATTGTCCGTGTAATACATGCGAGCGATTTTCAGCACGAGCTCGATGTGGTTTCGCGACTCAGTTGTCGTCATTGTCAGCTTGTTTGCAACCATGGCATTATTCTATTCCATCCGGTGTGGCCGGTGAACATATGTTAGTTTTTCCAGTGCAGCAACGATGCTGAACAATTGTTCAGAGCGCGAAAGAACTCAATGAATCCTTGATATGTGAGCGCTCTCAATCGATTGCAAAAAAGAAGGTCGATTACATGTGCTCACTCAGCTCTCATGTGTTCGATGAACATGTGTTCATCGCGTGGGTGGTGTGCAAGACCTTTCCGCCGTTAGCTAGAGGCTGTCGACGCGCAGGGCTCATCGAAGACCGACGCCGACGGAAAGTGCGGGGCAACAACGCAGAGCAGCGGGCGAAGCAGCCTGCCTCGTGCACGGGAAAGGAACATTATGGAAATCATCAACACCATCATCGGCCTGGGCGCCTCGGTGATGATGCCGATCATCTTCTTCGTGGTCGGACTCATCTTCCGCATGGGAATCGGCAAATCCTTTAAGGCCGGCATGACCGTCGGCGTCGGCTTCGTCGGCGTCAATATGGTCATCAACCTGCTGCTTGACAACCTCGGCCCCGCCTCGAAGGCGATGGTCAACCGCCTCGGCCTGCACCTGACTACGGTTGACGTGGGCTGGCCCACCGCCTCGACGGTCGGCTGGGGCACGCCGATCATGGTCGCCACGGTCGTCGGCTTCCTCGTCATCAACGCCATCATGGTGTTCTGCAAGCTCACCAAGACCATCGACGTCGACATCTTCAACTACTGGATCTTCCTGCAAGTCGGAGCGCTGGTCTATGCCGTCACCAGCAACTTCTGGTTCGCCGTCATCTTCACCTGGGTCATCTTCGCCATCGTGCTGAAGGTCGCTGACCTCACCGCGCCTTACATCCAGAAGGAATACAACCTCGAAGGCATCTCGTTCCCGCACCTTGCCGGTCTGGCCTGGTCGCCGCTCGCCATCGCCGTCAACTGGATCATCGACAAGATCCCCGGCCTTAAGAACGTCGACTTCAACGCCGACAAGATCCGCAAGCGCTTCGGCGCCATCGGTGAGCCCGTGGTCATCGGTTTCATCCTCGGTCTGCTCATCGGCGTGCTCGCCGGCTACAGTCCTGACAAGTCCGTGACGCTCGCCATCAACATCGCCGCGGCCATGGTGCTGCTGCCCAAGATGATCGACGTGCTGATCGAAGGCCTGATTTCCGTGCGTGACGCCGCCGAGAAGCAGCTCAAGATCTGGTTCCCCAACCGCGAGTTCTACATCGGCATGGATACCGCGCTGCTCATCGGCGACTCCTCGGTGCTCGCCACCGGTCTGCTGCTCATCCCGATCACCATTCTGCTCGCCTTCATCCTGCCCGGCAACGAGATGCTCCCGTTCGCCGACCTCGCGTCGCTCGTGTTCATCCTCGCGCTGGTCACCCCGTTCGTGCGCCGCAACATGTTCAAGATGCTGATCGTCGGCACGCTGAGCGTCATCATCATCCTCTACGTCGGCACCGATATCGCGCCCTGGGTCACTCAATCGTTCACGCAGAGCAACATCGACCTGCCCAAGGACTTCACCGCCGTCACCAACATGACCGGCGCAGTGAGCACATGGATTGGCTGGGTCGCCGTCAAGATCGGCGAACTGTTCAACATGATCGCCTGAGCGGCTGCGATATCATCGGCACATATTCAATAAGGAATCATCATGACAAACGCAACGAAGCATTTCCTCACCATTGACAATGGCGGAACCAACACCAAGGTCATCATCGTCGACCAGGATGGCCGGCAACTGTCCGTCTCGTCGTTCCCGACCGACGCCATCGAGCGGCGTCCCGGCTTCCGCGAAGTCAACCCCGGCCAGATGTGGCGTGACATCGGCAAGGCGGTCAAGGCCGCGCTGGAATCCGCCGGACTGGATGGAAGCCAGATCGACGGCGTCGTACCGGTCGGCCACGGCAAGGGGCTGTACGTGCTCGGCAAGGACGGCAAGCCGTTCATGGACGGCATCCTCTCCTCCGACAGCCGCGCCGCGGACCTGGCCAACGAATTCGAGAGCCGCGTCGCCGAAATCTACCCGATCAGTCACCAGCACGTCATGGTCATGCAGTTCCCGGTACTGCTGCGCTGGCTGAAGGACAACGAGCCGGAACAGTACGCGCGGATCGGGCATGTGCTGTCCAACAAGGACTTCATCCGGCACTTCCTGACCGGCGAGATCCTCGAGGAGCGTGGCGACGCCTCCGGCAACAATCTGGTCAACCTCGAAACCGGTGAATATGACGGCCGGCTGTTCGACTTCTTCGGCATCCCGGAAATGCTGGAATGCATGCCGAAGCTCGTCAGCGCGACCGACCGCTGCGGATCCATCGCCGCCGAAGCGGCGGCGAACACCGGCCTCGCCGAAGGCACTCCCGTGTATGCCGGACTGTTCGACATCGACGCCTGCGCGCTCGCCACCGGCGTGCTGAGCGACGATATCTTCAGCATCACCGCTGGAACGTGGAACATCAACGTGTTCCCCAGCAAGACCATGGCGCCGCTCGACGGCGGCTGCATGAACTCCGTGTTCCCCACCGGTGGCACCTTGGTCGAGGCGTCCAGCCCGACCTCCGCCGGCAACCTCGACTACGTGCTGCGCATGATGACGGCAGACGGCTCCAAGGCCGCCAGCTACGACGAACTCGGAGCGATGCTGGAACGTACCGACGCCAAGTACACCGACGTGCTGTTCCTCCCGTTCCTCTACGGCAGCAACGTGAACCTGGGCGCGGAAGGCGCGTTCATCGGACTGCGCAGCTCCAGCGAGCGCGACCAGCTGTTGCGGGCCGTGTACGAGGGCGTAGTATTCGCCCACCGCCACCATGTCGAGCAGCTGCTGCGCGTGCTCGGGCACAAGCCGAAGGCCATCCGCATCTCCGGTGGCGTATGCAATTCTGATCCTTGGGTGCAGATGTTCGCCGACGTGCTCAACCTGCCGGTCGAGACCGTGGCCGTAACCGAACTGGGCGGTCTTGGCGGTGCCATGTGCGCGGCGGTCGGATCAGGCCTGTACGGGTCGTTCCAGGAGGCGTTCGGCAACATGTCGAAGCTCGCCAAGCGGTTCGAGCCGCACGCGGACCAGACCGCGGTGTACGACCGCAAGTTCGAGGCGTATGAGGCGCTGCTGACCGCACTCGACGGCGGATGGGCCGCGCTGCGTGACATGCAGAACTCGCTGGAGCGCTGACATGGTCACCAACGCGCTGGGAATATATGAAAAGGCGCTGCCGCGCGGCCTGAGCTGGGAGCAGACGTTCGATCTGGTGCATGAGCTGGGATACAACTTCCTTGAATTCTCGGTCGACGAAAGCGACGAGCGACTGGCCCGTCTCGACTGGACCGAGCACGACCGGGCACGGTTCCGCGACGCCATGTGGCGCACCCACAGCCGCATCAACACCATGATGCTCTCCGGTCACAGGCGGTTCCCGCTCGGGTCAAAAGACCCCGAGGTGCGCGAGAAGGCGCTCGACATGATGCGCAAGGCGATCGACCTCGCCGTCGATCTGGGCATCCGCAACATCCAACTCGCCGGATACGACGTGTATTACGAGCCGAAAACCCTGCTGTCTCGCGAATACTTCGTCGAGAACCTGCGCAAATGCGTCGACATGGCCGCGAAGAAACTGGTGATGCTCTCCATCGAGACGATGGACGACCCGTTCATCAACTCGCTGGACAAGGTCACCTATTACAAGTCGCAAGTGCGCAGTCCATGGCTGCAGGCGTACCCGGATGTGGGCAACCTCACGGCTTGGCCCACCAACGATGTGGGGCGCGAGATCGAATCCAACATCGACAACATTGTCGCCGTGCACCTCAAGGACACCAAGCCGGTGGGCGAGACCTCGAAAGGCGTGTTCAAACGGGTGCCCTTCGGTGAGGGGACGGTCGACTTCGAGGCGTGCCTGCGTATCTTCAAACGACTGGGATACCAGGGCAGCTACACGGTCGAGATGTGGACCGATGAGTCGCCGGATCCGGTGGCCGAGGTGACTCGGGCCAAAAAGATGTTCGACGGGCTGTTCGACGTGGTGGGCATCGAACAGGAGCCGATCGCCGGCATCGGAGAATACTGAGCCCGCTCGTGGGTGCCGGCGCGCCGGCACCGCCTTTGATGAACGTCCCGATATATAAGTGCGAATAAGAAAAGTGAGTGGTGATTATGGTTTCGTTGGCTGATTTTGGTCCTGAGGTTCGTGCTGAGGTCAAGCAGGTGCGTGAGGTCGTGGCGGCCTTGCATCAGCAGCTGATCAAGTGGAACCTGGTGGTGTGGACGGCGGGTAATGTGTCGCAGCGTCTGCATTCGGCGGATCTGATGGTGATCAAGCCGTCGGGTCTGCGCTACGAGTACCTGACGCCGTCGAGCATGGTGGTGTGCGATCTGGACGGAAACGTGGTGGATGGGGCGGAGGCGCCTTCGTCGGATACGGCGTCGCACGCGTACATCTACCGCAACATGCCGGACGTGTACGGCGTGGTGCACACGCATTCGACGTACGCGACGGCGTGGGCGGCGACGGGTCAGAACATCCCGTGCGGCCTGACGATGATGGGTGACGAGTTCGGCGGCCCGGTGCCGGTGGGCCCGTTCCGTCTGATCGGCTCGGAGGCGATCGGCAAGGGCGTGGTGGAGACCCTGAAGAAATATCCGAAGTCGCAGGCGGTGCTGATGCAGAACCACGGTCCGTTCACGATCGGCAAGGATGCGGAGGCCGCGGTGAAGGCCGCGGCGATGACGGAGGAGGTGGCTCATACGATGTGGGCCGCCCGTCAGCTGGGTGACATCATCGAGATTCCGCAGGCGGACATCGACAAGCTGAACGACCGTTACCAGAACGTGTACGGCCAGCACTGACGACGGGGCACATGAGGGGATTGTGATTTGGTTTCGGCTGCGAGCGAGGTATGGGGGGCTGTGCTTGTGACACGCCCGGAGTGCGTAGCACAATCGTCGCGGTTCAATATCGCGATTGGCTTTATCGCACCATTCGCATGGCGATACCCAACAATTGTGCTGCACACTCCGGGCGTGTCGGCTCGTTCCGTCGGCCGAACGGGAGGCTTCCGTTACGGAGCCCGGCCGAAGTTGATGTCAATTCCGTCTCGTCCATATGAATCAATAAAATGTTGTTTTGCTGTGTCGAGGGTCGGCCGCCGCATAAGCCGCCTCTTCATGAGTCCAGACCGAACGGGCGCAAAGCCGCTGTTTCGGCGGATTGACAGGCTTCCTGAGGGCAGACCCGAGGGAGTTACAGACGTGTTCGTGATGCCAGTCATCACCGAACCCCAAACCAATGCGCTGATATGCGGCAGCGACTAAGGAATAGCAATGGTTAACGCTGTTGAGGCATTTGACGCCAAGCACATGAAGCCCGCCGAGGAGATCCCGGCGTTCCGTCCCGGCGACACCGTCGACGTCAACGTCAAGATCAAGGAAGGCAACAACTCCCGTATCCAGACCTTCACCGGTGTGGTGATCGCTCGTCAGGGCTCCGGCCTGCGCGAGACCTTCCTGGTCCGCAAGATCAGCTTCGGCACCGGCGTGGAGCGTCGCTTCCCGCTGCACTCCCCGTCCATCGACTCCATCAAGCTGGTGCGCAAGGGTCGCGTGCGTCGCGCGAAGCTGTACTACCTGCGCAAGCTGCGCGGCAAGGCGGCTCGCATCGTCGAGCGTCGCGACAACTCCGCCAAGGCGACTCAGGCCTGAGTTTTGCCAAGTGAGGCGACAGTACCGTGAAATTCAGCCCGGAGCCGATTGGTTCCGGGCTGAATTTATAGGAACGCCGCTAGTATAGTTGGGGTTTCATGTATGCGTGATGGAGGAACTATGCGGCCAGACGACCATCGGACGGATCGGGCCATGCCCGGTTCCGGCACCGAATTCAGCCGGGACGAATGGATCGTCGCCATAGCCGATCATGGCGTGGACCCCACCGATATGCCGGGGCGTGTAGTGGGCACCGACGGCCGAGACTCGTTGGTCCGTCGCAGGAAAGGTGCCCATCGCAAGACCTCGCCTAAGCACAACAATGATTCGTTCTCGTTCCGAGACCTGCTGATCTGGTGCGTCGTCCCCTTCGTGGCGGTACTGCTGGTACGCATCTTCCTGATCGGCTTTTACGTGATTCCGTCCGGATCGATGCGCGATACCATCGAGATCGGCGACCGGGTCATCACGTCGAAGCTCACGCCGAGATATTTCGATCTCAAACGCGGCGATATCGTCGTGTTCCACGACCCCGCGAACTGGCTGAACCAGGAGACCACCAGAGGCAAAGGCGATTATCTCATCAAACGCCTGATCGGCTTGCCGGGCGACGTGGTCGAGTGCGGCGGTGCCGGGCAGCCGGTCAAGATCAACGGCGTCGCGATTGATGAGACGTCATACATCAAATCCGGCGTCGACCCGAGCAGTTTCTCGTTCCGCGTCGAGGTGACCGCCGGGCATATTTTCGTCATGGGGGATAACCGCGCCAGCTCAGCCGACTCCCGATACCATCAGGACGACGGTGATCATGGCTTGGTGCCCATCGACAATGTGGTCGGAGTGGGACTGATGCGGTATTGGCCGCTGAACCGGATGAGTTTCCTGAGCTCCCATCATGATGTGTTCAAGGACGTGCCCGCCGGCAAGGCGCAGTGACATCAGACGGATGGTGATATGGCGATGATCGAACATCCGACGCTTGATATGGAGCGGCAGCTTGCCGCCCAAGGCTGCGATGTGGTGATCGGCTGTGATGAGGTCGGGCGCGGGGCGCTGGCCGGTCCGGTCATGGTCGGGGCGGCCGCCATGTGGTCACGTGACCTCGCCGCCGCGCAAGTGCCGGCCGGTGTCGCCGATTCCAAATTGCTGACCGAGCACAGGCGCGAAGGAATCGTCGACGAGTTGCGTTCGTGGTGCGCCGCTTACGCGGTAGGTCAGGCGAGTAACGCCGAAATCGACGAGTGGGGCATATCGCATGCGTTGGGCATCGCCGCCTTGCGGGCGCTCAACGATGTGGAGCGGCAGCTCGGCATGGACGGGCCGGCCGGTTCGGGTCGTCGCGTGGACGTCATCTTGGACGGTCCGAACGATTACATCACCAAGACTATGAACACGTTTGACGCGCCGGCGTTGCCGATTCCGGTACAGGTGTCGTGCAAGGTCAAGGGCGACCGTCATTGTGCGACCGTCTCCTGCGCGGCGGTCATCGCGAAGGTGACGAGGGACCACCTGATGGTTGACATCGCGCAGGGTAATCCGCGGTACGCGCCGTACGGCTGGGCGCACAACAAGGGATACGGTTCGGCGGCTCACCGCGACGCCATCGCCCGTCTGGGAGTCACGCCGCTGCATCGGGTCACGTGGCATCTGACCTGATTGCGGCGTTACGGCTGATTCCGGGCCTGCGCCGCGCAGCTCGGCATGGCGCGGCTTAATTTGGCCCGGCCCGGTTACTTGACTCGGTGTTTTGTCTCAGGTGCGGGCGCTGTAGTGCCACAGTTCTTTGTGAGAAGAAGTCCGGGGCGTGAATCCGAACAGCGCAGTGGTGAATCTGTTACCTGCGCATGATTTGTGAGCGCTCACGTGTGTTATTTAAGCGTTACCGGGTAGACTTGCCCATATTGTGTTGTTATGCAGCGGGAGGTTTGACAGCGTGACGGCCAAGCGAAGCGGGCGGAAACGCCCATCCATGTTCGAAGTCGCGAAGCTCGCCGGAGTCAGTCATCAGACGGTGTCCCGGGTCATCAACGATTCTCCCGATGTCTCCGACGCCACCCGCACCAAAGTGCAGGATGCCATCAAGGCGCTCGATTATCGTCCCAGCAACTCGGCGCGAGCGCTCGCATCGCACCGTTCCCGCACGATCGGCCTGATCGCAGGCGGCATGAAGTTCTACGGCCCTATTTCGGCGATTTCCGCGATCGAGATGATGGCGCGCAAGCACGGCCTGTTCATGTCGGTGATGATGGTGCATGAGGCGCTGTGCACGCGGGCGGAGTTCGAGAATCTGTGCGGCACGTTCAACGAGCAGAACGTCGACGCGTTCATCATGCTCACGCCCACCGATGTCATGTTCGAAGCGGCCTGCTACACGCAGCTGACGCAGCCTCGCGTGATGATCACCTCCACGCACGGCGAACTCAGCGTGAGCGAAGGGCTGCGCCTGATTCACTCGCGCGAGCGCGACCGCGTGTCGATCGTCGGTATCGACCAGTGGGGTGCGATGGGCGATGTGGTGCGCATGCTGACCGAATACGGTCACAAGCGGGCGTTGTACTTCGCCGGTCCGTTGGGATGGCGCGGTGCGATGACGCGACTGGATGCCTGGGTGAAACTGACCCGCGCCCGCTCCATCAGTTCCGTCACGGTGCGTTGCAAGACCTGGGAGTCGACCGAGGCGTACGCCAGGATGAACCATATTCTCGATTCCATCGGCAATCAGGGCGGCAAGTTGCCGACGGTCGTGGTCACGGCGAACGACAATCAGGCGGTGGGCGTCGCGCGTGCCCTGTATGAGCACGGTGTTCGCATTCCACGTGACGTCAGTCTGGTCGGGTTCGATGACATGCCGGCGATGGACAACATGATTCCGCCTCTGACCACGGTTCGGCCTGATTTTGAGGCGTTGGGCGTCGCTGCGATGCGGCAGGTGCTGCATCTGCTGGGGGAAGGTGACGAAGTGGCGTTGCCCGCGTCCGCACATGGTGTCGGTCTGCTCCCCGCAGAAGTCGTGAAGCGTTCGTCGCTCGGCCCCGCCGCCAACCGCTGACCGAGGATCGCGCGTTCTTCTTGGGTCTGTTAGACCAACGTGTTGGTTTTAATTTACAAAGTAGCTACATAGTACATACAATGAAGCTATGGGTAGGCATAGCAAGGCAGTGAAACTGGTCGGCGGAGTCCGGGGCGGACTCGCGCTGCTGGATGATGACGAGCGTCGTCGGGTGATTGAGGCGAGCGAACGAGATATTGACGACGGCGTCGGCTTTTTTCGCGGCACGGCTCGACCCGGCACGGCGTTGATGGTCGCTTACATCGACGAATTCAAGGACCGTTTCAGGGGCGGGCCGATCCGCAGGGTGCTGGCCGCTTCGCTGGACTGCGGGTTCATCACGCCGCGCGGCTACCGCATGTTCAAATCCAGGCCCGTCAGCCGCATGGCCGCCAGGCACGAGGCGCTGGCCCGCGACATCCTCGAGATCCATGCCGATTTCTTCATGGCCGTGTACGGGTACCGCAAGACGCACGCCCGGTTGTTGGCGCGGGGCCGGGATCCGGCCGAGATCGGCCGCGACCAGGTGATGAACGTCATGCGGGAATCGGGAATCCGCGGCGTGCGCCGCGGCAGGACGCCCGTCACCACCAAACCGGCGAAGGGCACGGGCGGCAGGCCCGACCTCGTGGAACGCGGGTTCGGGGCGGAGGCGCCGAACCGGCCGCACGTGGCCGACATCACCTACGTGCGCATGGCCAACGGCTTGTTCGGCTGCACGGCGTTCGCCGACGGCGTGTACGCCCGTCGGATCGTGGGATGGGCGTGCGCCATGACCATGAACACGCAGGAGCTGCCGTTGCAGGCGTTGGAGCAGGCGATCTCATGGGCCGCGTCCCGCGGCGGCGCGGATGGTCTTATCCGCCACGGCGACCATGGCACGCAGTGCACCGGCACGGTGTACGCCACCGGGGTTATGGAATATGGGGTGCTGCCGTCGACCGGCACCGTCGGCGACTCGTGTGACAACGCCATGGCCGAAAGCGCCGACGGCGCGTACAGGACCGAGCTGGTATGGCGGCGCAGACCCTTCGCGGATCTGAAGGACCTGGAATTGGCGACGTTCCGGTGGGTCTCGTGGTGGAACTCGAAGCGCCTGCACCAGTCCCTGGGCTACAGGACACCCGAAGCGGTGGAAACCGAGTATCATCAACATCAAGCGGCACAAGCCGCCCCACTATAAGGACGGAACGTTGATAATGGTTATGCCGGTTTAGCTGACCGGCGATAATGAAGGATGATGGACGGTGCGGTGACCCCGGGCGGAACTGACGATTCCTTGGAACCTGTCCTGTTTTTGATTTGTCCCGCGCCGCCCACCGACCCGATGGCCATGGAACATGACCTCATAGGAGCGTGGTTGCTCCATCGGTTCCCAGCAAGACCATGGTAGCGTGCCCCGTCAACGTTCTGTCTGTGCCGGAAGCCATCGGCAACGGCATCGCGACAAACGCATGAAAGGACCGACGATGAAGTCGACTATACCAACGATCCTCGCCGGAGTGGATACGCATTCAACAACCCACACACTGGCCCTGCTCGACGAACACGGGCGGGTGACCGACACCAAGACCTTCAATGCGGACCCGAAGGGCTACGAACGGCTGATCGCCATGATAGGTGACCCGGCCCTGTGCCTGGGCGTGGGCGTCGAGGGCACCAACTCGTACGGTGCCGCGC
>OGRU01002175.1_pt1 | contig 13191 bp, 9 predicted proteins | sample 1553541 | NCBI WGS metagenome assembly OGRU01 (sample SAMEA2580068, study PRJEB22360) | human gut metagenome | biome: human gut; feature: human-associated habitat; material: faeces | place: Denmark | collected 2008/2010
TATGTAGATTACACCGTTGATTTGTCACAGAGCCAGGCAACCAACGAAGAAAACCTGGAGTTCTTGTGGCTGGTCAGCTACAGCAAAGACAAAAAAACAGTGACCGATACCATCACGACCAGGGATTTAAGGCTGACATTCCCACCTAAGAAATCCTCTGCTTTCGATATCGTGTTCTCCCTGACGGACAAGCAGACGAATGTCAGTTCGTACAAAGAGCTGCACATCAAGACCGTTTATCCGTATATCAACAGTTGGTTGGTATTGAACGGGGATAAAGAAGACTCCCGCATTTCTGCCGTGGAAGACCCTGATTCGTTGAATTATTTCTTCACGGAGGACGCTTATACGGCATTGGGGTATAAAAAACGTTTTAAAGATATTACCGAGTTGGTATATGCACCGGTAATCACCGAAAACGGAAATGCTCCGGAGTGGCTTTATATTGCTTCTCCTGACAGTGTCTGGGCATTGTTTCCTTTTGAAATGAAGGTGGAAAAGAAGCAGAATGATATTTTGCCGGAAGTTATCACTGAGAATAATACCAAAGTGGCATACGGATTGGATGGGTCTCCCAGCAGTGGCGGTGCCGTGATATTGGTAGATGAAAACAAACGTTTTTATTACTCAACTTTTAATAGCGGAAGAGGTAAATTTCAGGTTCCCGAAATAGCACAAGAACTGAATGAAACCTACCAAGTTGATTTGATTGCAAAATCTCAAAAGAGTAGCTACCTGTGTTTCTGGGATGATGAAAGAGACAAGTTTCTTTATTTCAATTTGGGCGGAGGAGGTGAAATTACGCTTTTCCCCGAAGAATATAACGACTGGACCGGCAAAGAAGTGATATGGATGGGAACGGACAACAAGGACAAAGAGCATAAGGATGGAATTGCAATGGCTATTGTCAAGGATACCAAGGACCAAAGCTATTGGACTTACCGTCTTAGCACTGAACAGACCATTACAGGCGACTCTATCGGGGAATTGCCGATTAACAAGGATTCGCAGTTTGCCACGACAAGCGCATTCCCTGACCAGTTTTTCTATACCGTAGACTCCAAGGTGTATCTGTTCAATGTGGCAAGTCTGGAAACATACGAACTGTATGATGCAGGAAGTCCCATTACAAAAATGCAATTCCGCATCACGGAAGATCACCAACTTACCGAAGAATGGAATTATATGCAACGCTGTCTGGCACTTGCTGTAGACAAGGGAGACAAAGGAGAACTGCACGAGCTGACTTTGACAACGGCAGGAGATATCGAGACCTCCCGTATTTTCGAGGGATTCGGTCCCATCAAGGATATGTGTTTCACCTTTATTAATCGCATTCAAAGATGAAAAAGATAGTATATTTGCTTTTATTGGGGTTGGCATCTTGCCAACAGGATGACATCATCACAGAAGTACCCAAAGACGATTGGTCGGTTATCGCAAATACAGCCGGGCAAATAAAAGGACAAGTGAACATCAAATTCAAAGAGCTGCCGAAGGATTTGCAGATTGTGACCACCCGCAGCGGAGTGGATACGGACAACGGCCAGTTGAACTCCGTTATCCGGCAATTGGGAGGTACCCGCCTGGAGCGGGTATTCCCCCATGCCGGGAAGTTCGAAGCACGTACCCGGAAGGCAGGCCTTCATCTGTGGTATCAGGTGTCTTTCGACGAGAATATCCCTACGGCAGAGGCAATGAAGGCACTGTCAGAACTGCCTAATGTTTCCATTGTAGAACCTATTTACAAAGGGAAGACAGAGTCGGTATCGTTACCTTATAATGACCCGTATCTGCCCCGACAATGGCATCTCTATAATGACGGCAGCAACGGGATGCTGGCAGGTGCAGACATCAGCATTCTGGATGCCTGGGAGATTGAAAAAGGAAAGCCGGAAGTGATTGTAAATGTGGTGGACTCCAAGGTTGACCTTAACCATGAAGATTTGCGGGACAATCTTTGGAAGAATCCCGGAGAATTTAACCAGAATCCTTGGGGAGACAACGACGGGAACGGTTATCAAGGTGACTGGCATGGAATCGGAGCGAATCCTGTTACCGGAGTTGCGGAGGATGATCACGGTACCCATGTTGCCGGTATATTGGCAGCCAAGAACAATAACGGCGTGGGTATTTGTGGCGTTGCCGGCGGTGACACCCCTGACAACGGAGTACGTTTTATGTGCTGTCCGTTCAATAACGGCAATCCTGCTGCCAGCATCAAATACGGAGCCGACCACGGAGCCGTAATCTGTACGAACAGTTGGTTTATCGCCGGAGGCTCGGTTGCCGAAGTCATGCAGGATGCTGTCAATTATTTTGTAAAGAATGCCGGTATCGACGAAAACGGAAATCAGACAGGACCGATGCGGGGCGGTATTGTATTCGGTTCTGCCGGTAATGACGGAGTCGAGCCGGAGAGCCACTATCCTGCTTCGCTGGATAATGTTATCGCAGTCGCAGCCCTCGACCCTGCCTTTAAGAAAAGCGATTATTCCAATTATGCAGAGTGGGTCGATATTGCAGCACCCGGAGGCGGAAACGGATATGGCTGGCAGATGTGGAGCTGTGCCAGAAACAATAACTACCTGGAATTGGTGGGAACTTCGCAGGCAACACCTGTGGCTGCGGGAGTGGCAGCCTTGATTGTATCGAAGTTTGCCCGCGAAGGGTTGACTCCATACGAAGTGGAATATCGCCTGAAGCGCGGTGTGAAGCCTATTGATGACTATAATCCGGAATATAAGGGCAAGTTAGGTGTAGGATGTGTGAATGCGTTGCTGGCATTGAGCGATGAGCCTATAAACTTCCTCCCGGTAATTACAGCACAAAAGCCAATAGAAGGAGTGCAAATCATACCGTATGGTTCGACAGCCCAATATGTCTATACAGTTAGCGATACGGAAGACGGAACCGATTTGGACTATGTTTTGGAAGACCCCAGCAAGAGTGTCACTGCCACCAAACAAGACGGAACCATCATGTTGACAGTGAACAACAGGAATTGCATTGCCGGAGACCACATTGTAAAATTGACGGTGACAGACCGGGGAGGGCTTTCAAGCACAACCGAGCTTTCCATTAAATTGCAGCCGGAACTGCTTCAAGAGGTTGAATTGTACCCGAATCCTGTGGTGGATATTCTGACTATCCGTGCCAGCATGACTTTCAGCGGTGAAATGAGAGCCTGCCTGTACGATGTTTCCGGTAATTTGGTTTTGGACCGCAAGGTGACAGCCTCTTTACATAAAGCCGGAGAGTTGGATTTAAGCAAGGTGGACGGAGGAAGTTATACCTTGAAACTCTACTGCAACAATAAAACAATCACCAAAAACATTATAAAATTGTAAGGATATGAACAGATTAAAATATAGCCTGATAGCGATATTTGCATTTGGAAGTCTCGCTGTTTTTGGACAAAAAAGCACAGGGGCGGCACAATTTCCGGAACTTACGCCCGATGTTCGCGGAGTAGGTATGGGAAACTCGGGAGTAGCGGCAACTGCCAATGCTTTCTCGATATACCGCAACGCAGCCAAGAGTATTTTTTCCACCCAAAAAGCCGAGATCGGTTATAGCTTTACTCCCTGGCTGCGCGAATTATCGAAGGGCAGCAATTTACATGGGGTTGCCGGTTATTGTAATCTGAACGAGAAGCAGGGAATTACCGCCGGATTCCGTTGGTTCAACCACCCGGAAACCAATGTATGGGACAAGGACGGCAATGATGCCGGCACCTTTACACCGAAAGACTGGAGTGTGGACGTTGGTTATGCCCGCAAACTGACAGATGATTTGTCTGTAGGCGCAACAGCCCGTTTTATCCGTTCGGATATGAGTGGTCTTGATAAGGACGATGTTGCCAATGCCGTTGCATTTGATCTGGGGCTTTATTATAGACGCAATTTTGAAAATTGGGAACAGTCGCAGTGGGCTGTCGGTTTGCAGGCATCCAATTTCGGCACCAAGATCGATTACGGCTACGGTAAATACGACCAGGCTTCCAAGGTTGCCGTCGGCGGTATGATCGACCACGTATTTACAGACAAACACCGTCTGCAAGGAACTTTGGATGTGGTTTGCCAGGTGTTGCCCAATACCAATTGGGGCGGCAGTGTCGGAGTGGAATACACTCTTTTGCAGATTGTAGCGATTCGTGGCGGTTATCACTACGGCGAACAGGACAACAAACTGCAACGCTACGGCACATTGGGATGCGGTGTCGGTTGTCACCACATCAAAGCGGACTTTGCCTATTTGATTCCGGAGAAGGACAGTCTTCTAAAGAATACATGGCAGGTGGCATTAAGTTTCGATTTGGGATTATTTAAAAGATAATCCCTATTAAAAACAAACCATTTAATTCAATTTGAATCATGAAGTATTTATTGACATGTATTTTCCTGTTAGCGGCAACTTCCTTTCTTGCAGCCCAGACATTCCATATTCAAGGAAATATAGAGCTTGACAAAGGGGAATTGCTTGTGCTGACCCAACAAGTGGGAGGCATGGATACTTTGGCACAGACAAAGTTTGAAAACAACCGGTTTGCACTGACCGGCAATTTGCAGGAGCCGGTAGTCGCCTTGTTGAAGATTGCCGGTTATGAGGGCGGTTTTGTCATGATACTCGAACCGGGCATGGAATATACCGCGAATCTGACCCGTAACGGAGCCGGCGATATCCGTGGGGGAAAACTCCAGGATATTTACAATGATTATCAGAAAATTGTAGCCGATGCCAATGCTGAAAGCCGGGCTTTGAATAAAAAAGCATCGGAAGCAGCTGCCCAAAAGCATTTCAAGACATCCCACGAGCTGAAGGCCAAAGCAAACAAAGTGCAGCAGGCTGCCTTTGACAAGATGAACAACATCGTCCGTAAGAATGCAGACAATGTGCTGGCAGCCTATCTGCAGACCGCCGGTTCGGAACGTATCATGGAACTGGAACCGCTGAAACAGATTTACAGCCTGCTTTCTGAGAAAGCAAAGGAAACAGCTCCGGGGAAACTATTGGAGGCACGTATCGCTGACTTGGAGAAAGTGGGTATCGCCGCTACCGCTCCCGACTTTACCCTGACCACTCCAGAAGGAAAACAAGTGTCGCTCTACAGCGTGAAGGGGAAACTGAAAATTATCGATTTCTGGGCTTCCTGGTGCGGACCGTGCCGCATGGAAAATCCCAACATGGTGAAACTCTACAATGACTTCAAGGACAAAGGTCTTGCTATTGTCAGCGTGTCGCTGGACGAACGTAAGGTACCCTGGGTACAGGCTATCAAGAAAGACGGTATGCCGTGGACGCATGTCTCTTCGCTGAAAGGATGGAAGTGCGAAGTAGTGAAACAATACAACATCGATGCCGTGCCGTCGATTATTGTACTGGACGAAAACAACCGCATTTTAGCCAAGAACATCAGAGCTGAAAAATTGCGTGCATTCGTTACGGAATACCTGAAATAAAATACCTGTTTCCCTATCGGAAACAAAGTCCCGAAAAAGAAGTAATCCCCAAAAATGAAGTGCTCCCCAAAAAGTCGGACATAAAACTTTTGGGGAGCACTTCACTTTGCGATGGGGCAGCATTATCAAAAAATCGACCCCGGAACCAATCTACAAAAACAACATTAAGATCAACTGAGCAAAAATCACACGGATAAACATGGACAGCGGATATACCGTCGCATAAGATACGGCCGGATTATCTCCCTCGACGGTCGCATTGACATAATTCAACGCCATCGGATTGGCCATACTTCCACACAACATCCCTGCCAGGGAACCGAAATCTATTTTCATCAATTTCAAAGCTATAACGGCCACCAGGACAACGGGCACAAAAGTGATCGCAAATCCTAAAGCTACCCACAGCAGCCCTTCGGGACGAAACACCGTCTCAAAGAAATGTACCCCGGCATCTAACCCCAGACAAGCCAGGTAAATGGAAAGTCCCAATCCCCGGAGCATCAGATTGGCACTCCGGGTCGTATAAGTAATCATATGTAAACGCGGTCCGAACGCCCCCATCAGAATCCCGACGATAATCGGTCCGCCTGCTATTCCCAACCGGACAGGGAAACTGACTCCGGGGATAGAAAAAGGAATAGCCCCGACAGCCAAACCCAACACAATCCCCACAAATACGGCGATCAGATTCGGTTCTTTAAGACTAATAATACGGTTTCCCAACACTTTCTCCACATTGCTGATAGCAGCAGCTTCGCCCACAACGGTCAATTTATCTCCCAATTGCAGTACCAGCCCGGGAGTTGCCAACAACTGTACCCCAGCCCGATATATACGGGTGATATTGATACCATAATGATTACGCAAACGTAAGGATCCCAATTTCTTTCCATTGATCTCCGAACGGCTCACGACAATACGCTGAGAAACCAACTGGCTATCGATGGCATTCCAGTCGATATCCTTTTTATTCCAATCCACCTTTTCCTCTTCACCGAAAAGGATACGCAACGATTCTTCCTCAGCCTCGGTGGTAATCACCAGCAAACGGTCTCCTTCGAGCAATACCGTATCGGAAGTGGGGATCGTCACTTTCCCATCGCGCCATAAGCGTGAAATAACAAATCGATGTGCCGCAAGATGAGCTACTTCTTTTACATTCTTCCCAAAAATTCCGGGATTGCGGACTTCAAAACCGGCAATAAAAGTGTGCTTGCCTTTATCTTCTGCCACAACGGTTTCTACCGTCCGGCGAGGAAACATCTTACGCAATACGATAACCGCCAGAATGACACCGACCACTCCTAAAGGATAGGTCACCGCACACCCTAAAGCAGGATCAGCCGCATCGATATGCATCTGCTTCAAAGTTTGCTGTGCAGCCCCCAAAGCAGGGGTATTGGTTACAGCACCACTCAATATACCTACCATATCGGGCAACGACACGCCTGTCACCACATGAAAGCCCAAAGTCATTGCCGTGCCCACCAGGATCACAGCAAATGCAAGCATATTCAATGTCATACCTCCCTTCCGGAACGAACCGAAAAAACCAGGCCCGACCTGCAATCCCAAGGCATAAACAAAAATAATCAATCCGAAACTCTCGGCATAATTCAACATTTGGGAATCTATCGATAAGCCGAAATGTCCGGCCGCAATTCCAACAAAAAAGACAAAAGTAACCCCCAGCGAAACCCCATAGACGCTGATCTTTCCCAAAGCCAATCCTAAAGCCGAGATCATAGCAATCACAACAACAGCCTGTATGACACTGTGTTCTATCAATATACTATTTATCCATTCCATAGTCGATTTATTAAAATCCGAACCCGTTTTTCCTAATTTAAAAGTGGGCACAAAGGTAGTACAAATAACTTCAATTCATTAAAAATAAACAGGTAAAAGCAACGAAAACAATGCTTTAACAGAAAACGTTAACATGTTAAATAAAGTTGTAATCTATAGACAATCAGTAGGTTTTGAAACTTTTTCAATTATCTTTGCGTTTCAGGAATGATCTAATTTGTCTTTTTAATAGTAAAAACAGTCATTTCTAACTTAATATTCACCAAAAAGATACAGTATGAGATTGCACAACAGAGCACTGGTTGCTGTTATTTTGAGTTTGGCAGGATTTTATTCTTGTTCACGTCAAGCCACAATTCCCACTCAGTTAACTTATACCCCTGTTCCTGTATTTACTATCCCAGACAGTCTTTTAGCAACTTCTCCGATCGAATATGCTTTTTATAAAGCGGAGCCCGTCGAATTCTTCGAACCGAAACCAGAAGTCCGGGATTCTTTTAACCGGATCGAAAAAACGATGGTCGGTTATGCAGACGATCAATTTTTCGTCCGCCAGCCCGAATTGGTATTAGACCTGGCCGACCTGGAAGAAGGTGCTTTTGTTTTTCCCCTGCCCGGCGGACGGGTATTATCTCCTTATGGACGACGGAATGGAAGAAATCATACCGGCATGGACCTGAAAATCAATCGTCGGGACACCGTTCTGGCAGCTTTCGACGGAATCGTCAGAATGACAGGTTGGAGCCGGGGTTATGGCAACGTAGTCGTCGTGCGTCATTACAACGGCCTGGAAACGGTATACGCCCATAATTCCAAACACCTGGTCCGTTCGGGCGATCATGTAAAAGCAGGTACTCCGGTTTCTATTACCGGCGAAACAGGCCGGGCCACCACCGACCACGTACATTTTGAAATCCGGATAAATGGAAAAACCATCGATCCGGCTTTGGTGATCGATTTCAACACCCAAACCCTTCTGCACAAACGCCTGGTATTTACTCCTACCCCGAAAGGAAAAATTCAGGTAGAGGCGGTGTAAAAACTTCGGGCCCCGGTTACCGGATCAGCCTATATATTCAAAACTAAAAGGCAACAAGGAAGAGGCTTTTATCACTACCGTTTCTTCTTCACCTATCATCAGTACATCAAAATCCCGGCCGTAACGCCGGATTACTTCCGCCATCACCTGCCGGCAAGCCCCGCAAGGAGAAACGACCTCTTTTCTGGGACGCCCTTTAAAACAAGCTGTAATAGCCAATGCCTTGACCGGAACATCCGGATAAGCAGCACTAGCATAAAATAAAGCCGTCCGTTCTGCACATAGTCCACTGGGATAAGCCACATTTTCCTGATTATTGCCTAAAACGATCGTTCCGTTTTCCAGCAAAACAGCCGCTCCGACAGCAAAATCGGAATAGATACAATAAGCTTTTCCGGCAGCAGCCAGAGCTTTTTCAGACAATTTCTCATAGCCTGCGGGCACTGAATTCCGGCACACAAAATAATCTATTTTCAGTTCTCTTTTATCCATCACTATTTTTTACTATTTTTACCCCCCTAAGATACAGAATAATTATAAACCGGAAATTGAAAAATCAGCATTTATCTTTTGCAAGGTAAATGCCTGAAGCCAACGAGTGAGTGTTATGAAAAAGAGTATGAAAGTATTGGTATTGTTTAGTCTGTTGCTCATCAGCTTTAATGTTATGGCAGACAAACGTAAAGAGTTTATCCGCAAATACAAACATATAGCTATCCGTGAAATGGAACGGACCGGAATTCCGGCCAGTATCACGCTTGCACAAGGTATTCTCGAATCCGGTTGCGGCGAATCGGAACTGGCCGTCAATGCCAATAACCATTTCGGGATCAAATGCCACGAAACCTGGAACGGCGATACATATACCATGGACGACGATACCCGGGACGAATGTTTCCGGAAATATAAAAATATCGAACAATCGTGGATCGACCACAGCGATTTTCTGACTAGCCGTCCCCGTTATGCCGGTTTATTCAGTATTCCTACTACAGATTATAAAGCCTGGGCGAAGGGGTTGAAAGCCGCCGGATATGCGACCAACCCGCAATATGCCAATATGCTGATTAAAATCATCGAAGAAGAAGCATTATACAAATTCGACCGCTCGATCAAAAGACCGGGTACACCGCCGACGATCACTGCAGAAGAATTTGCCCAAAGTGTAGCAACCCAGGACCACCCGAGTAATACCAACTACCGTAACCGCGAAGAAATGCGCAATGGCATTATCTGTATAGAAACGATGCCGGGCGATTCTTTTGAAAAAATTGCCGGTTATTACGGAATCAAACTTAAAAAATTATTACAATACAACGACAAATCCAGTAGTACCCTGGCCCCCGGTCAATTGGTCTTCCTGAAAAAGAAAAAGAGCAAAGCGGCACGGGGATACGAATTCCACCGTGTAAAAGCCGGAGATACTATGTACAGCATCTCACAGCAATACGGAGTACGGCTCAAAAATCTTTGCAGTTTCAACTACCTGTCGGCCGACAGTCCGCTGACAGAAGGAGAAAAGATCTATCTGCGTAAACAAGCCGATTTATTGTAAGGATAAAGAAAAATACATGGAACCTTCGAAGAAAAAGAATTTTTTTTCACAAAATACCCTGTTCGGTCTATTCGTCGGACTGAGTTTTATTGCTGTAGCTTATGCCTACTACCGTTCAGGACGAGGAGTCAGTCTCAATCCGCAATTGAACAATGTGATCCTGCTGCTCTCCATCGTCGGAGCATTTATCGGAGTTCGTAAATACCGGGACGAATTGCCGGATAATTGTCTGTCTTACGGGAAAGCACTGGGCGCTTGTACCTATCTGATCGCTGTAGCCTCGGTCATCTACGGATGCTTTGTATTCTATCTCTATCGTCACCATCCGGAATTACTGGAGAATTATCTGACTTCGATAGAAACGACGTTCAAAGAGGTATATTCGGATTCGGCTTTCACCGAAAATATGATCTCGATGTTAAAAGCGTTTACAACGCCTGCTACAATTGCCTTTGCAGAAACATTCAATAAAATATTCACCGGATTTATTTTCTCCTTGCTCCTGGCAGGATTACTCAGGCGCACCCGAAAAAATGAATTTATTTAACCGTAATTTTCAGATCATGGACATATCAGTCGTTATACCGTTATATAATGAAGACGAATCTCTGCCGGAACTAACAGCCTGGATCGAACGGGTCATGGCAGCGAATCATTTTACGTATGAAATCATCATGGTAGACGATGGCAGTAGCGATAATTCCTGGGCACTCATCGAAACCCTTTCGACCCAAAACGAACATATCCGTGCCATAAAATTCCGGCGGAATTACGGTAAATCCGCAGCCTTACACTGCGGGTTCCAGAATGCCCAAGGAGATGTTGTCATTACGATGGACGCCGATATGCAGGATAGCCCGGACGAAATACCGGCTCTTTATCAAATGATCATGTCCGAAGATTATGACATGGTTTCCGGTTGGAAGAAAAAAAGATTCGATCCGAAATCAAAGACAATACCCACCAAATTATTCAATGCGACAGCCCGGAAATTTTCAGGGATCCATCTGCACGATTTCAACTGTGGGCTCAAAGCTTACAAGAATAAAGTTGTGAAAAGCATCGAAGTATACGGAGAAATGCATCGCTATATCCCGATCCTGGCCCAACAGGCCGGTTTCACTAAAATCGGAGAAAAGGTCGTACAGCACCGGGCACGGAAATACGGAGTAACCAAATTCGGCGGTTTAAACCGATTTATCAATGGAATGCTGGATTTGTTGTCCATCACCTTTATTACCCGTTTTGCCAAAAAACCGATGCATCTGTTCGGGGCAATAGGGACCTTGCTGTTTATCATCGGATTTTGTGCTGCCGGCTGGATCGGTATAGATAAACTGATCTGTCTTTCACAAGGGATCAGGGCCCGTTTGGTAACCGACAACCCCTATTTTTATATTTCTTTGGTTTGTATGATCCTCGGGACCCAACTGTTTTTAGCCGGTTTTGTAGCCGAGCTGGTATCCCGTTCGGCTACCGACCGCAACGTCTATCTGATAGAGAAAGAAATCTGATACCCTTTCTCTAGAAGAACCCACCGACCTCTCCGAACATACGCTTATAAGCCGCTGCCTTTTCAGGCAAGGGTTTCGGATAGGCACGGGAAGAAGAGGGCATGCGGTATAACCGGATCGTTCTACCCTCGAAATGAAAAGTCGAAAAACCTCCTACCGGTGGCTGAGAGGCTTCGACCAGAGAAAGCAAAGTGTCCGTCGCTTTCTGCCCTGTTGTCGCAATGGCTACACAGTGCGGTAATTGCCGCAATACGTCGGACAAATCGATCTTGCGGACGATTTCCAAAAATTTATCCGAGGCATTATCTTTCTGCCGAACGACTTCCCGGCCGGAATCGGTCAAGGCAATTCCTTGCCGGATAAGAAAATCCCGGATCCGTTGTTCGCAAAATGATTTTTTATCTGCCGTCAGAAAATGCTCCTTGTCGTCGAAAAATACCAATCCAAAGATACGCCACATGTCATTCTGAAAATTAGGATAGTAAAAATCCATTTTCCAACGTTCACGTTTCGGCGGGAAACTTCCCATCATCAATAGCCTTGCCCCTTGCGGGAAGAAAGGCTCCAAGGTATGGATTTCAGTTTTTATTTCATCTGTTTTCATGCATACAAAATTAATCAAAACATACATACTTTGGTTTATTTTACTAGTTTTGCCCCGTGCTAAAAAATCTAAAACAAAAAAAGTATGACAACGACAGCAAAAAACAAAGAAAAAATCAGGTTCAGTAAAGCATTCTGGGTGGCCAACACCGTGGAATTATTCGAACGTGCTGCCTACTACGGTGTATTTATCGTGATCACCCTCTACCTTAGCCGTATATTGGGGTTCAATGACATTCAGGCTGCCACCATCGCAGGTACTTTCTCCGCTTTCCTTTATCTGCTGCCAACTTTTGCCGGAGCTTTGGCCGACAAGATCGGTTTCCGGAACTCTATGCTCCTGGCTTTCACCTTATTGACTACCGGTTACGGTGGTCTGGCTTTATTTCCTACCTGGCTCGAAAGTGCCGGACTGGTAGAATATGGGCATACCACCGTCTTTAAAGGCCTCACCGAGAGTGGCCTGCAATACGGCATTATCCCGATTATGGCTCTGATCGTCATCGGAGGAGCTTTTATCAAAAGTGTAATCTCGGGAACGGTGGCCAAAGAAACGACAGAAGCTACCCGGGCCAAAGGATTCGCCATCTTTTACGGCATGGTCAATATCGGTGCATTCTCGGGTAAAACCATTGTAAAACCCCTTAGAGAGGCTTTAGGGAATGAAGGATTGATCACCTTGAATTATTTTTCGGCCAGTATGACCTTTCTGGCTCTCATAGCGATCTGGTTTTTCTATAAAAGTGCTCAACACAGCGGAGAGGGAAAAACCTTCCGGCAAATCTGGAATGCTCTATTAAAAGTATGTTCTAACGGCCGGCTGATCATCCTGATCCTGATCATTACGGGTTTCTGGATGGTACAACATCAATTGTATGCCACCATGCCCAAATACGTACTCCGTCTGGCCGGGGAAGGCGCATCCCCTTCCTGGTATGCCAATGTCAACCCTTTGGTCGTAGTGCTGTGTGTCAACCTGGTCACCCAGCTGATGCGTCACCGGACAGCCCTTACTTCGATGACCGTCGGAATGTTTATCATGCCGTTGTCCGCTTTGTGCATGGCTTCGGGAAATATGCTGAATCCGGAATCGACCATTCTGACCATGCACCCGGTAGCTTTTATGATGGTTGTAGGTATCGTCTTCCAGGGACTGGCGGAAACTTTTATTTCCCCGCGTTTTCTGGAATATTTCTCCCTGCAAGC
>OGRU01002177.1_pt1 | contig 13186 bp, 10 predicted proteins | sample 1553541 | NCBI WGS metagenome assembly OGRU01 (sample SAMEA2580068, study PRJEB22360) | human gut metagenome | biome: human gut; feature: human-associated habitat; material: faeces | place: Denmark | collected 2008/2010
AAAGTCGTTCTGCCATGACCTGCAACACAGGATAATGATACACCCGTATGACACGTTTCAGCCCACAGGAATGGGAATGGTTGAGATACCAGCGGAGCTTGCCGAAGCCGTCTGATTGCTTGTAAAACTATCTAACAACGATTTTGCAAGAAAAAATCATCTTAATAGAGCTTTTTTGCTCATCATTTGATATACTGATAGACAAGATATTGAGATTTCCTTATCTGGTCTATGGAAAGGAGGATTATGATTACCGTAACAAAAAAAGACCTCATAGCACTAGGTTATGGAACTTCTTTCTCGGCAGACATCATAAGAAAAGCAAAAAAACTTATGATTGAAAAAGGTTATAGAAGAAACCTACCTGCCATGGTATAAAACACAGGTAAAAGAAAGCACTTATCTTAATCGTGCTACTACCATCAAGAAACATTTTTCCTATTTCTACAAAATGGAAACAGACGAAATCGAACCTATCCATGTTCAAAACTGGCAGTTGAAACTTGCAAAAGATTTTAGCCCTAATTACATTCGTATCGTACAGGGAATGCTTTCTATCGCATTCGACAGAGCTATTGTTCTTGGAATTGCGAAGAAAAATCCTTCTCGTATGATAGGCAATATCAAAAGCAAGAAAACCAAAGTTGATTTCTGGACATTAGAAGAATTTCAAAAGGTTATTTCCTTACTCTGTAAGAAAGACTATTATGAACATTATCTGTTTATATCGTTCTGGTTATTATTTATGACTGGTATGCGAATTGGCGAAGCGTCAGCATTACATTGGTCAGACATAGATTTTGAAACAGGCTTGCTTAGCATTACCAAGACATTATATTACCGAACAATGACGGACTATAAATTCGTTGAGCCGAAAACACAGGCAAGTATCCGTACTATTTATATTGATTCAGATACACTCAATGAGCTAAAGGCTTGGCAAAGTGTTCAACAACAGGTTCTTCCCGATTGTCCACTTGTACTAAGTTATAACGGAACTCCAACCAGTAAAACAACGCTTCCCAGAGATTTGGAAAATTTGTCAAATTTAGCAGGTGCTCATCGTATTAAAATTCATGCCTTGCGACATTCACACGCTTCATTGCTTATCAGCATGGGCGAAAATCCTTTACTTATCAAGGAACGTTTAGGACATGAAAAAATACAGACAACACTCGGCACTTATGGTCATCTGTATCCAAATACGAATCTTGAAGTTGCTAAAAAGCTGACTGGAATATTACAAGTACAATCTGCTACTGAAAGCATTGCTAATTATACCAGCAATCAACATACAGCAATCTATCACAAAACAGTTGAAGAAAAATAATGCAATGAAAATGCAATCCTATAAAGGAAAAGCTGTAAAACCCTTGTAAACAAAGGCTTTACAGCTCAGCTTCAACTATTCAAACTCCAGACAGACAGTACGGAGTATTAACGCATATAGACGATTTTAAAGGCTTTTTAACCAGTTAAGAGCAACATAGCCACATAATCTAAATTTTAAAAATGCAATAAAAATGCAATGAGTGACACGACTACTTGCTATACTTCCATCGGCTTCTTCTTGATACCAACACTATGAAAAGTCCGATTACAATTAAATATACTTTGAAAGGAAGATCACCATGAATTACAAATTAGAACTCAAACAAATCGTGGAATTTCCACGCTGTCGCATTTACCGTGACTTCATACAAACTTTAATCACTACCAAGAGCATCCGAACTACCGGGGGCTCTTTTCTTTTTTATTATCTGGTATTATGCTCCTATGCAAATTACCGCACATCCTACCGCCGGATGGAACACATTACCTATACCATTGGTCCAGGAGAGTGGATCTGCACAGTCACAGATCTTCAGGAATGGTTTCGCTGCCGTTTCCAACATCAAGCGTTGTCCATCCTTCGATTTTTTGAAGAGCAGAATTACATTACCTACTCTCTTCTCGGCAAAAACCGCCTGGTCAAATTCAAAATATCAGACTGGCCCAAAGACAATACCGTATTGGAATACAACTATCCCTGTAAAAAAGATACAGGGTTTTTCTTTTTCCCGATTGCCAAAGTTCACGAACTAATTGGCATTGGAAAATGCTCGGAAATGGATGTTATTCTGGATCTGTGGATTCATGCAGTTTACAACGATTCCTCTGTCCTGGGATCTGATTCCGGTCCCATTGTCTATTACCGGGATAATACCGGAAATCCCCTTACCAGCTTTAATGAACTGGGTGAAAGGTGGAGTCTGTCAAAGGCATCGGTATCACGACTCTTGAAGAAACTGGAGGAAAAAGAATACATTACACTTATCTCATTTACAGGAAAACACGGAAGCGTAATTTATCTCAACAATTACCTGTCCGTGATGTTTAATATCAGCGACGTTATGATTGACAAGGAGGAGATCGCTATGAAGATGCAATTACCAATCCATGTACCTGAAGAAATCACTATTGAGGATTCTGCTTCTGTTAGCGTTTCAGAAACTGTCACAGACTCACAAATCACCGTTACAAAAAATGATTCCTGCGTTCCAGATTCACACATGAAATTTATCGTGCAAAAAGTCGCAGAACTATTGGATTCACAAGGGATTCCATGTTGCCACTGCTCCAAAACCCGCTATATATTATCTCCATTATCAGCCTGCAAAGATATATTTAATACATTTACTCTAAATATTATCTGTCCCTACGGAAATGCCGCTTATCGGTTTGAGTTGTCCGTAAGTCCAGGGGATGAGTCTGCCCAAAAGATGCCTGCCGTGGCAGAGCCTTCTGCACTGAAAGGGGGGGAATAGACATGGCAAACCGCAATACACAGGGATTTCCTTCACCCGAAGAAGATCCACGTTTTCACGACACCTATCAGTTTTTACGCAGATACCGGGATGCAACCTACAGCCTGAAGGTAGTCGTACACCAGATGGAGCACCAGTTTAAGCTCCAATACGACAATGACATCGACAAATTTCTGGACTCCATCTATGCTGCCGGGGCTGATCTTACCGGAAGCGACATCGAACAACGGGCAAAAAGTATTGCCAGAAGCAACCAGATGCTGAAGCTTTTGGAATCATCCATCGATCTCCTCCGGAACAATCACAAGCATGGGGAACAGTATTACTGGATTCTCTACTACGCTTTTCTCTCTCCACAGGAAATGAAAAATACAGATGAGATATTGGATAAGCTGGCTCACCACATCACCAATATTTCCTACCGCACCTATTACCGGAAACGCAGGGCTGCGATTGAAGCACTCAGTACCATCCTTTGGGGATTTACTGCAAAAGAGACATTGGATACGCTCAACAAGTTCTTTCCAGAGTAATACATATCGCCTATCTCCTCGGCTTTTCGTAATATCATAAAAATGTTATACTAAAAAATGCAAAATATATATTGACTCTCACGGAACGTCATAGCGTACAGTTATCTTATCAGGAACAGGAGGTCAGCAACTATGAGGACAGTCAAAGAAATATCAGAACTTACAGGTATCAGCGTTCGCACGCTTCACTATTACGATGAAATCGGGCTTTTAAAACCAACACAAAAAAGTGATGCGGGATACCGGCTTTATGACGATAGGGCATTGGAAATATTACAGCAGATTCTGTTTTTCCGTGAGTTTGACATTCCTTTGAAAGAAATCAAAGCTGTTCTGGAGAATCCTGCTCTTGAAAGGAACCAGATCTTGCAAATGCAGAGAAAAATGTTGGTAGCAAAGAAAGAACGTATGGAACATCTGATTGCCAGCATTGATGATATCCTGAAAGGAGAGAATAAAATGGATTTTGCGATTTTTAGTAAAACGGAAGTTGAAGAAATGTTCCAAACTATGTTTGAACATATGCCTGACAATATGAAAGAACTTGCTGTAAAAGAGTTTGGAAGCATTGAAGAATGGAAAAAGCATTATATTAAGACAGTTTCATCAGAAGAAATGCAGAAAGGCTATGCTAAAGTTGTTGAGTGGTATGGAGGAAAAGAGCAATTCCTGTCTGTTGCCAACAATCCTATTAGCAAAGAGGCTGCAGAAAGTTACAACCAACAATTTGACAATCTTTTATACAAATTAGCAGCTAAAAAAGTATGTTCACCAGATTCTTCTGAAGTAAGAGAACTTGTTTCCGAATACGGTTTTCTTATGAAACAACTTTCACAGATAAAGAAAGAACACGGTCTGATGGTTGCACAGGCTCAATATTACCGTAATGAAAAAATCAAACCTATGATAGATGAAAAATACGGCAATGGTACAGCCGAATTCTTCGCACAAGCTTTCGAAGCATTTTATAAAGACAAGTAATCATTAGAACTACACAAAAGCACAACAATACACCATGCAGGGAATCAAAATGGTTTCCTGCTTTTTTTATGCCAACCAGTGAAAATGGCACAGAAATGACCTGCTTCTGCGATTGAAGCGTAAAATTACCCATGCTACAATAGGTATTGCTTATAGTTTTCCTTATTTCCAGCACCCATAGATGGTGCTTTTTTTGTACCTGTAAATTCAATCGCTGACAGCAGGTTCTATGTACTTTGTACGTACACTATACTTACAATACCAAACGTATCCTGTACGTACAGCCATATGTATAAAGTTTCCTATTATATATAGAAGGGAGTCAATCATGAAAACAAGGAACGAAATCTATCAAGGAGAGGGAGCCAAGCTCTTACGGTTCATTACCACTTACCATACTCTGAGGTATGACCAGGTTTTACAACTTTTCTCCCGACATGAGCAGTCTATCAAGTCATTGATTACCAGCCTCATCAAACAAGGGCGCATCATTTACGATAAAGAGCATGACCTTCTTTGTGACAGCCAGCAGTCTGCTGAGAATCCTGACTATGCTATAATTACATGCTTCTGGGTACTGCTGGATTTTAAGAAAGGTGTTGTATACCACACCAGTGGCGAATTTCCAATCAAGCTCAATTTCTTTTCGCAAGATGAACAATACGAAATCATCTATATCGGTGAAGAACAGGAGGCTCTGATCAATCATGTGATGGAAAGTATCCCATCACATGGTTCCAAACGCCTGATTGTCTTAGAATCCGAAAGCCAGGCTGCCAAAATCACCATTGATGATGTAGCCGCTTACTGCCTTGTAAATGAATCCGGTGCTGTCAGTTACTACATGAGAAAGTAGGTTATTATGACGCAAAATACACCAACCATTTACCAGCGGCTTGAAAAACTGGAAGGGGAGCTGCAAAAACTGACGAATACCGTTTACGCTCTGAAGGTCACTGATATCCAGAATTATGATAAAAATTTTGAGGAACTGAGCGTCAGTGCTGCTCTTCGGGCGGAGCGGATTGCCTGCCAGATGCGTAACCTTGTCTGTCCGGCTCTCTCCCCAAATCAAGCAGCTTATCTTCCCAAAGCGGCAGATGCACAGGGAATGCGGATTGCAGAACAGCAGGGGATTCTCACCATTACGCTTCCCGGACTGCTTCCGAAACGAAGAGTCCACACAAACACTGCATTTCTCCATGAACCGCTTAATTATATGCTTCGGGAGTATGTAAAACAAAATGCCCTGCCCCTCTATCGTGACTGCGTGATATGTTTCAGTCAAATATATGACAGGGAACTTCCTCAAAGACGTATCCGGGATTATGACAATCTGGAGTTTAAACAGATTCTGGATACACTTTGTACTTATGTTCTGACAGATGACAGCGGCTTTTTCTGTGATTCCTACTACACGACACAGCTTGGCTTAAAGGACTGTACACTGGTATCGGTTATGGAAAAAGCTGACTTTCCGAAATGGCTGCAGAACCAGAAAAATCATCACGAAAGCATGTCGGAAAATCTCCTGACTTCTCAGGCAGAAATCCGACATCGGTAAGAACCACCGCAGGGAACTTTGTTTTCTTGCTTTTTTTATCTCCAAACCACCGGAGATTTACCCAAGTATAGGCTTGCATGGGTAAGAACTGAATTGAGGTGATGCTTATTTGATAAGACCTGACACTACGAAATACCGCTTACTGGAAATGATAGGGATGTGCGGGGAATTTCCCGCAGACCAGCTAAACAGACTCATCCCAAGTGCCTCCTATGCGGAAAAACTCATTACGGATTTGAAGGCGGAACACCTCATCCGTACCCACTACCGGGATGCTCTCAGAGGCTACCGTCTTACAAAAGCTGCGAAAGAGATGCTGTTATCTGTCTCGCCGCTACGCTTCCAGTGCTATCTGACCGGCAATACCGAGACGAACCTCATCCGAAGTGAAGTATCCCGACGTATCCGCTTACATCAGAAAGCCGAAACGTATCTGACACTCCTTCATGCCGGGATTCCCTTTTATCCGGATGTAAAACCTGACATCTTCTGTAATCACCGCGAAGCTGGTTCCATCGGTATGCGAAGCCTTCCTCTTTTTTACGCTTCCAGAGAAATTAAGGAATTGGGCCCGGAGACCACGAAGATTAGGAACTCCCGCAGCATGGGCATCCTGATGGCACCGCAATGTGTCTATGTCCTTTATAACACGGGAAACGGAGTCCTGAAATGGGAATATCGAACGGAAGTCCGCTTAAACGCCTTCCTGCAGCATTACCTGCAAGGCTACCCTTACAACGGACATCCACAGATCCGGGCAATCATGACCGGAACCGACATGGAAATGGCTTTCCGGCTGTTTACCAGTACCGGAGGCTACAAAAAGAGCCTGTTTATGCTGGACACCTCCTTCGAGCATTTCCATTACCTTCCCAATACTCCGGAAGGGGAAGTGCTTTTAAAACTGCTGGTTCACCCTGAGATCATGGAAAAGCTGGACAACCTCCTGCTGTCCGATCTGGGCTGCCGCAGCGATTCAATTCCACTGGAACATGATGCCACGGATGCTTCCGGGAACCCCATCCTTCTTGCTTATGATTTTGACATGCAGCGAATCAACCGGTTCAATACCGGCTTAAATGTATACGGCAGATCCGGGAACCTGATCTGTTTCGATTTTCAGATTCCGGTCCTGAAAAAATACTTAACTGCCACAATCCATTTCTCCAGTATTGACCTTTGCAAATTCAAAAGGGGGTTTTTACATGAACCGTAAATGGTGGAAGCTCATTTATATGCTTCCGATCACCTTCTGCACCCTCTATGCAGGAGGCTATGTTGCTCAATTTATCCGCAACTATCAGACCTGGGAATCTGCCGGCAATTTTGCCGGAAACGGAACTGCCCCGCAGATCCCCTCCCCGCACCCGCTCGCCTGTCTGGATGCCCTGACTGCTTTCCCGTACAATCTGTATGGGATTTTTCTATGTCTGGCAGCTTTTGGACTCCTGACCTTCCTTCTCATGCGTATGGGATTTGACCGAAACGGGGAAATAACAGACCGGGGCCGGAACCTGAATTATTCCACAAAGGGAACCTATGGGACTTCCGGTTTTATGACTTTGGAGGAAATGCATCAGGTACTGGAGCTTACGAATGATGTCAAGAAACACAAGGGAACCATTCTTGGAAAACTGAACGGAAAAGCCGTTTGTCTCCCGAAGGATACCCGCATGAACCGGAATATTGCCGTTTACGGTGCCAGCGGTTCCATGAAAAGCCGGGCCTTTGCACGCAACATGATCTTCCAGTGTGTTGCCCGCGGGGAAAGCCTCATCATCACCGATCCAAAATCGGAATTGTACGAAAGTACAGCCACTTACCTTGAGAATGCCGGATATATCGTGAAATCCTTTAATCTTGTAAACCCGGAAAACTCGGATAGTTGGAATTGTCTGGGTGAAATTGGCGGACAGGAAACCATGGCACAGGTATTTGCTGATGTCATCATCCAGAATACCGGTTCTGCCAAAGGCGATCACTTCTGGGACAATGCCGAGATGAACTTATTAAAAGCTCTGATTCTCTATGTGGATCAGGGATTCCCACCGGAGGCAAAGAATATCGGACAGGTATACAAACTCCTGACCATGAGTTCGGAAAAAGAACTGAACAGCCTCTTTGACCTGCTTCCGGTCTCCCATCCGGCAAAAGTCCCCTACTGCATCTATAAGCAGGCAAGTGACACGGTACGTTCCGGCGTCATCATCGGACTCGGTTCCAGACTTCAGGTATTCCAGAACAAGCTGATCCGCCAGATCACTTCCTATGATGAGATCAACCTGACGCTGCCGGGAAAAGAAAAATGTGCATACTTCTGCATCACTTCGGATCAAGACAGCACTTTTGATTTTCTTTCTTCCCTGTTTATGACCTTCGTATTTATCAAACTGGTCCGTTATGCAGACACCTATGGGGAAGATGGAAAACTGCCGGTTCCGGTACATATCCTGGCTGATGAGCTGGCGAATACGGGAGCAATCCTATCGCTCAACAAAAAGATTTCCGTGATCCGAAGTCGAAACCTCAGTATTTCCTGCATTTTCCAAAACCTGCCTCAGATGCAGAACCGGTATCCCTTAAACCAATGGCAGGAAATCATCGGGAACTGCGACACTCAGCTATTTTTAGGCTGTACGGATGAGGTAACTGCTACATTTATCTCTAACCGCTCCGGTGATGTGACCGTTGGTGTCAGCAGCGAAGCCAAACAATTAAATAGCTGGAGGGTATCCGATTATACACCGGAATACCGCCAGACCAGATCCATCGGGAAACGAAAGCTCTTAACTCCGGATGAGATCCTGCGGCTCCCGCTGGATACTGCACTGATTATCCTGCGTGGTCAGAAGGTACTGCAGGTAGAAAAATACGATTACACCCTGCACCCGGATGCCCAAAAACTCATTCCCCGGAAGGCTTCCGAACATATTCCGGAATGGAGAAAAGGAGCATGTAGTGAAGAATATACGTACACTCCAACTATTCCTGCTTCCCACCCGAAAAAAACCGCTTCTTATGGAAAGCAGAAAAAGAAAAAAGCTGAACCGCACTTTGACCAGCAAAGCGTTTATCAGGAACCTGGCTATCACGATTTCCCGGATGACTTCTCAGCAGATAACTATTCGGATCACACAGACATGGTTCCTTTAGATAAAGATTCTATCATGTCATAATTTGAAAGGAGACACTATGATGCCAAACGAAACAACCAACACACCTATTTTAACTCTGGATTCCGATGCGAAGCTGGAAACAGCCCAGTCCATTTCAGACCTTACCTGGCATGAGATCCAGAATGCCTACCGTACCCGCCGGATCTTAACCGGAATGCTTGGCGGTATCGAGAAAACAGAAAACGGCAGCCTCATTGCCGTGGTTTACTACAAGGATTTCCGTACTGTCATCCCAGTAACTGAGATGATGATCCATCTCATGCAGGATGAAGCACACGATTATGGGGAGCTTGCTCTGCGGCAGAACAAAATCCTCAACAATATGCTTGGATGTGAGATTGATTTTCTGATTAAGGGATTAGATCCGAAGACACGCAGCATTGTCGCCAGCCGGAAAGAAGCGATGCTGAAGAAACGCCAGATCTTCTATCTGGATAAAGATGCTTCCGGAATGCCGAAAGTTTATGAAGACCGTATCGTGCAGGCAAGAGTCATTGCTGTTGCGGAAAAGGTAGTCCGGGCAGAAATTTTCGGTGTGGAAACCTCCATTCTTGCCAGAGACCTGTCCTTCGACTGGATGGGTGATGCCAGAGAACGCTTCCAGGTAGGCGATCACATCCTGGTACGCATCCTGGATGTGCGGGCAGACTCACCGGAGCAGGTCATTGTCCACGCAGATGTCAAAAGTGTGGAAGGCAACACCAGCAAGGAAAACATGAAAAAATGTAAGATTCAGGGAAAATACGCCGGAACTGTGGAAGACATCCATAAAGGCACCGTCTTTGTCCGGCTCTCCATCGGTGTCAATGCCATTGCCCACTCCTGCTATGACAGCCGGACAGTCGGGAAAAAGGATCAGGTATCCTTTGTGGTGACGCATATTGATGAAGAGCGTAATGTTGCCCTCGGCATCATCACCCGCATCATCAAGCAGACCATATAAGGCTTCCACCTTATTTTTAAATAGCTTTTTTTCATATACAGCACCAATTAGTCCAGCAAATACTCACGATACAGCTACATAAGGTGACAGAATAAAGTATTTTTCAGACCATTACCTTATTGTACTGAAAACGGTAACGTGTTATACTGATTCGGTATTACTGAACCGGAAAGACGGATGCATTTCGATTTTGCCCTCTAGTATCCAAGGAGGGTGATGCCCATGAATACAATGGAAGTATTGACTTTACTATTGGTAATTTTTGCGGCTTTGACTTATATAGATCGACATAATAAGAAATAGCATCCACGACCCTAGGAAAGTTTTGGATGCTATGACTTATACATAGAATATAAAATTTAACTGAGGGCATCAGATTTTGCATCTGAATACCTTTCTTGAGTTCATTATACACTGGGGGATTTGAGAAATCAAGTCCCCCTTTTTATTATGACATTGATTAGTATCTGCATTAAACATCAGAAATTTATATTCTTACTCACTGAAACGAATTCTCTCTATCAATGAATCTTTCCTTACTGACTTTGCAATGAATATTGCCAATAACATCTGTATCACAAACAATGTTAAAATTATAATAATAGCTGCTGTTACCGGATAATGGTATGTGCTGATATCAAACATTCCTGTACGCTTTGCATATAAAAACAACGGATATCCTGCAAGACTTCCCACTCCGATACTGATAATAAGAGTGCCTACTGTATAGAATATACCTTCCAACTGGAGCATCTTCATCAACTGACGGTCCGACATTCCGATTGCCTGCATCATGCCAAGCTCCTTTTTTCGCACATGGACACTATTGATCATTGTGTTAATCAAGTTCATAATGCTGATTGCTGCCAGAATGATGATAAATGCATAACATGCACCTCTAGTCATCTGTATGGCATTTTCCCATGTATCGTACTCATTCTTCCAGGTACGCATCTGCAGTCTGCCTGATCCATCCACAATAGCCTGTAGAGATGCTTCCAGTGCCTCATCATAATCCTTATCTGCAATCACCTGAAAATAGCTGGAAGAATTATTTATGGTAAGTTTCTCTGCCCCTTCTTTTGCCATGATAAGACAGTTATAGTTTGTCAGACCTGTTCCATATTCACCAATTGCTGCCACTTCAATCTCTTTTTGAAAGGTATTATCTCCATCATGAATATTGAGTTTCAGCTTATCTCCCACTTTAATATCTGGATACCAGTGAAGTAGCGCGCGGTCCAGAATCACTTTATCCCCGGATTTCAATTCCTCGTATGTGACATTGCCTTCAGTGATTCCTTTTTTCAGCTCTTCTGCGTATTCTTCCGGCACTCCATTGATAAATTCGGTTCCAATTTTTTCTTCAAAAGGTCCTCCTGATACCTTCAACGCGGTAAACACATCTACCCGCTCAACACCGTCAAGCTCCTCTATCTGCTGCTTTAGTCCTTCATTTAATGGATTATTCTTTTGAACCTCCGCCCATTCATATTCAGGATGCTCTTTATTCCCGGATTCCACAATTGGAGAAATCTCATATTGCCCCACAATCGAACTCTTTGCACTTTCCATCGGATTTGCACAAGACAGCACCGTTGCTACCATCATGACAAATATTCCGGTAACGGCCATAGATACAATCGTGATAGTACTCTTCTTTTTATTCTCTGCAAGATTTCTCTTGGTCAGTCGTCCGATATTCAGAAATTGATATCCCTTCCTGCTGCTTTTCTGTCGCTTACTGCCTCCCTGGTAACGCATAGCTTCTATTTCTGATACCTTCGCCGCCATACGCATAGGCTTCATCAGTGACAGATACACTGTACACAGAGTCACTGCAATTGCCAACAGATAAATCCACCAATAATAAAGTTGGACTTCTCCTTTAGCTACAACCTTGTATGCCTCTGTTATAAGTACGTTTGAATCCTTTGCATGTTCTACAAACTGGAGAAGTACAACTTTCACAGCAACTGTTCCGATCAAAAGTCCTATCGGAATGGCAAACAACGCCACTCCCATTCCCTCTCTTAGTACGATTTGTCTAAGCTGCCGTTTCGTAGCCCCGATTGCCTTTAACTTTCCAAATTCCCGAACCCTCTGGTTCATAGATACATAATAAACACTATAAATTGTGATAATGCCCGCCAATACAACAATAAGCATGATTCCTACAATCACCGGAATTGTAGCCGGATCCACATAATTTGCTGCAAGATACTCTTTATTAATATTCATGTCATCCTCGGAAATCCCGAACTGTCTGGCAATATTCTGTATCGTCTCTGTATAATCTGCAGTCGTATTTCCTTTCTGTCCATTCACCTGAAGTAAAAACCGATATTTCACCTGTTCTACCGGTATCTCCGCTTTCAGAAAGGCCTCTGAAACCAATGATGTATATTGTTTTTGTTCTTTGCTGCTCTCATTATCTGCTAAAAAACCACAGATTCGAAAGTCTTTCTCCTTCGTATAATCCAGTCCGTCATCTTTCAGAATCTGATAAGGTACTGTGATAGTGTCACCGATTTTCCCATTCTGTCCTAATGCTTCCAGTATTCCTTTTGAAACCACAATATCATTTTCTTTCTGCGGAAGTTGCCCCTCTTTCAGCTTCACTTTATAAAGTTCCATCCCTGTTCTGTCCATATACATCATGGAAACCGTCGCATCTTCCAGATTCATGTACCCCGCATCGCTGCGGAGTCCGTAAGTTTTCACATCATGATGTGCCGCCAGTTTCATAACTGTACTCTCGTCCACGTTCCGATAAAGGGCATGCCATGTTGGATAAATCTTATTGATTACCGCAAAGTTCACTTCCACCATATCTTTTCCGATTGATGGGATTACGAACAGCAGTAATGTTGTCAGGATAATGGCAATTCCAATCAGTATGTTTTTGCTCTTATAATGCCGCATATTGCAATATGCAACTCTGGTCGTCATCTTCATTATCTTCTCACCGCCTTGCCATCTTCAATGATAATCATTTCATCCGCCATCTGGGCAATCGTTTCATCATGGGTAATCATGATAAGCGTCTGCCCGAAATCCGACACGCAGCTTTTCAATAGGCTCATAACCTCTAGCTCAGTCTGGGAATCAAGGTTTCCAGTCGGCTCATCCGCCAAAATTATCGCCGGTCTTGTCACCAATGCCCTGGCTATCGCAGTTCT
>OGRU01002188.1_pt1 | contig 13114 bp, 10 predicted proteins | sample 1553541 | NCBI WGS metagenome assembly OGRU01 (sample SAMEA2580068, study PRJEB22360) | human gut metagenome | biome: human gut; feature: human-associated habitat; material: faeces | place: Denmark | collected 2008/2010
GAGCAGCGCTTGCGGAACCGACTCGCCGGAATAGCGGCGTACGCTGCGGCGCCGCGCCATAGCGTCCAGTACATCCACGCCGCTCTGGGGTGCGAACTCGGCCTTGTTCGGCAGAATTTCCAGCCAGCAGCCGTCGGGGTCTTCGATGAAGTACAGCCCCATGGCCTCGTTCACGTGGCAAATACAGCCCATCTCCTCATGCAATGCGCGGGCGGCCTCGTAGTCGTCCACGGTGAAGGCCAGATGCGAGTCGCGGCGTAGGGCTCGGTGCGCCCGCGGTTCCAGGTGAGTTCCAGCTGGAAGCCCGAGGTGGCATTGCCCATGAACGCGTTGGTCCACGAGCCGTCCTCGGGCCCCATGCGGCGAATCTCGGTCATGCCGAGCGCCTTCTCGTAAAACGCGATCGACTTCTCCAAATCCAGCACATGCAGGCACCGGTGAATAGCTTTTCCGTCCATGAGATTCCTTTCTCAAGCGTTCGCGAAGATGTGAGTCCGCTGGCATTTTAGCCGAGGACTGGCTCTCTACGACTTCGTCGTGAACTGGTTGCGGCACTTCGGGCACGTGATCTTCAGCGTTCCCTTGCCCTTGGGCACCGAAAGCGACTGGCCACACTGCGGGCACTTCAGGAACTTGGTCGTCTTGCGCTGATCCCACCGCGTATTGAAACGGGCCCAGGCAGCGCGCGGTTTGGCCGTCAAGGCGATGTAGCGGGCGTTTTCCCGAGCGCGGGCGGCAATATTGCGCGAGAAGCAGCGGAACATGAAGTACAGCAGGAACACCATGCCGATAAGCGAGCAGATGCCCAGGCCGGTAATGATTTCCAGGAATGTGAACAGCACGCCCATCCACAGCGTCGCGCGCGCCAGCGCATCCGGCCCGTTGCGCCCGACCATAAAGTTCGCCAGTTTGTAGGGCAGATTTTGGAAGAAGTTGCTCATAGGTGCCTCCTTGGCTGTTCGACAGGCACCTTAGCATGGGCACAAATGGTTGCATGAAACAATTATTAAACTGGCATAACTGCAACATCTCTTGATATCGTGCTGCTGAGAAGGCTTTATTGCTGGGCCATCGAAACCCCGTAGGGGCGGACTTTAGTCCGCCCTGGATACCGATGGCGTTTTCGCTTTGGCTACGTCTGGGGTTGGGGGGGGGTGACTAAAGTCGCCCTCTGCGCCCTCTGCGGGAAGACCGATCAACCATGTCGAAATATGTGTTTCTTCTCGAACGGGAAAAGGTGCGCTATAATTCCCTTCACGCATGCGGGCGTCGCCAAGTGGTAAGGCCCAAGCTTCCCAAGCTTGTATTCGCGGGTTCGAGTCCCGTCGCCCGCTCCATGAACTTCCCGACCCTGCCTTCCGGCGGGGTCTTTTTTTGACGCGGATACGGTTTGGGGCGCGGATGGCCGCTCTTTGGAGATAATCTCGCATAGTGCAACGTCCTTGCGCGAAACGAGACCCCAATGGATGCAGCCTTCCGATACCTCAAATGGAACGACGATGTCGTCGGCCTCGTCGCGCCCGACTTATCGGTGCGCTTCGCGGAGCCGCGCTTCAACACGACGGTCGGCCTGTACACCCACGGCCAAACGTCCTGGACGCCCGACCAGTTCCTGCAGTTCCTCTCCGAGCGCATCATGAGTCCGGCCCGGCGCGACATAGAGCGCCTCTTGTTCCGTTGCGGCCTGTCGGAGTACGACGTGTTCAAGATCGCCGATGCCACTCGCGCCATCAACCCCCGCGACGAGCTGTGGCTGGCCCCGACCCCCGATGCTTCCATGGCCGAGGCGGCCACGGAGGTCTTCGACGCCATCTTCCTGCAGCGCACCGATGCGGCGGGAGACAGCGTCGATACGCCGGAGGGTGCGAACGTGAAGCGCTACGGGGCGAGCCAGGGCGCCTACGGCATCGTGAAGCAGCGCATCAGCCCGCTTTCCACCGACGTCGAGTCGGAGGTGGCTGCGTCCCTGTTGGCCGAGATGCTGGGCATGCCCTGCTGCCGTGCGTGGCGCTTCGGCGACGACGCGGTGTTCAGCGCATTCGAGTACGATTTCACCTGCGAGTACCTGGTGCACATGCGCCGTTTGTTCGATGGCCCGCGCGGCGAGAACGAGCTGGAGAACCTGCTGGCCGTGCGCCCTCAGTACGCCGACGACCTCTACCGGATGATCGCCTTCGACTTCATCACACGCCAGGACGACCGGCACCTGTCGAACATCGCCGTGCTGGTGACAGAGGGCGGCGAGGTGTTCTACCCGCTCTACGACAATGGACGTAGCCTCTTCTACGAGGACACCGAGTCCTTCGCGCGGAAGGCCGCCGCCGACCCGCGCGCCTTCGCCACCACCTTCGGCTACGTCGGCACCTACTGGGACCACGCTCGCGACATTGCCGCTAAGGGCGTGCGCTTCGGCGACCTGCTGAACCTCGACGTGGACGAGCGCACCGTCCGCCAGCTTCTCGTTGAGGCCGGCTTCACCGACTACCGCCTGGAAGCTGCCACGGAATGGATCATGAACGCGGTGGAATGCCTGAAGTCGCTGGGATGATGAAGGGCGAGCCAAGGGAACCGTTCCTCTGACCTACTCGTGACTTAAAGGTCGAAACTCTCGGGGGCTAGGGCAATCGCTTCTCGGGCGAGTTTCCTCTCGCCCATAGCCGGAGGTAAGCGAAGCCGATGAGGGCGGGCGGAGCCGGCGCCGCTGCCTTCCAGAAGGGACGGCGCATGATCTGCGGATACTGACATGGAAAGCCTTTCGATGGGGGTGAATACAAAAGGAGAACGGACGCTTGCCCGTTCTCGTGCCCATCGTTCATGTGCGCAAGCCGAAACAACCTGAGGCGGGTTTTCACGGCCGACGATTGCTCAGGCTCTGCTCCGGTCAGCGTCTCGTCCGTATGCTCCCGAAGCCATCCCAATGCAGAGTTTCATGGCTGTTCCTGTCGATATTTGCAAACGCGAGGATTATCCCACCGGGCAAACGTGCTGGCAAGTAGCTGTTGTGCTGCAGTCGCTTTCATGTGCTCAGGAATAACAACGAATGCCGACTGTTGCCTCAGAGCGCTACTTAGCCTTAAATAGCGCAGAATACGGTTGTATAATCCATTGAAATCAGAAGAAAGATCAATCGTGGTGGTCGACATGTCTTCCTCTTTTGATGAAACCTGAAGTATTTTCTTGAGGACGATCGAAAAGCACCGATGGTGAACCAGCAATCGGAAGCTTACGTTAAACATCTATGACCGCGCAGAGGCGGACGAACTCATCGACGTGCATGGAGTGCTGCCCGTTGAGGACGTACCAGAGGCGCTTCCTGCCCACGTCGATCCGGCGGGCGAGCTCGGCCACGCTGATGCTGCGGTCCTGTCGGGCGCGCTCTATCCTCGTGACTATGAGATCGGCCTGGTTCATCCGTCTCCTTGCTCTGAGCTCGCTCCCGGCATCTGGCGCAGGGGCGCGAACCCTTGGAGGTTCTCGAATCGTCGCAAACCGTACCAATTCTCCTGCTACGTATGGGGAAAAGGGCCTACTATAGGGCGGGTTGTTCCCATTTTGGGAACACATGAGGGCAACGAAAGGATGTAGCGATGCGGGAGTCACCTGGCTACGTTTGTTCAGGGGTCATCTGAAAAATGCAACCAATTTTGCTCGAACGCCCGTTCCATCACATTTATTGACGTCAGAGACGCGGAGGAAGATGGGCTATGCGAAAAGCATTCGTATTATGATGCAAACATATGCTTGTTGAGAGAAGGATTGCGGCATGGTGGTATCGAAAAGGAAGTCTCTCGCTGGCATAAATGGCATCCCTTTGGAGCAGGACCAATATGCCGACTCCATCGTGTTTGGGATCTCCTCGCGCCCCTCCGATGGGGCGAATAGAACCGAATAGAACCGAAAAACACCCCTCTCGTTTGCTGCTTACCCGTCCATTCCCAATAATCTAGCCAAGCATCAAAGAAGGGATGTTTCTTTTCGGAAAGCCGAAGACGGAGAAACGAGCGGGGGGATCTCAGCAGCTTTTTCAAATACCAAAGCGATGGGGGCCGCTAATGGGTCCGGCGATCGCAGCCCTGCTGGTTTGATTTGATAGGCAGGCCGTAGCGTTGCTCAATCTTGAATCGCGTTTGCCTCAGCCGCCCGGCGATGTGCAGATGAGCTGAATGACGGAGCAGATCCGGTGTTTTCCGGATCTGCTCGGTATCGCCAGGTCAAGTGGAAGAGCCGGTCTTCATAAGAGCTCATGCTTCATCTGCAACTGCCCAGAAGAAAGGCGGCAGCCGCAATTGCTAGTTCAACGTTACGTCGTAAGATGCCAGCGTCTCGTAAGTGTCATTATCCCAGACCTCAATAACCATCTCGACGTTCGTCATTTCGCTAACGCTTGCGACATCATCGGAATCGGCATAGAAGAACGCGCCCTCTGCCAGCTTGCCAGGCAATACGACTTCGCCGCCCCAGAAATCGACCATCTTGCCATTGACGGAGCACGCATCAGAGGGAACCGTTACGTAGATGGGCTTGTCGGATTTATTGTTCACGTCAACAACGTAGCCCGAGCCTCCCCATTCGTCGCTCTTCTTCGCCACGACGTCAATCGTCCACATGTCGTCGTCAACAACGGTGACGGGAGTGAAGGAGGCATCGTAGGTCACTCCGCTGTCGGCAGAAGTAGCGTCATCTCCCTCGTCGCTAAGGATGCCCTCCATGCTCGCGGCATCTTCTTTGATCTTCGCTGCCTCTTCTGCGCTGACCTTCTGGAAGGTCATCTCCTCGCCATCAACAGCAATCGTAAGCTCTTCGCCATTCAGTTTGCCCGTTGCGGAACTGCCTTCGATGGTCAGCGTGAGTTCGGTACTGCTCTTTGCTTCCCAAGTGCCCGATATTTCCTCGCCCATCATATCAAGAACAGCAGTTTTGTCTTCGTTGAGGTCGAGTACGACGCTTATGCCGAACGCCTCCATGGCCGCAATGTCGTCTTCGGTTGCGCCTGCTACGTTCGTCATCTTCCAGCTTCCCTGGAAGTTCGCCGAAGCGTCTTTTTGCGCGCCGCTGCAGCCGGTAAACGCAAGGCTCAAAGCGATTACGAGCGCCAGCGCGGTGATCGATAACAGTCTCTTCATGATTTCCGTCCTCCTCAGTTCGAACGTTTTGTTCGTGAGACGGTTGCCTCACACCGCTATTGATACACTTCGAAAGTCTGCTAATCCATTACCTCGTTGGGTATTTTCTTGGGGCAAAAGAAAAAATACTTAAATTGAGTAGTGTCGCTGTCTTATGCATAACCGCAGTTCAATCACATGATTTCTGAATCCAAGGCCTAAATCGAATACTTCGGTTCTGAAAGTTGATGCGCGGACAATGTTTTGCTGGCATAATGAGCCGTGAGACTCGATCTTTTTCCTATCTGCTGCAAGCAACGATATGAATGGGGGGTTGTGCGTATGAGAAGGATAGTCGGCATCATTCTTTCGTTGGCGCTCGCCTGCGGGCTGTTGCTCGGTGCCGGCTGCGTCCGCTCGCAGAGCAACCAGCCGACCACCATCACCATCTGGCACGTCTACGGTGGCCAGACGGATTCTCCGCTCAACGATCTCATCGATGTTTTCAACAACACGGTTGGTGTCGAAGAGGGCATCCAGGTTGAGGTCGCCATGGTGTCGGACAACAAGAACATCCACAACGGCATCATTGCCGCAGCGGCGGGAGAGCCAGGGTCGCCGAAGCTGCCCGATATGTTCGTTTCCTATCCGAAGACCGTTCTTGCTCTGCCTGATCAGAGCATCCTTGTCGATTATCGCGATTACTTCACCGAAGACGAGCTTGCAGCCTTCGTGCCGGCTTTTCTGGAAGATGGCGAAGTCGACGGCCATCTTGTGTGTTTGCCCGTTGCCAAGTCAACAGAGTTGTTCTTCGTCAACAAAACCGATTTCGACCGCTTTTCCGCTGCAACAGGCGTAACCCTTGACAGTTTGAGAACGTGGGAGGGTCTCTTTGACGCTTGTTGCGTCTACGAGGAATGGACCGACAGCCTTACGCCGGATATCGAAAGCGATGGGAAGGCGTTTTTCGCCCATGATTACCACTTCGATTACTTCCAAGTGGGCATTGAGTCTCTCGGAACGTCGTTTTTCGACGGTGACGACATCTCGTTCAACTCGACGTTCGCCCGCGTGTGGCAGCCTTATGCGCGCGCGGCAATCAGCGGAGGCCTGTGGCTGGGAGGCGGCTATGCGACCGATCCCCTTCGGACGGGGGAGGTGGTTGCCAGCGTTGGCTCTTCGGCGAGCGTTCTGTATTACACCAACGAAGTTATTCGCGCCGACAACACCTCCGAAATCGTCGAGTTCGACATCATGCCCGTCCCGACATTCGCCGGCGGGGAGAAGATGGTGATGCAGCGAGGGGCAGGGATATGCACGGTAAAGTCGACGCCCGAAAAGGAGCAAGCCGCCATCCGGTTCCTGAAGTGGCTTACCGACCCCGAGCGCAATAGCCAATTTGCCGTAAGCACCGGCTATATGCCCGTTGTTCAGGAGGCGTACGATTCCTATTTGCCACAATGCATTGAAAAGCTAACCGACCAAAGATACGTTGAGCTTTATCGCGCCTACATAGAAACCCAGCGGGACTACCTGTTTTACAAAGCCCCTCAAACCGATTCGTATCTGCAGCTTGAAGATGCTTTCGAGTCGAACGTGCGAAAGCATCTCTCGGCGGCGCGCAACAGCTTCATCGAATCAGGAGACGAAAGCAGCGCGGCTCTCGACAGGCTCATCGCCGATAGCTACGAGCAGTTCAAGAAGGGAGTCTGATAATCCGGCAGCATGGATCCCGGTTACGAGCCATGCGATCGCGGAATGATGGCCTAGCATCTGTTTGTCGGGAGGTCAGATTCCCATAGATTGAAACCGGATTCTCGGTTGGCGAAAGGAGGGAGTCGCGCATGAACCGCATACGGCAGACGATCGAGCTTATGCATGCGACGTGCAAGGAAGTCTCCATGCGGCGCAAGCTTGTCGCATATTGGGCTTCGATGATCTTCGTCCTGCTTGCTGCGATGCTCATCCTCGCCAGCTTGTTCGGCGTGTTCTCCATCAGGGAGAGCAACCTCCGTCATGCGCTCGACGCCCATCATGCCAGCACAGTGGCAAGCGTCAAAAAGCAAACGAGCGTGCTTGCCGCCCATGCCATCGCGTTGTCTCAGGAATCTTCGAACGCCCTTGATCACCAGCTGCTCACCCATCCCACATCCAAGCTCAACGACGACCCGGAGGGCATTGCCCGCGCCGAACGCGCGTTGTTCTCCGTGTTGCGCACCGCGCTTGAGACGAGCCCGTGCAGCGGCGCTTTCGTCATCATCGACGCCACTGTCAACACACAGATCGACAACGCCGAAAACTCTCGCGCCGGCGTGTACATCAGGTTTGCGAATCTCAGTGTAAGCGAGGTTGTCGGTCAAGATATCGTTCTATTTCGCGGGACGCCCCAAATCGCTCGGGAAAACAGCCTCGAGCTCCATAATCGGTGGAGGCTGGAGTTCGACAGCTCTCTTATGCCCGGATACGAAACGATGCTCCGCGGTTCGACCGGGAGGGTTTCGGAAAGCTGCCGATGGACAAGCCGTTCGCAGCTTCCCGGCACCTGGGAGGGCGTGGCCATGGTCGTCGCTCCTGTCTGCTCTTCGAACGGAACGGTTCGCGGGGTGTGCGGTCTGGAATTGAACGATTTGCTTTTCAGCCTGTCCTATCCCGCGCAAGATAGCGAGTACGGCTCTGTGATGACGGCCGTAGCCCCTGTAAGCAACGACGTTGTGGACTTGCCCAAGGGCATGACCGGAGAGCTCAAATCAACGTATCTGTCCGACGCCGAAAAACTCTACGTTCGCGAGGACTCCGGCTTCAACGTGTATGAGGCGTCAAACGGCACGTTCGTCGGCCTTCACACGCCGCTTGGCCTGCAGACAACAGACGGCGAGGACGTGTGCGCCATCACCCTCGTTCCCCGAGAGTATTACAGCGCGATGGCCTTCGCCGACCGCATGAAGATCATCGTCGCCTCTTCGCTCCTGTTCGTCGTCGCGCTTATGCTGTCCCGGTATTTGTCGCGTCGATTCGTAAGGCCGATATCCGATGCGGTTGACGCCCTCAAGGCGGACGGATCCATCGGGGACGGCCTGACGGGTTTTTCCGAAATAGACGCGCTCGTTTCAGTATTGGATTCGAAAGCGGCGAGCATCAAGCCGAGCTTGCTTCCTCCCGATGTCGCCTCTTTGCTCGATGAGTTTTCGGCTCGTTTCGCCACGCTTACCGCCACGGAGCGCAAGATAGTAAAGCTTTATGCCGACAACTTGGAAACGAGCGAGGTCGCCGAGCGTCTGTTCATCAGCATCCATACCGCACGCAAGCACAATGCGAACATATATCGCAAGCTGAACGTCGGCTCGCGTGAAGAGTTGGTGCTCTATCTGGAGCTGTTCCGCCGATGCAAGAAGCTCGATGCCCTCTTCGGCGAAGGGGGCGCTTCGCAGAATCCGGAGGCTTAGCTGCCGGTCAGGCTCCTGATCAAATTAAGTACTTTCCCGCGTTCGCGTTGAAATACCCAATAAGGTAATGGAACTTCGCGGACCTCCCCCCGCATAATGCAGTCAACGGAAGGGCTCTCGCCCTGACCTCGCCCCGCAATTCAAACCCCGTCTCGGCGCTCGCCAAGAACTGCGCGGCAGCTATCAAGCGGGCTAGGAATGCAGGCGGCCCTTCCTCTGTGGCGTCGCAGTGGCTGAATGCTGCATTCGGTAAGGGAGGATGAACCATGGGACTGTTCGGGAAGCTTTTCGAGAAGAAAGAGTGCGCTATCTGCGGCGGAGAAATCGGTCTTTTGGGCAACCGCAAGCTTGAGGACGGCAACATGTGCAAGGCGTGCGCAGCCAAGCTGTCGCCATGGTTCGATGAGCGCCGGCACTCGACCGTCGCGCAAATCGAGGAGCAGCTTGAATACCGCGAATCTAACAAGGAAAACGTCGCCGCGTTTCGCACGACGCTATCGCTCGGTGAAACCGCCAAGGTTCTTGTCGACGAAGACGCAGGCCGCTTCATGGTTACCTCGGCGCGCAATTACTCGGAAGCGAACCCCGATGTGCTCGAGCTTTCCGATATCACGGGATGCACTTACGATATCGACGAGGGCATCGACGAGGTGACGCGTTTCGACGAGAACAACGAGGCCGTAAGCTACGATCCTCCGAGATTCACCCACTCCTACAATTTCTATGTAACCGTTTACGTCAACAACCCGTATTTCGACGATATGCGCCTCAAGGTGAACAGCCGAACCGTCGAAGTCGAAGAGAGGCGCGGGCCTGCGGTTTCTGCGAACCCGGGCAGCATCAACCTCGTTATCGGCTCGCTTTCGGGAGCAGAGACGTTCAATCCCGAAGCCAGCGTCGAGTACTGTACGTACCGCGACCTGTGCGAAAGGATAGTAGCAACCCTTCTTGAGAACCGCCAAAGCGCACGTGAGGAAATCGCAGCGGCGGCGGCGCCCAAAGCAGCGGTTGCGTGCCCGTATTGCGGTGCGACAACAACGCCCACAACGACGAACTGTTGCGAGTTCTGCGGCGGAGCCCTTGGCGATTAGGCTTCGCGCTGAATCGGACACCGGGCAACTGATCAACGGAGGCGGCCATGGCTTCGAGCGTGAAAAACTACCAGTGCCCTTCCTGCACGGATCCTCTCGGATTCGATGCGGAAACAGGGTTGCTCGTATGCCTCCGACGCCATAGAGGCCCTCTATGGCGTGCGCACCGAACCCGAGGCATCGGCTGAAAAGGCCGACATGGGTTCCAAAGAGGGCGGTTCGCCTTGGAGCCTGGCGAGAACAGGGGGTTCGACGATGCGGAAGAGCAGGAGATGCGATCATGCTGCTGCCCCTCGTGCGGGGCCGAGCTCGTTTGCGATCATGCGACCATAGCCGCGTCGTGTCCCTACTGCGACAATCCGACCGTGATCCGATCCAGGGTTGCAGGCGCGCTCAGGCCCGATCTCGTTATCCCGTTCAAGTTGGAGAAAGATGCGGCCGTTGCTGCGCTGAAGAAGCATTACGTGAAAAGGCCGTTTCTGCCGAGGTGCTTCAAGGATGAGAATCGAATTCAATCGATCAAAGGGATCTACGTCCCGTTCTTCTTGTTCGACTACACTGCTTCCGGGATCTCTGATTTATATAGTAAATAGTGCATATTTAGACAAAAGGAGAGGCCTCAGCCTCTGTATTTTTTGAGCTCATCTTTCTTGTGCTATGCTGGGCGCGGCAACTTCGCTGAAAGGACTTCCATGGCCGTCTCGCAACTCGACTCTTGTGCGCTCCTTCCCTTTTCCGCCGGACAGCTCACGCCGATGCAGGCGATTGAGGCGCGCCATGCCGTGCGCAGCTACATCGACGAGCCCCTCGCGCCCGAGGCGGTGGAGGTGCTGCGAGAGGCCATCGCCCGGGTGAACGAGGAAGCGAACCTGAACATTCAGCTTGTGCTTGATGAGCCGCGGGCTTTTACCGGCTTTAAGGCGCGGCTTGTGAACTTCACAAATGTGCGCAACTACCTGGCGCTTGTGGGGCCTGAGTGCAAGGAGCTCGACGGCATTCTGGGTTACTACGGCGAGCAGCTGATGCTGCTGGCCCAGTCGCTCGGGCTGAACAGCTGCTGGGTCGGGGGCACCTACAAGGTGGTGAACCGCGCTTACAATGTGGATCTGGGCCAGAAGCTGGCCGCCGTGATAGCGCTCGGATATGGGACCACGCAGGGGGTGCCGCACCGGTCGAAGGCGCCCCAGGCGGTGGTCCCGGGCTACGACGGGGCACCGGAGTGGTTCAAGCGCGGGGTGGACGCGGCCCTGCTCGCTCCCACAGCCTTAAACCAGCAGAAGTTCTCCTTCTCGCTTGACGGTGAAGTGGGCGACGTGCCGGTGGTGCGCGCGTCCACCAGGCGCGGTGCATTTGCCCAGATGGATCTCGGCATCGCCCAGTGCCACTTCGAGATAGGCGCCGGCCCAGCCCTCTACCGCTGGGCGGAATAACCGACTTGAAGAGCCAAGAGAACCGCTCTCTTGGCTCCCGCTCAGATCCCCGTAGGGGGCGACCTTGGTCGCCCCTGTTTTGTCGTGAGTGGTTGTCCCGCTCGCGAGGGCTGACCAAGGTCAGCCCCTACGGGGAGGTGCGGCGGGAAGAAGGGCGCAGCGCTCGCTACTTCCCCGGCATGACCAGCTTCAGCAGGCGCATCTTCCTTTCGTTGAAGGGCGGGTTGCGGATGCCGGTCTCGATGAGGGTCGACTTCTTCATGGTGGACTTGTAGTGAGTGAACGCGTCGAAGCCCACCTTGCCGTGATAGGCGCCGATACCGGAGTTCTGCACGCCGCCGAAGCCCATGGCGTTACTGCTCGCGTGAATGACCACGTCGTTGATGGTGGCCCCGCCGCAGCGCACCGCGTCCAGGATGTGCCGTTGGAACGCGCGGCTCTCCGAGAAGATATAGCAGGCCAGCGGATGCTTGATCGACCGCACAATGTCCAGCGCCTCGTCCACATCGCGCCAGGTGATGACGGGCAGCGCCGGACCGAAGATCTCCTGGCTCATGAGCGGGTCGTCAATGGACACGCCCGTCACCACGGTGGGCTCAATCTGCAGCGTCTCAGGATTGCGCCGGCCGCCGAAGGCGATGCGGGTGCCCTGGGGACGGTCGTCAATGAGCCGGCACACCATGTCGAAGTGCTTCTGATTGATCATGTGCGGGTAGTCGGGGCTGGCCAGCACGTCCTCGCCGTAGTACTCGTGAATCCACCGCTGCAATTCTTCCACGAACTCGTCGGCCGCATCCTCGTGCACAAGCGCGTAGTCGGGCCCCACGCAGGTCTGACCCGAGTTCAGGCACTTGCCCCAGGCGATGCGCTGGGCGGCGCGGCGGATGTCGGCATCGGCGGCGATGAACACAGGGCTCTTGCCGCCGAGCTCCAGGGTGACGCTTGTCAGGTTCTGGGCCGCGGCCGTCATGATCTCGCGCCCCACACGCGGGCTGCCGGTGAACATGATTTTGTCGAATTCCACCTGCAACAGCCAGTCGTTCATGTCGTTTGATCCGTGCCAGCAGTACACGTAGCGCGGGTCGAACAGCTCGCGGCACATATCGCGCAGAAACTGCGACGTGTGCGGCGAGGTCTTCGACGGCTTCATGGCCACGCAGTTGCCCGCGCCGATGGCGTCCACTAGTGGAATGAGCGTCAGCTGCAGCGGGTAGTTCCACGGCGAGAGCACGGCGGCCACGCCGAAGGGGTAGGGGTACACCGTGGACGAGGAGGGGAAGTGCGCAAGTGGCGTAGGCACGTGCCGCGGCCGCGCCCATTGACGCAGCTTCCGTAGGTAAAGGCGAATCTCGTCGTAAACGAGCCCCAACTCGGTGGCGTACGACTCGAAGGCGGATTTTCCCAGGTCGGCGTGGAGGGCATCCAAGGCTTCCTGCTCGTGGGCAAGCAAGTAGGCTTGCAGCCGGCGCAGCTGGCGCAGGCGGAAATCCACGGGTAAGGTGGCGCCGGTCTCGAAGAAGGCTTCCATCTCGTTGATCTGGTTCTGCACGTCAGCCATGGAGGTGGCAACGCCGTAGTTGTTGGGGATGGGGGTCGTGGAAGGCGTGGAAGAGGTATCGTTCATGAGGGGGTTCCTTTCGAGGGAAAGTTACAACCGACGCAGCACGTCCCAGCCGGCCATGGTGATGCAAGAGGGAACGACCTTGCCGATGAGGCGCAGCGCCGCCGACTGAGGGCTCGCGCAGGCCACAGCGAAATGGGCCTTGTTCGCGCAAAGCGCTCGGTGCACCACGTCCTGCGGCGTTTGCTCGCCGAGGAGGTGCCCCACGTCGTGGCCGCCGCCGGAGGTGCGCGCCACCTTCTCGAAGCCGGTCTTCACCCAGGTCGGGCAGAGCGCCGTGGCGGTGATGCCAGTTCCGTGCAGCTCCCAGCGCAGGGCGCGCGTGTAGTGCAGCACGAACGACTTGGTGGCGGCGTACACATTCATATGGGGCAAGGGCGTGAAAGCAGCGGCGGAGGCCACCTGGATGATGCGGCTGACCCGTTCC
>OGRU01002192.1_pt1 | contig 13102 bp, 9 predicted proteins | sample 1553541 | NCBI WGS metagenome assembly OGRU01 (sample SAMEA2580068, study PRJEB22360) | human gut metagenome | biome: human gut; feature: human-associated habitat; material: faeces | place: Denmark | collected 2008/2010
CGCGCACCTGACCGGGATACTCCATCTCTTCCTCGATCTGATGGGCGATATCGTGGGCCAGGACCGTGGACTGGGCATCGGAGATCTTGTCCGGCTGAACCATGACGTGGACCTCGCGACCAGCCTGCATGGCATAGGTACGCTCGACGCCGTCATGGGAGTTGGCGATCTCCTCGAGCTTCTCAAGGCGCTTGATGTAGTTCTCGGCAGACTCGCGACGGGCACCGGGGCGAGAGGCGGAGACGGCATCGGCGGCCTGTACCAGGACATCGAGCACCGTGTTGGGGTCGACATCGGCATGGTGAGCCTCGATAGCGTGGACGATAACGGGCTTCTCGCCATAACGACGGGCAAGCTCGGCGCCGATGACGGCATGCGGGCCCTCGACGTCGTGGTCGATTGCCTTGCCCAGGTCGTGCAGCAGGCCGGCGCGCTTAGCGGTCACAACGTCCAGGCCAAGCTCGGAAGCCATCACGCCGCACAGGTCAGAGACCTCGAGGGAGTGCTGAAGCACGTTCTGACCAAACGAGGTACGGTAGCGCAGGGCACCAAGGGTCTTGACGATCTCGGGGTGCAGGTCGTGAATGCCGGTATCGAAGGCAGCCTGCTCGCCAGCCTCGCGCACGCGCTGCTGAACCAGGTCGGCAGCCTTGTGATACATCTCCTCAATACGGGCGGGATGAATGCGGCCGTCGGCGATTAAGTTCTCGAGGGCGACACGGGCGGTCTCGCGACGGACTGGGTCGAAGCTCGAAAGAACGACGGTCTCGGGCGTGTCGTCGATCACGAGGTTGACGCCGGAAACCTGCTCGAAGGTCCGGATGTTGCGACCCTCACGACCGATGATACGGCCCTTGAGGTCATCAGAGGGAATGTGCACGGAGGTAACGGTGACCTCGGCAGTGTGGTCGGCAGCGCAGCGCTGAATCGCCAGGGACAGAATCTCCTGGGCGGTCTTGTGGCACTCCGCGCGAACCTGCTGCTCGGACTCGCGAATGATCGTGGCGGCCTCGTGGGTGACCTCGCCGCGAACCTTATCGAGGAGCTCCTTGTGGGCGTCCTCGCGGGTAAGGTCGGCGATGCGCTCGAGCTCGGAGGTCTGCTTTGCGCAGAGCTCCTCGAGCTCGCGGGAGCGCTTCTCGACCTGACCGGCCTGGCTGGACAGCTGGTGCTCGCGCTTGTCGAGAGCGTCGTTTCGGCGATCAAGGGACTCCTCGCGCTGCATCACACGGTTCTCGAGCGTACGAATCTCGCTCTTACGCTGCTTGTCCTCGGCCTCGGCGGCCTGCTTGTTCTTGATGATCTCCTCTTTAGCCTCGAGCAGAGCCTCTTTTTTGAGGGTCTCGGCCTGACGCTTTGCATCACCGATCAGGGACTCAGCCTGTGCGTGTGCCGACTGGATCTTTTCGTCGGCCTCGTGAAGACTACCCTGCTTGGCGGTGCGCATGTAGGCAATGGCGGCGATGGCACCCAAAACGATGCCAACGAGCGCTGCAATGATAGGCATGCTCACTCCTTTTTATGGATTCGTTACACAACAAAGCGAACCGTCCTTATGAACGGCTCGCGACATTTGAGTAATATGGGCGCAGCTTATGCGGGTCGGATACAGATAAACATATAAACAAACTCATCACAGATGAGCACATATCACAAAGCAAATGACAGTGTTTATCGTACGTTGAACCACAACAACTGTCAAATAAATGGCCCCAGTACGGCGGCTAAAACGCGGTGAACGGCGGGGCCACAAAACGCATACGCCTAAAGCGCACATTCCTCGCATTCGGCATCGAGACGTGCCTTAACGGCATCGGCGGCGATGTGATACGAGAAGACCTTGCCCATCAAAAACCGAACCAGTTTTTCGAATCCGCGCGTCTCTGGAACACGCCGCTTGGCGAGCAGGGCTGACGCACGCACCAAATCGTCTTCGACGGCAAAATAATCCTCGGGATAACCGGGAATGTCATCGAGCACAACATGACGTCGCTTGAGCTCGGTCTCGATTTTGCGCTGTCCCCAACCGCGCCGCTTGCGTTCCTCGATAAAGTACGAGCAAAAGCGGTTCTCGTCTAAAAAGCGATACTCGGTGGCGCGCTCGACGGCGAAATCAATCGCGGGCTGGCGAAAGCCGTAGCGAGCCAACTTGTCACGGACCTCACCCGTCGCATGGTCGCGGCGCGATAACATCTCGGTCACCATGGTAAGTGCACATTTGCGCTCGATGAGCTGCACCGCCTCACGAAAGTTGTCCCAATCACAGGGAAGATCGGGGCGGTTTTTGACATACAGCCGCGCGACCCGCACGGGAATCCAAATGGACCGCTCAAAACCGCCCTCAAGCTCACAATCGATATGTGCGCAAGGCTTTTTGGACGCACACCCGCTCGAGAACGAGGAGGCCGCCTTCTTATCGGGAAAGACAGGCGTGGCCTCGGTCACCGTATACGACATGAGCGTAACCGCTACTCGTCGTCATCATCGAGCATGGCGGAACCATCGATGGCGTAAAGCTCGTCAAACTCCTCAGGCGCAGGCTGATCGGTCAGCTCGACCTCGGACGGAGCATCGTCATCAAACTCAAGCCCGCAGGCAAGGCGGACCTTATGCTCAATCTCGTCAGCGCAATCGGGGTGTTCGCGCAGGAACGCCTTGGCGGCCTCGCGACCGTTGCCGAGCTTGTCCTCGCCATAGGCAAACCAGGAGCCCATCTTCTTGCAGATGCCGCACTCGACAGCCATGTCCAGAATCGAGCCCTCCTTAGAGATGCCCGTACCGTACATGATGTCGAACTCAGCAGAACGGAACGGAGCTGCCACCTTGTTCTTAACGACCTTGGCGCGCACGCGGTTACCGATAACCTCGTCCTTAAGCTTAATGCTGTCGATACGGCGAATGTCGATACGCACCGAAGAGAAGAACTTAAGGGCGCGGCCGCCCGTCGTAGTCTCGGGGTTGCCGAACATGACGCCGATCTTCTCACGCAGCTGGTTAATGAAGATGCACGTCGTGTTGGACTTGGACAGCGAGCCGGCGAGCTTGCGGAGCGCCTGGCTCATCAGGCGAGCCTGAAGACCGACCGTAGTGTCGCCGATTTCTCCCTCGATCTCGGCACGCGGGGTCAGCGCGGCGACAGAGTCGACGACGATGGCATCGATGGCACCAGAACGCACAAGCATGTCAACGATTTCGAGCGCCTGCTCACCCGTATCGGGCTGGGAAATGAGCACCTCGTCGATATCCACGCCGATGCGCGCGGCATACGTGGGATCGAGCGCGTGCTCGGCATCGATAAATGCCACAACGCCACCCATTGCCTGGGCCTCGGCCAAGATCTCGAGCGAAAGCGTCGTCTTACCGGAGGACTCGGGACCGTAGATCTCGACGATTCGGCCGCGCGGCACACCGCCGATACCCAGAGCGGCATCGAGTGCCAGAGCGCCCGTAGGGATGGCCTCGACCTCGAGCTCGGGGCCACCGTCGCCGTACCTCATGATGGAACCCTGGCCGAATTTCTTCTCGATCTCGGCCTTGGTGGTGGCGATCATCTCATCGCGCTCTTTACCCGTCGTGCGAGCATGAACGGTACGTACGGGACCTGAATTCTTGGCCATGAATAGCCCTCCTCTTAACAACCTGCATCGATAATAAACGAACGGCTGTTCGTGGTCAACCGTTCAGATAAATCATATGCAGCCGACCTTTCCAAAACCCAACCAAACGCCGACCAAACACTGACCAAAATCTTGACCGCAGGCGAACCAAGAAAATCATGACGAGGAAAAATACGACAACTACCTGCACAAAGATAAAATTCGCCGGAGGTCCCTATCTCCACAATTAAGGGGCCCGGAGGCCCCTTAAAACACGTCTATTCCATAGGGTTGAGCACAAGGGCAATGCGACCCAATGCCTCCGTGACCGCATGGGCACGAACACACGAACGGTCGCCCTCATAGTGGCAGCGCGAAGAGTCCACGACCGGCACTCCCCCATCGGCGGAACGATGTGCCCAGCCAATATAGAAAGTGCCAGCAGGATCGTCCTCAGTACCACCGCCGGGGCCGGCATAACCCGTTGCGCTCACTGCAATATCGCTCTGGTACAGCTCCAGCGAACCCGACGCCATCTCGCGCGCAGTTTGATGCGACACCGCGGTGTAGCGGTCGAGCGTCTCCTGCTCAACACCCAGCACGCGATGCTTAATCTCATCGCAGTAGGTCACCGCACCGCCACGCAGCACCGCCGAGGCGCCCGGGATATCCGCAATCGTCGAGGCGATCATACCCGCCGTCAGCGACTCAGCCGTCGAAACCGTCACACCCCGAGCGCTCGCTCGCTCGACGATATCGCGCGCCAGCTCCTCGTTATGTGCGGAAATCTGCTCAAAAGAGTCCGTCATACCCACCAGGACCTAGACCGAAAAGACGATCTTGCGGCAGTTCCAGAAGTACTGGGCGCCCGAGATAACGGTCAAGACAACGGCAACGGCATACAGGAAGCGCGACACCGAGTAGATGCCGAGCGTCAGCGCCACCGGGCCAAGGTGCAAGCCGGCCATAGCAAAAACGCACAGGTAACCGCAGATGGAGACCATCGTGGTTGCCGTCTTATACTTGCCGAGCTTATCGGCCGCAACGACCACACCGGCCGCACTCGCGACCATGCGAAGGGCGCTCACCAGAAGCTCACGGAACAGGATAATGAACACGGACCACACGGTCACCGCGCCAAAATCCAAGAACAGCAGCAGGGCCGAAAACACGAGCAGCTTATCGGCGATGGGGTCCAAGAATTTACCGAAGTCGGTGATCTCGTTGCGCGAACGCGCCAGATAACCGTCGACCTTATCGGTGCACGACAGGATCACATACAGAATGAAGGCAGCGGCGGCGAGCGGGCCGTCGAAGATGCTCCAATCCGTACCGGCAACACTCGTGTGAGAAAGCGCCGACACGATCATGAACACCGGGATAAAGACGATGCGAACGCACGTCACGATGTTGGCGGGCGTCCAAACACTCGTCAGTTCCTTATTGCTCTCGTTTGCCACGATGCCCTCCTACTCCACAACATGGCCGATAAGCTCATAGCAGAAGCTATCGGTAAACTCGACAGTCAGAATATCGCCCACAGATGCCTCGCTGGCATCCAGATGCACCGCGCCATCGGAATCGGGCGCCTGGAACCAGGCATGGCCGATCAGCTCGGCGCCGTCCTCGGTTTCTTCGATACCGTCGACGATCACCTGGGCGCGCTCGCCCACATGTGCGGCGGTGGCGGCAAAACCGAGCGACTCGGCCAGGTCCATGGCCTCCTGGGCGCGCTCGAGCTTGACCTCTTCGTCGACCTGACCCTCCATCTTAACGGCCAGGCTGCCCTCCTCCTGCGAGTAGGCAAAGACGCTCGTGTAGTCAAAGCCGACGGTGTCCATAAAGTCGATAAGATCACGAAACTCGTCGTCGGTCTCGGTCGGGAAGCCGACCATGGCCGTGGAGCGAATCACGATACCGGGGATGCGCTCGCGAAGGTCGCGGAACAGATCCTCGAGCTCCTGGCGCGAACCGGAGCGACGCATGGCCTTGAGGATGCGCGCGTCGCAGTGCTGCACGGGGATATCGATATAGGGCAGCACCTCGGGCGTATCGCGTATCGTCTCGATGAGCTCGTCAGTCATGCCCTCGGGCTGCAGGTAGAGCACGCGGACCCAGACGTTGTGCGGACGCACGGCCTCAGCGACGGCACGCAGCAGCTGTGCCAGATTGCGCGGCGAGCCCTCGGCGACGTCCTCGTCGGCAAAGTCGGTGCCCCAAATACCCGTGTCCTGGCCGATCAGCACGATCTCGCGCACACCGCCGGCAACCAGGTCGCGCACCTCGGAGATAATGCTCTCGGCATTGCGCGAATGATAGCGGCCGCGAATGTAGGGAATCATGCAGAAGCTGCAGAAGCGATTGCAACCATCGGAGATCTTCACGTAGGCGACCGCGCCCTCGACGGTACGCTTAACCTGAGGAATATAGGCGGCAATCTCGCGCTCGATACCCAGCACGCCGTCAATGACCGCCACGATGCCGTCCTCTTCGTCGGCCTTCACAAAGGCAGCGACCTCGGGCAGCTCGTCGGGCAGGTCATCGCCGTAACGCGACGGCACGCAACCGCACATGACGATGGGACAGGAGCGAACGCCGTCCTGCACCTCGTTGGCGAGCTCGAGTGTGGTCTCGATGCTCTCAGACGTTGCGGAGGCCAAGAACGAGCACGTGTTGACGATGGCGATATCGGCATCCTGCGGATCGAATGCCTCCTCGTAGCCCGCGGCAGTCAGCAGCGAGCGCATGCGGTCGGTATCAACCTCGTTTTTTGCGCAACCAAGGGTGATGTAGAGCACGGAGCCCAACGGTGTATCCATGTTGGAGAGCGGTCCTTTCGAATGAATTAACGGTAGTTGGTAAACTGAAGCGGCTGGCCGTAGTCCTGGTCGCGCAGGAACTGGATAACAGCCTGAAGCGCATCTTTAGAGGCCGAGGAAACGCGCAGCTTATCGGCCTCGATGGTCACCTTAACCTTGAGTTTTCGGTCCTTGACGTCCTTGTTGATCTTCTTGGCGGTCGTCTGGTCGATACCCTCCACGATATGGCCGAGCACGCGAACAGTACCGCCCGAGGCAGCCTGCGGAGCATCCCAAGAGACAGCCTTGAGGTCGATGCCGCGCTTGATGAGCTTAGAGCTCAGGACGTCGATAATCTGCTTGGAGACAAAGTCGGCCGGAGCGTTAATCGTAAAGAGCTTGTCGCCCTTCGAGAGCTCGATTGTGGCGCCGGAATCCTTAAGGTCATAGCGCTGGGAGATTTCGCGCGTAGTCTGCTGGAAGGCGTTGTCGACCTCCTGCATGTTGACCTCGGACACAACATCAAAGCTGGAATCTTTAGCCATGGTTCATCCTTTCGCTTGCGAGCAGTCTAGTAGCTATCGTACGAATAATCGGCAGAATCGGTCGTCGTTTGACCGTCGGTGACGGTATCGGTGCCATCCGTGGACTGGGCATCGGTGCCGTCGGTACCATCGGTTCCGTCGGTGCTTTCGGCGCCATCGGTGCCGTCGGAGCCCTCGCCGTCCTTGGCGTCGGTGGTCTCCTTCTTGGGAACGGTAATGGTCACACGAGCCACGCCCGATGTCTTAGTATCGTAGCGGACCTTTTCGCCGTTCTTGGTGACCGTGACGTCGGAAGGCTTGGACGTAGTGATTTCAATCGAAGACTCGGGCGTGTACTCCTGCTCAAAGGGGCCGGTCGCCTGGGCGCCATAGACCGACTTACCGTCGACCTTGACTTCTATCCACGCGGTCTTGCCCTTGGCGACAGAGACTTTGACCTTCGTAACCTCGTTTTCGCCCTTCTTGGTCGTCTTCTTAGCGGTTTCTGAATCAGTCGACTCGTCCGTGCCCTCATCGGCATCTTCATCCTCATCGGCCGTTACGGTCTTCTTGGAAGACTTCTTGGTCGTCGTCTTGGTTGCCACGGGGGTCTCGGGCGTCGATTCGGGAGTCGAAGAGCCGCAGCCGCGCAGCAAGACCACAATGAGCACGATGAGCAGCAGCGCAACGGCACCGATACCGGCATAGACGATACGCGGATTGAGTCCGTTGTTCTGAGGGGCACGCACGCCACCGCGCCCACGGTTGGATCCGCCACGACCACTGCCCTGAGGCATACGTCCGCGATTGTTGTCGGGACGACCGCGATAACCGCCCTGGCGCTGCATATTGCGCTGACCCGAACGAGGCGCGAGCTCGCTACGGCCCTGGTAGTTACGCTGTCCCGAACGCGGGGCGGAGGAGCGCTGGCCAGACGGTTGCGACTGCAAGCGGAGACGCGGCGTCACCTGCGTAGTATCTGCGTCTGCATAACCGCCGCGAGCACGACCGGCAGAGACACCACGGTAGCCACGATCTGAATAGCCGCCATCGCCGTAGCCGACACGGGGATCGCGCGCCACGCCGCGGGCAGCGGGAAGTGCACGGTCCTCGGGCATCGGCGTACTGCGGAACCGGTCACGCTGTGAGCGAATCTCCTCGCCCGAACCCGTCTCGGTAATATAACCGGCCTGCTGAGGACGCTGTCCATAGCGGGTCGAACGACCGCCCTGAACCATCAGGAAGCGCCCGTTATCGACCGAGGAACGCGAATTGACATAGCCGGCGGCGTCCTGAAAACGACCGCCCTGCTGCGACGTCTCACGCTCGTATGCCATCAGCTCGTCAAAGTAGGCATTGACAACCTCGCGCGGATTGAGGCCCAAAAAGCGTGCATAGCTCGAAATCATGCCCTGCGCATAGCCGCGCGGGGGCATCGAAGCAAAGTTACCGGTCTCGAAAAACTCGATGATCTGCGGTCTGATTTTGATGGTGTTGGCGACCTGCTGAATGGAAAGGCCCATTCGCCGACGCTGCTCGAGCAGCATGTCACCAAAGCGTGCAGCCATCAGAATCCTCCAAACTCACGATCTTCACGTGCCATCTCGGCGTCGACGGATTCAAGCGCAGCAAGCCCCTCCTCGTCCAGAAGGACCTCGCGCGGCTTGGAACCGTCGGGCGGTCCGACGACACCCTTTTCTTCCAGCATGTCCATAATACGCCCGGCACGCGCATAGCCAACCTTGAGGCGGCGTTGCAGGCCAGATGTGGAGCCAAGCTGCGATTCCACCACAATATGAGCAGCTTCCCAAATAAGCGGATCATCATCCTGCGGCTCGGCAACACCGGTCCGGACAATACCGCCACCGCCCGCCATAGACATCGAGGCGGGAGCCACGGCAGAAAGGATCTCCTCGTGGTAGTCCGGCTCACTCTGAGATTTGACGAACTCGACGATCCCATTGATCTCGTCATCCGAAACAAAGCAGCCCTGAATACGGCGAGGCTTGCCCCAATCAACCTTCGAAAACAGCATATCGCCCAGACCGGTGAGCTTTTCGGCGCCCATCTGGTCGATGATGACGCGAGAATCGATGCCCGTAGCGACGTTAAAGGCAATACGGTTGGTGATATTGGCCTTGATGAGACCCGTCACCACGTTGGAACTGGGCCGCTGCGTGGCCACGATAAGGTGGATACCGGCGGCACGGCCCAGCTGGGCGATACGCACGATCGACGCCTCGACATCCTTGCCGGCGACCATCATCAGGTCAGAAAGCTCGTCGATGATGATGACCAGGTAGGGCATCTTTTGCGGCGGGTTGTCGTAATGCTCAAACTCACCAGCGGCCTGCTTTTCGTTATAGGTCGAAATCTTACGGACGTTGAGACGTTCGAAGACCTTCAGGCGGCGCTCCATCTCGGAAACGGCCCACTGCAGGGCGCTTGCGGCCTGCTTGGGCTCGGTCACGACGGGCACATAGAGATGCGGCAGACCGTTGTAGCCCGCGAGCTCGACGCGCTTGGGGTCGACCATGATCAGGCGAACGTCCTCGGGAAGCGCGCGCATGAGCAGGGTCGTGATGATGGAGTTGATCATGACCGACTTACCGGAACCGGTGGTACCGGCGATCAACAGGTGGGGCATCTTGGCGAGGTCGGCAACGACCGGCGTACCCTCGGCATCGCGACCGATGGCCAGCTCGAGCGGGCCGCCCTTCACATAGGGCAGCACGTCGCCCAGATTGACGTTTTGACGTTTGCGGTTAGGGATCTCAATACCCACAAGCGAAGTACCGGGAATCGGAGCAAAGATACGCACCGACTGGGCAGCAAGCGAAAGCGCGATATCGTCCTCGAGGCTCGAGATCTTGCTCACGCGCTCGCCCTCGCCAGGTTGCAGCTTAAAGGTCGTCACCGTGGGGCCGGCAATCCAGCCGACCACGCGGGCACTGCGGCCAAACTCAAGCAACGTGGACTGAAGCGACTCGGCAGTCTGTTCCAGCTCCTTGTCAGAAGACGCGGAGGACGCCGACTGCGGGTTGGCATGCAGGATTTCGAGTGGCGGAAGCTTAAGGCCATCCTCTTCTTCGCCCTCGTTATCTGCGGCGCCGCCGTCCGCTCCCCCATCCCTAGCCGCAGCCGATCCGACAGCACTCGAGGCAGGCGCATCGGCAACCTTGGGATGCTTCAAGAAGTCGGGAATCTGAGGTGCTGCCGAGACAGGATTCACGGCAAACGGCGGCTCGGACTCGTCAATCTTATCGGGGTCGTCTTCCATCGAAAGCTGGCCGGTTACCTGTTCGCGCTTGGCATGGCAACTCGGCAGCAAAGTTGTCTTTGCGGTCTCAATCGGCGCCTCGTCGTCCTCGTCATCGCCCTCAGTGAGCTCAATCTCGCTATCGGACCAAGACGGGTCGGGCTCACTCGTATTGAGCTTAGGCGCAGCCTTGCCCTTCTTGGCATGGCGGCGCGGCAGCAGCGTCGTCTTAGCGCGCTCGGCCTCCACGGCATCGGATACGTCGACAAACGGATCCTCGTCCTCGTCGTCATTGTCCAAAACCGGGTCCACATCGTTGCCCATGACCGTGGTCACTGCAGCATCGGAGCCCTTTTGACGAAGAATGCTCAGGTGCGGACGGGCAACGCCGGGCACCGACAGGGCTTCGTCGTCACCCCACGGACTCGCGTTAACATCGGCACGACGGCGCTCGGCAAAATCGGCCGCACGGTCGCGAGCAGAGCGCAGCACGCCGCCAACCGAAAAGCCGATGATGACCAAGCCCACGACGACAAGGCCCAACAGGACTACCATCGCGATAGGCTTACCCAGGGCATTCTGCAGCGCACTCGCAATAAACGCACCGATGTAGCCACCCGAGGCGGACAAATTTTGCGGCGTGAACATAAGGTCACACGAGACACTCGTACCCGGCACCATCAGCGAAAGAATGGAAACGACGGCGATAAAGACCACGGCGCCGCCCGCAACAGAGCGCACGTTGAGCGGCGAGTCCTCGCCTAAAAAGAGTGTGGCGGCAAACAGCAAAATGACGATCGGCAGCACGTAGGCGCCCAGACCAAAGCCCAGGTGGTAGAAACCAGCAACCGCAGCCGTAACGGGTGCGGTCGCCGGCGAAATCACGGCAATGAAGGACGCAATCGCCAAAACGGCGATGACCACGCCGGCGATATCGCGGTTGGCCGAGGGCTCGACCAAGGGCTCAAAATCGTCGAAGTCGGCCTCGTGGCCCTTATTGGCACGCAGATGGGAACCGGCACCCTTAGCAGATGCCGGTTGGTTATTGGCCTTATTGCCTTTGGCGTTTTGTGCAGATCCGCGCGCCAAACTAAACCTCCATGACGACCGGGATGATCATCGGGCGAGTGCGCGTACGGCTCCAGATAAAGTTGGAGAGCGAGTCGCGCACGGCCTTGCGAATAGCGTCGGAACCGCTGCTAGTGAAGCTGAACTTGCCCTTCTCGATCGTCTTCATGATGGACGCGGAGGCATCCTCGGAGAACTGGTCGTCGATGGCAAACGAAACACCGCGGCCCGAGAACTCGATGGCCTCGATCTTCTTGTGCTTGAGCGACACGATGGCGACGGCTGTGACCATACCGTCATTGGCGAGCTTCTGACGATCGCGCAGAACGATGGGATCGGTATCGCCGATGCGCAGACCATCGACGTAGACGACGCCGGACTCGACGGGCGTGCCGCGCTTGACGATGCCGCCACGCATCTCGAGCGTGTCACCGTTATCGAGGATAAAGATGTGGTCATCCTTAATGCCCATCTTACGGGCAAGCTGGGCATGGGCGCGCAGGTGCACGGCCTCGCCGTGAACCGGCATAAAGTAGGTGGGCTTGGCCATGGCCATCAGAAGCTTGAGCTCCTCCTGGCTGCCGTGGCCCGAGACATGGACGAGGGCGCGATTCTTATCCCACACGTCGCAGCCAAGCTTGGCCAGGCTATTGACGACCTGCTGCACAGCCTTCTCGTTGCCAGGAACGGGCGTAGCGGACAGGATGACGGTATCGCCCTCATGGATGGAGAGCGTCTTGTGCTCGCCGTTGGCCATGCGGGACAGGGCCGACAGCGGCTCGCCCTGAGAACCGGTGCACATGACGACAATCTTGTCGTCGGGAAGGTTATCGATATCGAAGGCATCGATGATATCGGCATCATCGATGTTGAGGTAACCCAACTCGCGCGCCACGCGGGTGTTGGTGAGCATGGAGCGGCCGGTCACGACGACCTTACGACCGCACTTGCGGGCGGCGTCGCAGATCTGCTGCAGACGATGGATATGGCTCGAGAACGACGCGACGAACACGCGGCCCGGGGCGTTCTTGATGGCATGCAGCAAGCTGGGACCGACCTCGGCCTCGGACTTGGTAAAGCCAGGAACCGTGGCGTTGGTGGAGTCGGAAAGCAGCAGGTCGATGCCCTGCTTGGCAAAGCGGCTGATAGCGGCATAGTCGGGCGTGACACCATCGATGGGCGTCTGGTCGAGCTTAAAGTCGCCGGTGTGCATAACGGTGCCCTGGTTGGTGCGAATGAACACGCCCAGAGCGCCGGGGATGGAGTGCGTCATCGAGAAGAAGTCGAGCGAGATGCCACCCAGATTGACGTGGCTGCCGCCCTTGACCTCACGGAACTTGGGAGCGCGGATGCGGAACTCGGAGAGCTTGCCCTCGATAAAGCCGAGCGTGAGCTTGCTCGAAAAGATGGGCACCTTATTGTTGAGGTCCTGCAGCAGGTACGGAAGCGAACCGGTGTGGTCCTCGTGGCCGTGGGTGACGACGATGCCGCGGAGCTTCTCCTCGTTCTCCAGAACATACGTGTAGTCGGGAAGCACCAGGTCGATACCGGGCTGGGAGTCGTCGGGGAACATGAGACCGGCGTCGACGAGCACCATGTCGTCGCCGCACTCGAAGACCGTCATGTTCTTGCCGATGCCGTCAAGGCCGCCGAGCGGAATGATCTTCAAGGGAGATGATTTTTTAGCTGCCATAGGTGAGTGTTGTTTCCTTTCTTCGAAACGGGTCTAAAACAACCGACGGGGCGCTTCTGGCAAACCGACCGCCGGGCACATACAACAAAGCATCGCAGAGTCGATGCAATAACTACGATATGATACCCATTTGAACAACAACAGACCACCCATGCATCAAAGCC
>OGRU01002194.1_pt1 | contig 13092 bp, 10 predicted proteins | sample 1553541 | NCBI WGS metagenome assembly OGRU01 (sample SAMEA2580068, study PRJEB22360) | human gut metagenome | biome: human gut; feature: human-associated habitat; material: faeces | place: Denmark | collected 2008/2010
AATACGAAAGTAGGAGATAACACCTATGATTAGTGTTTACCTCCTACTCGATTATTGTCGTTTTTATATGTGTTGCCACTTCGTGGAGGGAGGCCTGTTAGAACAAGCTGAGGATCTTGTCTACTATCTTGTCGATATTAGAGGAGTCGTTGAGTTCTTCCAACTTTTCGTTGAGTTTGTCTTCTACCTTTTTGCTGACCTTGTCGGACAGTTTGTCAATAGCCTCGTTGGTCTTGTTTTCGAGCTGTGACTGCAGGTTGGTGTTGTCTGAAGAGTTGTTTGCCGACTGATTGTCATCAGCATTTTCAGATGAGTCGTTGCTGTTGAGCTGTTCCACATTTTCCATTGCCTTGATAGCATCATCGGCATTGATGGTGTATACCTTGCCCAGAATTCCGAAGCTTACGTTGTGACTTTTGCCATTGAAGCTGACGGTGCCTTTCGAGAAGATGATGTAGTTGTGGTACTCGAAAAGCTGGTCGAAGGCAACATCTATCATGTTGTTCGAGATCATCTTGGCAAACGAGCGCAGGCCATCGGCGAAGATGAAGTCGTCACTGATGTTTGTAGCCTTGTCTATCACCTTGCCGACTTCCTCCTTTACGGCTTGCTTATGAGTGTCTCTGCCGGGGTTGGTGAATGCCAGGATGAGCAGAATCACAACCAAGAGTCCTACGACGAATTTCCAGTAAGATTTCTTTTTCTTAGGCTTCTTGTCGCTGTCCTTCCCGTTCTCATTTTCTTCTGTTTCTGCTGCAGGCTGACTCATCTCTTCCGCCTGATTGGCTGTAGGAGGAACAGGAGGCACAGCAGTTCCTGTTTGCTGACTGCCTTCGGCGAGAATGTATTTCAGTTCGTCTATTTTCCAGGCTGGAGTCCAGTCTGCCATACCTTCTTTCCATACCAAAGTCTCAGGCTTGATATGTTTTTCTGCCAGCTGGGCTATGCTGAATGGTCCGGCTTGCTTTCCGTTTTCTACGATGAAGTATTCCATTGTTTCTGTCTGTTTGTTTTTTGTTTTTCTTTAACTTCCTCCTAACTTCTTTGCTCTTCACTTTCCCTCATGCGTCGCTTTCCACCATTTGGTCTGTTTCTTGGTTCTGAGAGCCACGGGATGCGAACTGGGGTCGCTGATGGTAAGACCCGAGAAGTCTTTGACGGTGATGGTTGTCGCATTGATGTTGCTGTACACTTCTGCGGTGCTTTGTGCGGCTTTTACCGTGGCTTTCAGCTGAGTGGCAAACAGATCCTTCATCGAGGCGTTGGGCTTCAGACTGTCTACATAGTTGCCCAAGTCGTAATACAGGTTGGGGGTGTATCCGTCTTCTGTCTGCACGCCAGCCAGGCGTTCTGTGGTGATGGTGTACTTGCTGTTCAGTTCCTTCATGATGGCAGCCAACTTGTCCATCTGTCGGCAGTCGATGGCAGCAAGGCTCGCGTATGGGGTAGAGGTGCTGTTGTAATGAGAGTAGTACGACGAGATGATGCTTGCGTAGTTGGGAGTTGTCGTGTTGAGATAGCTCCAGATATCCTCGTAGGGCAGTCCCTTTGCCATAATCTCATTGGGCGAAGCCAAGAGGAAGTTGGTGGCATCCTTCAGCTCGTAAGCCGTCTCCACATTACTCATATAGCAGGCATCGAAGAGGATGTACTGCATCTTGATGCCGTTGGTCTCGATGGCTTGTGCCAGCGATGATACGTTGATGGCATAGGTGTTGTCGAGTCCGCCAAAAGAGCGGGTCTTGAGTGCAGCTTTTCTCTTGGCCTGGTTGGGATAGTCGGTCCAGTCGGAAATGTTGTTCCATCCTGTTCCGTGTCCTCCGATAATCAGGGCATAGTTGAGTGCCTCTGCCTGCTGTTTCACCTCCCCGATGATGTTTGTCAGTCCTTCCGTAGTGGTGTAGGCAGTGCCGGTATAGTTTTCCAACATCTGATGCTCTACAGTAAAGGTGCTTGAGTTGTAAGTCAGCTCAAAGAGCGAACTCTCTGTGGCAGATGTGCTCATAAACACAAATACCCTTGTGCTTTTTAGTCCCTTGTTCTTCTTGATGGCATTCTCTATCTGGTTCAGGTTGTTGACCATATCGCTGTAGAGTCCTGCCGAGTTTTCGGTTCCCGACCATGGATACATGATGAGCAAGGTCTGCTTGTTGACGCTGTCGATGTCGAAAGCCTCGTCGTTGCAGCCCGTCAGTCCCATCAGGGCGAAGGATACATATATAAATAAGGTGAAAAACTTCTTTCTTGTCATGATACGAAAAATGTTAAATGTTAAGTGTTAAATGTTAAGTCGTGGCGCCCTTGTAAAGTCTTGTTCTTAAGATGGCAAGAGCAGCCTCGTCTAACACTTAACATTCAACATTTAACATTGAAAAAAAAATAGTCTGTTACTTCTTCTTGAGTTCTTCGATAGTTGCCTTGAGGGCTGCGATCTTCTCTACAGAGTCGCTTTCTTTCTTGCGCTCAAGAGCCACCACCTTCTCAGGAGCGTGAGCCACGAAGTTCTCGTTGCTGAGCTTCTTGCGCACACCCATCAGGAAGCCTTCAAGGTGCTTGAGCTGTGCCTCAGCCTTCTCTATCTCGGCAGCCACGTCGATAAGGTCGCCCAATGGTACGGCAAACTCGTCGGTACCTACCATGAAACTGGATGCATCGGCGCTCTTCTCGGTGATGACCTCAATCTTGTCGAGGTTGGCCATCTTCAGAGTTACGTCGTTGTAAGCCTCGAAGTCGTTCTTGCCCACAGCCTGGAGTGAGAGCTGCTCCTTCTGAGCGATGTTCTTCTGGTTGCGAACGGTACGTACACCGGCGATAATCTGCTTTACAGCCTCGATGTCGGCTGCCAACTTCTGCTCCTCGGCTGTAGGTGCAGGAATCTCCAGCTTCTCGCGCATGATGCTCTCGCCCTCCTTGCGGTCGTAGATATGCTGCCACAACTCCTCGGTGATGAATGGCATGAATGGGTGCAGCATCTTCAGCAGTGCGTCGAAGAAACGGAGGGTAGCGTCGTAGCTCTTCTGGTCGATAGGCTGACCGTAGGCTGGCTTCACCATCTCCAAGTACCAAGATGAGAACTCATCCCAGAACAACTTATATACAGTCATCAAAGCCTCAGAGATACGGTAGTCCTTAAATTGCTTCTGCATCTCCTCGTTCACCACCTTGAGCTTGGCGTCAAACCATTTCACTGCGATTTCTGCGCTCTTAGGCTGTTCGATATCTGCTGTCTCCCAACCCTTAACGAGGCGGAAGGCGTTCCATATCTTGTTGTTGAAGTTACGTCCCTGCTCGCAGAGGCTCTCGTCGAAGAGGATGTCATTGCCTGCAGGCGCAGAGAGCATCATACCCATGCGTACACCGTCGGCACCAAACTTATCGATCAGGTCGATAGGGTCAGGAGAGTTGCCGAGGCTCTTGCTCATCTTACGGCCGAGCTTGTCGCGAACGATACCTGTGAAGTACACGTGCTTGAAAGGCATCTTGCCACGATATTCGTAGCCAGCCATGATCATACGTGCTACCCAGAAGAAGATGATGTCCGGACCTGTTACGAGGTCGCTGGTGGGGTAGTAGTAGTTGATCTCCTCATTGTCTGGGTGCTCGATGCCGTCGAAGAGAGAGATAGGCCACAGCCATGAAGAGAACCATGTGTCGAGGCAGTCGCTCTCTTGTTCTAGGTCTTCGGCCTTGATGTTGGCATTCTTCTCCTGTGCGAGCTTCAAAGCCTCCTCTGCGGTTTCAGCCACAACGAAGTCCTTCTTGCCCTCGTTGTCGAAGTAGTAGGCTGGTATGCGGTGACCCCACCACAGCTGACGGCTGATACACCAGTCTTTGATATTCTCCAACCAGTGGCGATAGGTGTTCTTATATTTCTTGGGGTAGAACTCTATGTCGTCGTTCATGACCGGTGCGAGGGCGATGTCGGCAAAGTGCTGCATCTTGAGGAACCACTGTGTAGAGAGCTTAGGCTCGATAGGCACATTGGTGCGCTCGGAGAAACCTACCTTATTATTATAGTCCTCTATCTTCTCCATGAGGCCAGCCTCCTGCAGGTCGGCAGAGATCTGCTTGCGCACGTCCATGCGGTCCATGCCCACATACATGCCGGCAGCCTCACTGATGGTTCCGTTGTCGTTGAAGATATCGATGGTTGCCAGTCCGTGCTTCAAGCCGAGTGCATGGTCGTTGATGTCGTGAGCCGGAGTCACCTTCAGACAACCTGTACCGAACTCGATGTCTACGTATGAGTCCTCGATGACAGGAATCTCACGGCCTACGAGAGGTACGATGACGTGCTTACCCTTCAGCCAGGTGTTCTTCTTGTCCTCTGGGTTGATACACATGGCTGTATCGCCCATGATGGTCTCAGGACGTGTGGTAGCCACTACAGCATAGTAGCCCTTCTCGTCCTTGTGCATCACGTTCTCCTCGTCCACCTGCTGGCAGTCTTGCTCCACTACGTAATACTTCAGATGGTAGAGTTTAGAGTGCTCGTCCTTGTAGATAACCTCCTCGTCGGAGAGCGCAGTCTGCGCCTTAGGATCCCAGTTCACCATGCGCACGCCGCGATAGATGAGTCCCTTCTTGTAAAGGTCGCAGAATACGTGGATAACGGCACGAGAGCGGGTCTCGTCCATGGTGAATGCTGTGCGGTCCCAGTCGCAGCTGGCACCCAAGCGACGCAACTGCTTGAGGATGATGCCGCCATGCTCGTGAGTCCAGTCCCATGCATGCTTGAGGAACTCCTCACGGGTGAGGTCGGTCTTCTTGATGCCCTGCTGAGCGAGGCGGTTCACCACCTTGGCCTCGGTAGCGATACTGGCATGGTCGGTACCTGGCACCCAGCATGCGTTCTTTCCCTCCATTCGTGCACGGCGCACAAGGATGTCCTGGATTGTATTGTTGAGCATGTGTCCCATGTGGAGCACACCTGTTACGTTAGGTGGTGGGATTACCACTGTATAGGGGTCACGACCGTCTGGCTTCGAGCTGAAGAGTTTGTTGTCGAGCCAGTACTGATACCATTTTCCTTCCACGTCTTGTGGATCGTACTTACTTGCTAATTCCATTTTTTATTATCTTTTGTTGTTTTTTCTTCAATAAAATCGGTGCAAAGTTACTAAATTCTGCCGAAATAAGCGAGGTCTTTACTTATTATTTTCCTTCATTTATGTTTTTCATCTTCATTTGGAGCTTTAAATTTGTAGAATACTTCTTTTATATGTTTTGTTCTATTCATAAGTCTTGGGATTTTTATGGATAGTAGTGATGAACGACAGGCCACTTTGCGCCACTTGTGCCAATGTGCCAAGTGGCACAAATATAGAAAAATATAGAAAAAAACCAGTATTTATGGTACTTTTAGTACTGAAATGCCACATGGCACTTTGGCACAAGTGGCACAAACTTATGCTACTGGTTACTCTACATGACCTCTTCTCAGCCGATGAGCGGACCTTGGTGTGTCTGGGGCATAAGTATCATCTTTTCATCTGTTGGTATGTCACTTGGCAGTGCCAAGTATGATACTTATGCCCTGTAATGTCAGGCTGCAATATTTATTTCGTATGACGATATTTAAATACTGTGTACTCAAGTTAGAAGTTATTTATTACCAAAAAAAACATGAAAATAACGATGGGTTTCCAAGAAAAGCATTATCTTTGCACTATAGTTTCATTAAAATAATATCAACAAGTGCATAGCAAGGAAGAAAAATTAGCCGCTTTCGGGAGATTGCTGGATGTGCAGGACCGCCTGCGCATACAATGTACATGGGACAGGAAACAGACCTTCGAGAGTCTTCGACCCAATACCATTGAGGAGACTTTCGAGTTGTGTGACGCCCTGATGAAGCGCGACTATAAGAATATCAAGAAAGAGTTGGGCGATGTGCTCGAGCATGTGATGTTCTACAGCATCATAGGGCGTGAGGACGAGGAGTTCGACATCTGTGATGTCTGCAACCAGGAAGCCGACAAGCTCATGTTTCGCCATCCGTTCATCAACTGGCGTGAGGAGGGTAACTGGACGGTTGCCAACCCCGACATGTGTATCAACGAAGCAGGACAGGTGGTGTATAAGGAAACCCAGCAGGAGGAGCCCGATGACGCCTCACGTCCCTCTACCGCCTCGGCTGTGGAGAAGACCTGGGAACAGATTAAGCAGCAGGAGAAAGACGGCAATGAGCGGGTGTTGAGTGGAGTGCCCGATGCCTTGCCCTCGCTCATCAAGGCTTATCGCATACAGGACAAGGCACGCAACGTGGGCTTCGACTGGAAAGAGAAGGAGGATGTGTGGGACAAGGTGTATGAGGAACTGGAAGAGCTGAAGGCTGAACTGGCTAAGGGTGACAAGGATAACTCCATCCGCGAGTTGGGCGATTTCCTCTTCTCTGTCATCAATGCCGCCCGGCTGTATAAGCTCAATCCCGACAATGCTCTGGAGATGACCAACCAGAAGTTTATCCGCAGGTTCAACTATGTGGAAGACCATTCGATGAAGCAGGGTAAGAGTCTGAAAGACATGACCTTGGAGGAAATGGATAAACTATGGGATGAGGCTAAACGTCAAGAGTAAGGAGTTTAATATAATACATATAAAGATGAGACGATTATTCTTTTTTACAGTGGCTGTCGTGGGGCTGATGCTCATGGCAGGTTGCCACGACCGTAAGGCGGCAAAGGTAATGGGTATGAACGATTCTGTAGATGTGGAGGCGGACAACGATTCCACCATTTATGGCGTTTGTGGCGAAGGAACCTCCATGCACTCGCTGCAACTCATTGCTGACAATGGCGATACACTCGATGTCTTTGTTGACGACGAGGAACCGGGAGTGGTACAGGGCGGGCTCCTGGCTGGCGACCGCATAGCCCTGATAGCTTACAAGTCTGCCGACGGCGAGATGGTGGCGCAGCGCGTCATTAATCTTACCTCACTCTTGGGCAAGTGGACCAGTATAGACAAGAACTTTGAGATCGTGGAAGGTGGCGACATCGTCAACAACGTCAAGGCAGAGGTCAACCCCTGGACCTCGTGGAAAATCGTCAACGGCAAACTGCTGCTCAATACCGATACCTTCGCCATCGACAACCTGGGTCCCGACAGTCTGCTGCTCGAGAACCATAAAGGCATCTATGTATTCAAACGCCAGCAGTAGGAGAAGCTGGAGAGACAGATTATGGAACCATTCAGAATTCATATCTTAGGGTGCGGCAGCGCTTTGCCCACCCTCAAGCACAGTGCTTCCGCGCAGCTCATCGAGATGCGTGGCAAGTGCTTCATGATGGATTGTGGCGAGGGAGCACAGATGCAGTTCAGGCGCTCGCATGTCCACTTTGCCAAGGTGAGCGCCATCTTTATTTCTCATCTTCATGGCGACCATTGCTTTGGATTGTTAGGACTGCTCTCCACCTTTGGTATGTTGGGACGTACATCTCGGTTAAAGGTTTTCGCACCAGAGTGTTACGCCATCCTGTTTGAGCAACAGATGAACTTCTTTATGCAGGGCATGACCTATGAAATAGAGTTTGTTCCCGTAGATACAACCCAGCAAAAAGTGGTTTACGAAGACCATTCCGTCACCGTAGAGACGGTGCCTTTGCGCCATCGTGTACCCTGCTGTGGCTACATCTTCCGCGAGAAGCCCACCTTGCCACACATCCGTCGCGACATGATAGACTATTACGGTATTCCGCTCTCGCAGATCAACAACATCAAGAACGGCGCTGACTGGACGACACCCGAGGGCGACATCGTGCCCAACAGCAGGTTGGTGGAGCCAGCCGACGCACCCCGCAGTTATGCCTACTGCAGCGATACGTGCTATCTGCCCGACCTGCATGAAAGAGTAAAAGACGTGACGGTGCTCTATCACGAAAGCACCTATACCTCGGAGAATGAGGACCGTGCCAAGATCTATTATCACAGCACAGCGCGCCAGGCAGCCCTTGTCGCCCAGAAGGCCGGGGCAGGGCGCTTATTGCTCGGTCATTACAGCGCCCGATACAACAATGAGGATGTGCTGCTCGAAGAGGCGAAGGCGGTCTTCCCAGAGAGTTATCTCGCGCAAGAGGGAATGGTGTTTGAGGTGAAGTAGTTCCCGGGAGTTCTCTCAGGAGTTAAGGAGATTTCAAAGGAGTTAAAAAAGTAAAAGGAGTTAAGGAGTTAAGACAAATGCTTTTGTGGACTTAAATTAACACTAAGTATTAACTCAAGTTTCGCTTGTGGTTCAAGCACGCCCTTTCTGGGCGTGTGGCGCTAACTTGCGAAAGTTGAAACATAAATGTTTCCTCCAAGGCATTTGTCTTCACTCCTCAGCGACCGGAGGGAGCGATAACTCCTTAACTCCTTAACTCCCTTAAAAAACTCCTGCAGAAAAAAGTTCATTTTTAGATGCAAGGTTTTTGTATCTCGTAGTTTAATAAATAAATTTAGGAGAATTTGGAATCAGAAAAGCAACTCCTCGACGACATTTTGAGTGGTAGTCGCGATGCGATGCATCGACTCTACGACCGCTACATCGGGTATGTGATGGCCGTAGGGCTCAGGTACGTACCCGACAGGGACGAGGTGCGCGATGTCGTACAGGACAGCTTTGTGAAGATCTTCTCCTCCATCTCCCGCTTCGAGTATCGGGGCGAGGGCTCGCTCAAGGGCTGGATGCTGCGTATTGTAGCCAACGAGGCCATCAGCTACGCCAAGGCAAAGACGAAGTTCGTATTTACCGACGAGGTGCCCGACGAACCCGAGGCCGACAGCCCTGAGGTGGAACGTGTGCCGCCTGATGTGCTGACGCGGCTCATAGGCACGCTTCCCGATGGATACAGGCTCGTGCTCAATATGTATGTGTTTGAGCAGAAAAGCCACAAGGAGATAGCCGCAGAGCTGGGCATCAAGGAAAGCACCTCTGCATCTCAGTATCTGAGAGCCAAGAAACTGTTGGCAACGAGAATAAAAAACTATTTAAAGAATACGGAAAATGAACAAGACTGATTGGACAGACAAACTACGAGACAGGCTGGAGAACTATGAGGCTCCGGTCGGCGGTGACTTGTGGGCAGACATCGAGCAATCGCTTGTTCATCGCCCTGCCGTTCTTCGTCCTCTTGACGCCAAGCCAGCCCGTCGCATGGGTTTGCGTTGGTGGGGAATGGCTGCAGCCCTGGCTGCCCTCGTGGTGGGAGGCAGTTATGTGTATTTACAGCAACCTCTTTCGCCTGCCGATACGGCAGTAGTGTCTTCTGTGATGAACCCTCAGGGGGCTTTGTCGTCTGGTAGTTCCAAGGATGATGCGCATGGCAATGCTGCTGAAAATCAAATAGCAGCCCTTGATACAGATGCCAGTCTTTCTGCTGCTCAAAGCGGCCAACCTGTTCTGCTGGCAGATAATATAGTGGACAACAGTCGTGCTGCCCGAAAGTCGCAAGGAAATGAGGCCTCAGAGCCCCTTCTTCTCTCTGCCGACGGAGGTGAAGAGCCTGTCTGCGACCTGTCGCCAGCATTGACAGAGCCTGCCGGTTCTGCTGCCCGTTCGGTTCAAGAGTCTTCGGATTCCCGAGAGGCTTCTTCCGTCCGTTCCTCTTCATCATCAGAATCTCATCTGAAAAAGCATGCTGCTTTGTCTGGCAGTCAGACGAGAAAGTCTGTCCGTCAGGTGTCCCTTTCTACAGCCGATCCACAGATTGTTGCAGCCAAGTCGGCCGCTTCCGAGGGCTGGTCGGTGAAACTCTATGCCGAGAATGGCATTCCTCGCAGTTACAGCAACGGCGAGTCTTCGGGCTCTTGGGTGATGAGCGACGCTATGATGGGACCTGCTGTCGACAACACACTGCAGTTTATGGTCGTCAAGCTCAACAACAAGGAGTCTCTTATCGACTCCAAGCATCATTTCCCCGTCTCGGTGGGTTTGCAGGTAGGTGTGCCACTTCTTCCACGTCTCTCGCTTACCACGGGCGTTGTCTATACACAGACCAGTTCTGATTTTACTTATCAGTATGGCTCCGGTCAGATGGTTGTCAACCAGTCGCTCCACTATGTAGGTATTCCTGTAGGACTTTCCTATGAGGTCTGGGGTATCAGTTGTTTGCATACCTATGTCAATGTAGGAGGTGAAGGGGCAGTAAATGTGAAAAACAAGACCTTGATGGATGGCAACCGTGAAGATGTGGGGCGCGACAAGATGCAATGGTCTGCCAATGCATCCCTGGGCATTCAGTTTGATGTGATTCCTCAGTTGGGCATTTATGCCGAGCCGGGTGCGAAGTATTATTTTGACAACGGCAGCCATATAGACAACGTGTTCAAGGACAAGAAACTGAACTTCAATTTCCAGTTTGGCTTGCGTTGGAACATCGGAAAGTAACGCTTCTTTGTGGGAATGTTTAATTCAACTTTCCCAATTGAGAAAGTTGAATTAGACGTTAAATAAAGTTAAAACCTGGCTTTTGCTGTTACATTTTGAGGCATAATAACGTTTATTAGGATGAAGACGTATTTAAGTGGGTCTAAAACATAAAATAATCATCCTAAAGAATTTGGAGAAATGGTAAAAGTTTTGGCAAGTATAGGCATGCTGCTGACCTATACTGCTGCAATTTCGGCAGCAAATACACCCCGTTGGGCAGACAATGGCACCAAGACAGCCCCCATAGAAGTGACCGACACGATGGCATACGACAGCATCAAGTGGTCGGAAAACCTGGACGCAGTGACCGTTGTTGCAAAGAAACCCCTGGTAAAGAGCGAACTCGACAAAATGACCTACGATGTAGAGTCTGACCCCGAGGCACAGGCCAACAGCGTATTGGAGATGCTACGCAAGGTGCCGATGGTGACAGTCGACGGGCAGGACAACATCATGGTGAACAACAGTTCGTCGTTCAAGGTCTATGTCAACGGCAAACCCAACAACATGATGTCGAACAATCCCTCCGAGGTGCTCAAGAACATGCCTGCCAACAGCGTGAAGAAGATAGAAATCATCACCAATCCCGGACCAAAGTATGATGCCGAGGGAGTGGGAGGCATCATCAATATCATCACCACAGGCAAGGGTATGGAGGGCTATTCGCTCACCGTAGGTACCAACTATAACACCCAGGGCCGCATAGGTGCCAACATGTTTGGCACCGTACAGAGTGGCAAGTTCACCGTCAGCGGACGCTACAGCTATTCTCACAGCGATGCGAAGCGCTACTGGGGCGGCAACCGTCGAGAGGTGACAGGCAACATCGACGAAACCTCCGCCAATGTGGAGAGCTATTCTACAAGCAATGGCTGGTACAACTACCATTCTGGCAGTTTCGAGGCCAGCTATGAGATCGACAGTCTGCGCCTCGTGTCAGCCTCGTTTGGCCTATGGGCTGGCGGAGGCCACACACCCAATGAGCGACAGGTAGTGGCAACATCGCCCCTCGACGAAAGTCCCCTTTACCATTATTCCAACTTCGACCGTTCCCGCAACAGATGGTCTTCCATAGACGGAGGCATCGACTATCAGCGTTCCTTTCCGGTGAAAGACCGCCTGCTCACCCTGTCTTACAAGATCAACAGCAACCCCAGCGATGACGAAGACGAATACGTGTATCATGACATAGACGGCGTGGCTGCATGGCAAGACTATTTGCACATGCTGAAAGACCAGCGTCACGAGCAGGACGGCAATTCGTTGGAGCAGACCTTCCAAATAGACTATACCACGCCCTTTGCCAAGATACATACCTTGGAGGCAGGCCTGAAGTACATCATGCGCGACAACCACAGCAACGACGACCGCTACACCCGTGAGGCTCTGAGTGCAGCCGACTACGCCTACGACGAAGCCAATAGCTCGCACTACAAGCACACCAATGACATCTTCGCAGGCTATCTGGGCTATGGAGTGAAATGGAATCTGCTGTCGGGTCGTCTCGGTCTGCGCTATGAGCACACCCTGCAAGACGTGAAGTACCGTTTGGGACGTGGCGAAGACTTCCGCAAGAACTTCGACGACCTTGTGCCCTCTGCAAGCTTCGGTGTGCGTGTGTCCGACTACGTCAATTTCAGCCTTGCCTACAACATGCGCATCTTCCGTCCAGGCATCTGGTATCTCAATCCTTATCTCGATGACAGCAATCCTGCTTCCCTCAGCCAGGGCAACAGCGACCTCGTGAGCGAGAAGAAGCATCAGATCACGTTGGGCTTCAACCTCAATACCAGCAAACTGAGTCTGAACGTGAAGGCCGCTACGGCTTTTGTCAACAACAGCATCGAGGAAGTCACCTCACTCGTCGACGACCGCACCATCGCAGGGTTGAGCCATCCTACAGGCAAGCAGGTCATCTACACCACCTATGAGAACATCGGCAAGATGAAGGGGTCGGCTCTGAGTGCCTATGTCAGCTGGAACATCTTCAGCAAGACACGCATCTACTCCAATCTGTATGGATTGTACAGCGACTACTCCAATGGGCAGACCATGCACAACCACGGATGGTTTGGCTACACCTTCACCGGCATCGAGCAGACGTTGCCCAAGGATTGGTTCATCTCCTTAGATTATTTCGGCCGTACGAAGAGTGTTTCCCTTCAGGGCAAGGGCAGTTCTTATTTCGACTATGGCATCACGGTCAAGAAGTCATTCCTCAACAAGCGTCTCAACGTGAGCGTCTATGCGGGCAGTCTGTTTAATAAGTACACGCGCCAGGACGACGTGACCGAAAGCACCAATTTCTGTCAGAGCTCCTGGTCGAAAACCAGCAGTCGCCGCTTCTACTTCTCTGTCACCTATCGCTTCGGTTCGCTCAAGGCGAGTGTGAAGAAAGCTGAGCGTGGCATCGAGAACGACGATGTGAAAGGCGGAGGAGGCGGCAAGGAATAACTTGCATCCCCGGAAATCTCAATTCTCTCTCTTTAATATTCCCAGGTATTGCCGGCAAGTGAGCCACATACCTGGGCTTTTTATGTTTATGAATCCTGGTTTCGGGGGATTCGTCCCTGGTCTTGGATATTCTGCCGTGGGGTGAGAAGAGGAACTTGTCGGTAATACACCCTCGCGCACACGCGCAGCCCGCGCTCCCGTGTGTATAATATAATGAGAGTGGGGCAGGA
>OGRU01002195.1_pt1 | contig 13092 bp, 9 predicted proteins | sample 1553541 | NCBI WGS metagenome assembly OGRU01 (sample SAMEA2580068, study PRJEB22360) | human gut metagenome | biome: human gut; feature: human-associated habitat; material: faeces | place: Denmark | collected 2008/2010
TGCGGGGTTTGACCTCCGCAAAAAAACTGCTTCGAGGCTGTTCTTTTCACCGAACCGCCGCGCAGCGCCGTAACGTTTTTGCGGAGCTTTTTTAAGTGAGATTCCAAATCTGTGATTTGGTTCAATCGAACTTACACAGAGTGCAAAAAGCGACTTAGGAGGAAAAGTATCATGGCTGACAATCAGTACACCTTTGAAAACGAACAGTATCGCAAGACTTACTGGCACACCTGTTCCCACATTCTCGCCCAGGCGGTCAAGCATCTCTATCCCGATGTAAAGCTGGCCATCGGCCCCGCCATCGACAACGGCTTTTACTATGACATCGACTCCCCCACTGCCTTCACGCCTGAGATTTTGACCCAGATCGAAGCGGAGATGCGCAAGATCTGCAAGGAAAAGCTCAAGCTGGAACGGTTCGAGCTGCCCCGTGCGGAAGCGCTGGAGCTGATGAAGGACGAGCCTTACAAGGTAGAGCTCATCAACGACCTGCCCGAAGACGCTGTCATCAGCTTCTACAAGCAGGGCGACTTCACCGACCTGTGCGCCGGCCCCCACCTGGACTCCACCGGCCGCATCAAGGGCAACGGCATCAAGCTCACCGCCTGCAACGCCGCCTACTGGCGCGGCGACTCCAACCGCCAGACCCTGCAGCGTATCTACGGCGTGGCCTTCCCCAGCAAGGACGAGCTGGATGCCTATCTGAAGGAGCGGGAGGAGGCCGTGAAGCGCGACCACAATAAGCTGGGACGCGAGCTGGAATATTTCACCACTGTGGACTGCATTGGCCAGGGCTTGCCCATCCTGCTGCCCAAGGGTGCCCGCGTTATCCAGCTGCTGCAGCGCTGGGTGGAGGACACCGAGCAGCAGCGTGGCTATCTGCTGACCAAGACGCCTCTGATGGCCAAGCGTGAGCTGTACAAGATCTCCGGTCACTGGGATCATTATCTGGACGGCATGTTCGTCATGGGCGATCCCGCGGATGAGACGAAGGAGTGCTTTGCCCTGCGTCCCATGACCTGCCCGTTCCAGTATCAGGTGTTCCTGAACCGCGGCCGCAGCTACCGCGACCTGCCCATGCGTCTGGGCGAGACATCCACCCTGTTCCGCAACGAGGACTCCGGTGAGATGCACGGCCTGATCCGCGTCCGCCAGTTCACCATCTCCGAGGGACATCTGGTGCTGCGCCCCGACCAGCTGGAGGAGGAGTTCAAGCAGTGCCTGGATCTGGCCAAGTACTGCCTGGGCACCGTGGGCCTGTTGGAAAAGTGCACGTTCCGCTTCTCCCAGTGGGACCCCGCCAACCCCAACAACAAGTACGAGGGCACGGCGGAGCAGTGGGACCACGCCCAGGCCGCCATGGAGCGCATCCTGAAGGATCTGAACGTGGACTACACCGTGGGCATTGACGAGGCCGCGTTCTACGGCCCCAAGCTGGACATCCAGTACAAGAATGTGTACGGCAAGGAGGATACCCTTGTCACCATCCAGATCGATATGCTGCTGGCGGAGCGCTTCGGCATGTACTATATCGATGAGAACGGCAACAAGGCCCTGCCCTATATCATCCACCGCACGTCTCTGGGCTGCTATGAGCGGACGCTGGCTTACCTCATCGAGGAGTACGCCGGCGCGCTGCCCACCTGGATGATGCCCGAGCAGGTACGCTTCCTGCCTATTACTGACCGCGCTGCCGACTACTGCGTGCAGCAGGCCGCGGAGCTGCGCAAGCAGGGCTTCCGCGTGGAGGTGGACAGCCGCAACGAGAAGATCGGCAAGAAGATCCGCGAGGCTACCCTGGAGAAGGTCCCCTTCATGCTGGTGGTTGGCGACCGCGACATGGAGAACGGCACCGTCTCCGTCCGTACCCGCAAGGGCGAGGACCTGGGCGCCATGACGCTGGAGAATTTCTCTGCCAAGCTGCGCCAGATCGTGGATGAGAAGCAGAAGATCTGACGAGTGCCATAAGTTATAAGGTAAGCGAGAGAGACAGGCGGAAGCCTGTCTCTTTTGCTGCAGTCAGACAAAAAACAGATTTCGCCAAAAGAAAAGTTTATTATAGCAAAACAGCAGGATTCTGACAGAAAACCGCATGAAAAATACATGAAAATGATGCAAATGCGCCAAAAAATGTGGGAAAGTGTGTGGATGAAAAACAAGGAGATGCGCTATTGAACACCATTCAGAGACACAAATATGTTGACAGAGTGTGAACTTATCTGGTAAAATCAAATGGGTGCGCAGCACCCGAATGCATAGAAGTGAATGGGGCGCGCCCTGTTCGCTGTTTCCTTCTGGCGGAGGAAACAACAAACTATGGTAAAGGAATTAGGAGGTAAACATGAAAAAAGTAGTTTCTCTGCTGCTGGCTCTCATCATGGCGTTCTCCCTGGTCGCCTGCGGCGAAAAGAAGGGCGAGACCGATGATAACACCGTGCCCTACAAGATCGGCATCGTGACCGGCTCCGTCTCTCAGTCCGAGGATGATCGCCGCGGCGCCGAGGCCTTCCAGAAGGAGTATGGCGAGGATATGGTCCAGCTGGCCATCTATCCCGACAACTTCACCGAGGAGACCGAGACCACCATCCAGAGCATCGTGAACCTGTCCGCCGACCCCCTGATGAAGGCCATCATTGTCAATCAGGCTGTCCCCGGCACCACCGAGGCTTTCCGCAAGATCAAAGAGACTCGCCCTGACATCATCTGCATCGCAGGCGAGGCTCACGAGGATCTGCCCGAGATCAGCTCCGCTGCCGACCTGGTCACCAACAACGACTTCGTCTCCCGCGGCTATCTGATCATCCGCACCGCGCACGAGCTGGGCTGCGACACCTTCGTACATATCTCCTTCCCCCGCCACATGTCCTATGAGACCATGAGCCGCCGCGTGGCCATCATGAAGGCCGCTTGCGAGGAGTTCGGCATGAAGTTCGTCCTGGAGACGGCTCCCGATCCCACCTCTGACGTGGGCGTTTCCGGCGCTCAGGCCTACATTCTGGAGCAGGTGCCCGCATGGGTCGAGAAGTACGGCCAGAAGGCTGCTTACTTCTGCACCAACGATGCGCACACCGAGCCTCTGCTGAAGCGCCTGCTGGAGTGCGGCGGCTACTTCATCGAGGCCGACCTGCCCTCCCCCCTGATGGGCTATCCCGGCGCGCTGGGTATTGATCTGACCGAGGAGGCCGGTGATTTCGAGAAGATCCTGACCAAGGTCGAGTCCGCCATCGTGGAGAAGGGCGGCGCCGATCACTTCGGCACCTGGGCTTACTCCTACGGCTACACCCTGTCCGCCGGTCTTGCTCTGCACGCCAAGAACGTGCTGGACGGCAAGAGCGAGCTGAAGGACATGGACGATGTGGCTGCCGCGCTGCAGGTCTACTCTCCCAAGGCGGCCTGGAACGGTGCCAGCTACACCAACGCCACCACCGGCGCGAAGTCTGAAAACGTGTTCCTGATCTATCAGGATACCTATATCATGGGTGATCCCGGCCACTTCATGGGCAACGCCGACGTGGAGATCCCGGAGAAGTACTTCACCGTCAGCTGACGACAGGCTTTTGAAGCAACCATTAAAGCGGGGAGGGAGGGCATCCTCCCTCCTCGCTGCTATAGGTAGGGATGAATATGGAAAAGAACAATGCTCCGCTGCTTGAGATGCGGAATATCAAAAAGGGCTTTTTCGGCAATCAGGTGCTCACAGACATCAACTTCACCTTGAAAGAGGGCGAGGTGCTGGGTCTGGTGGGCGAAAACGGCGCCGGAAAGAGCACCTTGATGAAAATACTGTTTGGCATGGACGTGATCCGTGAGACGGGCGGCTACGAGGGGGATGTCCTGATCGACGGAGAAAAAGTGCAGTTCAACACCCCCTTTGATGCGCTGAAGGCCGGCATCGGCATGGTGCATCAGGAGTTCTCGCTGATCCCCGGCTTTACTGCCACGGAGAACATCCTCCTCAACCGCGAGCCCAAGAAAAAAAGCGTCATTTCAGAAGTGTTCGGCCCGCGTCTGGACACTCTCGACTATAAGGAAATGGATAACCGCGCCGCAAAAGCCATCGAGAAGATGGGCGTGGCTATCGACCAGAAGATGGTCATCAGCAGCATGCCCGTGGGGCACAAGCAGTTCACGGAGATCGCCCGCGAGCTGAGCAAGGAGAACCTGAAGCTGCTGATCCTGGATGAGCCCACCGCCGTGCTCACCGAGCAGGAGGCGCAGGCGCTGCTGGACTCCATCCGCGGCATGGCCTCCCGGGGCATCGCCGTGATCTTCATCACCCACCGCCTACAGGAGATCCTGTCGGTGTGCGATAAGGTGGTCATCATGCGGGATGGCTACGTTGTCAAGGACGTGGCCGCCCGCGAGACGGATGTCCGCGACATCACCCACTACATGGTGGGGCGCGAGGTGGCTGCCGGCGGCGCTGCCCACGACATCCGCGACCACTCCGATGCCCGCACCATTATGTCCATCCGCAAGCTGTGGGTGGATATGCCCGGCGAGATCGTCCGCAACGTGGATCTGGACGTGAAGGAGGGCGAGATCCTGGGCATCGGCGGTCTGGCCGGCCAGGGCAAGCTGGGTATTCCCAACGGTGTGATGGGCCTGTATGAGGCGGGCGGCACCGTGGAATTCGACGGCAAGCCCATCGCGCTGAACAGCCCCCGGAAGTGCCTGGACTCTCAGCTGGCCTTTGTGTCCGAGGATCGGCGCGGCGTGGGTCTGCTGCTGGATGAGTCACTGGAGTGGAACGTGGCGTTCCCCGCCATGCAGGTGCAGAACAAGTTCCTAAAGAGAATGGGTTTCTTCACATGGCGCGACGAAAAGGCCATCCACACGGTGACGAACCGGTATATCGATGAATTGCAGATCAAGTGTACCGGCTCCGACCAGAAGGCCAGAGAGCTGTCCGGCGGCAACCAGCAGAAGGTGTGTCTTGCCAAGGCGTTCGCGCTGGAGCCCCGCTTCCTCTTCGTGTCCGAGCCTACCCGCGGCATCGACGTGGGCGCCAAGGCGCTGGTGCTGGAGGCGCTGAAGAAATTTAACCGCGAATCCGGCGTCACGGTGGTGATGATCTCCTCCGAGCTGGAGGAGCTGCGCCAGATCTGCGACCGCATCGCCATCGTCTCCGGCGGCAGGGTCGCCGGTATCCTGCCTGCTGACCATTCCTCCGAGGAGTTCGGTATGCTCATGGTCAGTCAGGTGAAGTAAGGAGGAAGAAATGGGCAATACGACCACACTTGGAAACAAGTCAAAATTCCGAGAGCTGCTGGACAGCTTCGGCCTGCCGCGTCTGATCATCGCGTGCTTCCTGCTGCTGCTGCTCATCGCCGCGCCCTGCGTGGGGCTGGATTTCCCCACACAGATCACCAATATCATCACCCGTTTCAGCTGGAACGCCGTGATGGTGTTGGCCATGGTGCCCATGGTACACTCCGGCTGCGGCCTGAACTTCGGCCTGCCGCTGGGTATCGTGTCCGGACTGCTGGGTGCCACGCTGTCCATCGAGCTGGGCTACACCGGCTTTGCCAGCTTCCTTATGGCCATCCTCATCGCCACGCCCTTTGCCCTGCTGTTCGGCGGCGGCTATGGTTGGCTGCTGAACAAGATCAAGGGCGGCGAGATGATGATCGCCACCTATGTGGGCTTCTCGTCCGTGTCATTCATGTGCATGATGTGGCTGCTGCTGCCGTACAAGCACCCTACCATGGTGTGGGGCTTCTCCGCCAGCGGTCTGCGTACCGTCATCTCGCTGGAGGGCTATTATGACAAGGCGCTGGCCAACATTCTGACCATCGACCTGAACAGCATCGGCATCAATCTGGTGATCCCCACCGGTACGCTGCTGTTCTTCGTGCTGATGGCCGTGCTGATGTGGGCGTTCCTGCACACCAAGACCGGCACCGCCATGACCGCTGTGGGCTCCAACCCCGCCTTTGCCCGCGCAGCGGGCATCAACGTGGACAAGATGCGGCTTATCTCCGTGATCATGTCCACCTGGCTGGGTGCTGTGGGTATTCTGGTGTATGAGCAGGGCTTCGGCTTCATACAGCTGTACAACGGCCCCTTCTGGATGGCCATGCCCGCCGTGGCCGCCATCCTTATCGGCGGCGCGTCGGTGAACAAGGCATCCATCGGCAATGTGATTATCGGTACGATCCTGTATCAGGGCGTGGTGACCATGACCCCCACCGTGATGAGCGCCGCCTTCCAGATGGATATGAGCGAGGTCATCCGTATCGTGGTATCCAACGGCATGATCCTCTATGCCCTGACCAGAAAGACGGAAAGGGGGCGCTGACATGAAGGGTAAGAGATTCGACGTAAAGCAATTCCTGGGCAAAAACTCAGTGCCCGTCCTGTTTATCATCATCTGCGCCGTGCTCATTCCCGTGTCCGGCCTGCCGGTGAGCTACATACTTAACGAGGCCATGACCCGTCTGGGGCGCAACGCCTTTTTGATCCTGAGCCTGCTGATCCCCATTATGGCCGGTATGGGTCTGAACTTTGCCATGACGCTGGGCGCTATGGCCGGCGAGATCGCGCTGATTTTGGTGGCGGACTGGCAGATCTGGGGTATCCCCGGTCTGGTGCTGGCGGCCATCCTGTCCATCCCCCTGTCCATTCTGCTGGGTCTTATGTGCGGCAGCATCCTGAACCGCGCCAAGGGCCGCGAGATGGTCACCAGCTACTTTATCGCCTACTGTATGACCGGTGTGTACCAGCTGGTGGTGCTGTATATGATGGGGCCCATCATCCCCATCCTCCACAACACACTGAAGCTGCCCCGCGGCTTTGGTATCCGCAACACAGTCAGCCTTCTGCAGATGCGGCAGAGCGTGGATAACGCGCTGGCCGTCTATGTGGGCGGCGTGAAGATCCCTGTGCTGACGCTGATCATCATCGCATTGGCCTGCCTGTTCATCGTGTGGTTCCGCCGCACGAAGCTGGGACAGGACATGCGCGCGGTGGGCCAGGATATGAACGTGGCGCGGGACGCCGGTATCAACGTGGACCGCACCCGCCTGATCTCCATCGTCATGTCCACCGTGTTCGCGGGCTTCGGCATGATCATCTATCTGCAGAACATGGGCAACTTCCCCACCTATACGGCGCATACCAACGTCGGCATGTTCTGCATCGCCGCGCTGCTGGTGGGCGGCGCCTCCGTGGAAAAGGCATCCATCGGCAACGTGTTCCTGGGTGTGCTCCTGTTCCATACCATGTTCATCGTGGCGCCGGCCGCCGGAACCAAGATCACCGGCGACTCCATGATCGGCGAGTACTTCCGCGTGTTCGTGTCCTACGCCGTTATCACCGTGGCACTGGTCATGTACGAGGCCAAGAAGCGCAAGGAGAACCGCACGCTGGGTCAGCAGCTGGCCATTGAGCAGAAGGCCGAGGAGGAGGGGAGAACCGCATGAAAACGACGAAACGCTCGTGGCTCATCCGTATCGCCTTCGTTCTGGTGCTGGTGCTCGTCGCCGTGCTGATGCTGCGCATCGGCCGCGGCCACACCGTCTATTTCGACAACCGCGCAGTGGACAAGGGCGGCCAGTCTGTGGAGGCACCCTATAAGATCACTGTGTATGTGAACGGCGAGCAGATCTCCAAGCTGTACGAAAAGGAGCGCTGCTTGACCACCGTCATCGGCGACAAGCTGGAGCTGACCGTGGAGGTCATGCAGCAGAAGGGCGGCAGCGAGACAACGGAAACGTACCAAATGACACTGCCCCATAACATCGACGGCATCATCATCAACCTGCCGGCGTATATGGCTGGTCTGCCGGAGGAGGCCTATCTGGAGGAATTCATCCCCGCGCCTCCCACCGAGGAGGACGACGAGGAAGCGCCCAACACCGAGGACGATATGGGCCTGGGCGACTTCTGATAATGTGTGCTGCATACACAGCCCATGCGAAAGCATGGGCTGTGGGCACATAGGGACTTGCTTGCGCTCGGCAGGCGGATATGCTATACTGAATGGGCGGCGCGGAGACCGCGGCCGCATGGGAAAGGAGTATCAAAATGGCTGTTTTGAAAGGCTTGAAGCCAGAAAAGGTGTTCGCATATTTTGAAAAGCTGTGCTCGGTGCCCCACGGCAGCGGCAACACGAAGATCATCAGCGATCTGTGCGTGGACTTTGCCAAGGAACTGGGACTGAAGTACCGGCAGGAGCCGTGCAACAACGTGGTGATCTGGAAGCCGGCATCTCCCGGCCATGAGAGCGCCGAGCCGATCATCCTGCAGGGACACATCGACATGGTGTGCGCCAAGACCGACGACTGCACCAAGGACATGACCCGCGAGGGACTTGACCTGATGACCGACGGTGAGTGGATCTGGGCGGACAAGACGTCGTTGGGCGGCGACAACTGCATTGCCGTGGCCATGATCCTGGCGATCCTGTCGGATGACACACTGGTACATCCGCCCATCGAGGCGGTGTTCACCGTGGACGAGGAGGTGGGCATGGACGGCGCCTTTGCGCTGGACTGCTCTGACCTGAAGGGCAAAAAGCTGCTGAATTTGGACTCCGAGCTGGAGGGCGTGTTCACCGTGTCCTGCGCAGGCGGCATGCACTCCGATTGCCTGCTGCCCGCAGCGCTGACCGATGCGGCGGGCATGGAGGGCTTCGGCATCACCGTGGCCGGCTTGCGGGGCGGTCACTCCGGTGCGGACATCCATCTGGGACGCGGCAGCGGAAACCGCCTCATGGGACGGGTACTGGCCACAGCGCTGGAGAAGTTCCCCGGCCTGCGGCTGGCGGCCATCTCCGGTGGCCAGTTCGACAACGTGATCTGCTCCCGCTGCGACGCGGTCGTAGCGCTGCCCAAGGGCAGCGGCCGGGCGTTCGAAGCGTTTATCCGGGAGCTTGAGGGGGTGCTGAAGAACGAGTACGCCGTCACCGACCCCGATGTGACGCTGACCTGCGCGGCAGCGGAGACGGCAAAAGCCGTGTCCGCAGAGCGCACCGTGACGCTGGTGCAGGCGCTGACGGCCATGCCGCAGGGCGTGGAGGCTATGGACACGGATTTCCCCGGTCTGGTGCAGACATCCCTGAATATGGGCGTGGTGAAGCTGGGCGGCAACGGACTGCACATCGCGTTCTCCATCCGGTCGTCCATCGCGTCCCGGAAGCTGATGCTGGCGCAGCGCGTGCGGGCTGTGGCGGCGCTGGCGGGCGGCACTGTGGCAGAGCGGGGCGTGTACCCCGGCTGGCAGTACAAGAGGGAGTCGCAGTTCCGGGATACGCTGCTGGCGGCGTATAAGGATCTTACCGGTAAGGACGGCGTGGTGGAGGCCACCCACGGCGGTCTGGAGTGCGGATTGCTGATGGAGAAGATCCCCGGTCTGGACGCGGTGTCCATGGGGCCGGAGCTGCACGATGTACACTCCGTGCGGGAGCGGCTAAGCGTGCCCTCCACGGAGCGCACCTATGAACTGGTATGCGAGCTGCTGCGGCGCAGCTGTTGAATGTGACAGAAAGCTGAGAGGCGGGGGTTTGCCCCGCCTCTGTTATTTTGCAGGATTGCCCAGCAGAAAATGCACTTCTTGCGGGGCGTTCCTGCATAAAACAATTTAGCATTATGAATAGACCACCGCTAAAAAGTACCATGATACAGACAAAACTACGGATTTGCCGAAAGAAATGCCGACTAAGAAAAGCGGAACGTCCGCACGGACGGGAAAATCGTTCCGCAGAAAAATGAAATTTTCCGCATTTAGATATTGCAAAAAGTTTACGCCTGCGATATAATGGCACCGTTGAACACCGCCGTGCCCGACCGGCCGGCGGAAAAAGCTGTTTTTCAGGAAGAGGAAAACAATTTATCTATCAATAAGGAGAAAGAACATGAAAAAGTTTTTTGCACTGGTTTTGGCGCTGGTCATGGCGCTGAGCCTGGTCGCCTGCGGCGACAAGAAGGACGACAGCGGCGATGTGACCGCTGAGCATACCGACACCACCACCGTGGCCGTGGGTGCTGTGATCCTGGCCCGCGATGACGTGTCCAGCGACGACGTGTACAAGTTCGTGGCGGACATCTTCGACAACGCCGCGTCCCTGACCACCAGCCACGCCAAGTACGGCGAGCTGAGTCTGGAGTACGGCGCGTCCATCACCTCCGTGCCCTATCACCCCGGCGCTGCCAAGTACTTCGCCGAGAAGGGCTTTGAGGTCGCCGCCGTGAAGGACGGCGCCGGCAACACCGACTCCCGCAACCTGCGCTTCGTCACCGGCGGCGAGTCCGGCACCTACTACGCCTTCGGCTCCGTCATCGCCCAGCACGCCACCAACAACGCCGGCGTCAACGTCGTAGGCCTGGTGGGCAACGGCTCTCAGGCCAACGTGCAGGAGCTGGTGGACGGCACCGCTGACTTCGCCTTCTGCCAGTCCGACGTGATGGCCTACGCCTACAACGGCACCAACCTGTTCGAGAGCAAGGTCGAGGGCTTCTCCACTGTGGCCGCCCTGTACATGGAGCAGGTGCAGATCGTCACCACCAACGCCAGCATCAAGACCGTGGCTGACCTGGCCGGCAAGTCCGTGTCCATCGGCGCTCCCGGTTCCGGCGTGTACTTCAACGCCATTGACGTCCTGGGTGCTTACGGGCTGACCGAGGACGACATCAAGCCCACCTACCAGTCCTTCAGCGACAGCGCCGACGCCCTGAAGAACGGCCAGATCGACGCCGCCTTCATCGTGGCCGGTGCCCCCACCACCGCTGTGACCGACCTGGCCACCACCAAGGATACCTACCTGGTCAGCCTGGACAGCGAGCACATCGCCAAGCTGCTGGAGACCTCCGACTATTACACCGAGACGGTCATCGCCAAGGACGTGTACTTCGGCGACTAAATCCTTAGCAGAGAATTGACGCTTTTCGAGGCTACGGCGGGGTTTCCCGCCGTAGTCCTCGCGCTATTCTGTAATCTTCAGGGAGAGAAACGACTATGAGCATCGACAAGAAAAAACCGGATACCGACCCGGCCGACGGCGTCAATACCGCCGCGGACGAGGCCCCGGATCTGGACGCGGTCATGCGTAAATATGACCGTGAATCCGCCACCCGCCTGTGGGAGGGCACGCCCCAGCTGATCATCCGCATCCTCATGGCCGCGTTCGGCCTGTTCTGCATCGGCATGACCCTGTTTTCCAAGGCCATGCCCGAGATCCGGCTCACCATGTTCGTGGGCTGCATCATTATCATCGGCTTCCTGACCTACCCCGCCAGCAAGCACCACGTCAGGGTCAACTACCTGCCCTGGTACGATATCGTGCTGATGGTGGTGGGCGCGGCCTGCTTCTTCTACTTCGCGCTGAACGCCATGACGCTGGTGCGCCTGTCCACCCGTATCGAGACGGTCCACGTCATCATCGGCGTGGTGGGTATCCTGATCCTGATGGAGCTGTGCCGCCGCTGCGTGGGCCTGCCTATTCTGTGCGTGGCCGGCGTGCTGATCGTGTACGCGTTCATCAACCAGCTGAGCTACGCCGGCGCGGTGAACGGTGCCACCCTGTATGACGCGCTGAAAACCATCATCTACAAGCTGTTCTACACCACCTCCGGCGTCATCGGCACGCCCATCAACGTGTGCTATACCTACATCGTTCTGTTCATCATCTTCGGCGCGTTCCTGGAGCGCACCGGCATCGCCAACTTCTTCATCAGCTTTGCCAACCGTCTGGCTGGCTGGTCCAGCGGCGGCCCGGCGAAGGTGGCTGTTATCAGCTCCGCCCTGTGCGGCATGGTGTCCGGCTCCTCCGTGGGCAACACCGTCACCACCGGTTCCTTCACCATCCCCATGATGAAGAAGACCGGCTACAAGCCCGAGTTCGCCGGCGCCGTCGAGGCCGCGGCCTCCACCGGCGGCCAGATCATGCCCCCCATCATGGGTGCGGCAGCCTTCCTCATGGCCGAGTACATGAAGCTGCCCTACGCCCAGGTGGCCGTCAAGGCCATCCTGCCCGCGCTGCTGTACTTCACCGGGATCTTCATCGCCGTCCATCTGGAGGCCAAGAAGCTGGGCCTGAAGGGCGTTCCCCGCGAGGAGCTGCCTGCGTGGCGTCTGCTGCTCCGTGACTGCTACCTGATCATTCCCCTGATCCTGCTGGTGTGGCTGGTGTCCTCCGGCAGCAAGACCATGTCCCACTCCGCGGCCTATTCCATTCTGGCCGCCATTGCCGTGGGCCGGGTGCTGGGCCTGCCGCATCAGGCCATTCACGATGGGCTGATGAACATCTCGGTGAAGGGCCGGGTGGAGATGGTGCCCATCAGCAAGCATTTTACCATCCTCATTGATTTTGCCCACAACGAGTCCGGCACCGAGAGCTTGCTCACCAGCCTGCGGGCGTATCATCCCAAGCGCATTGTGTGCCTGTTTGGCTGCGGCGGCGACCGCGACAGGACCAAACGCCCGAAGATGGGCAGGATCGCCGCTGACCTTGCGGACTTCTGCATCGTCACGAGCGACAATCCGCGCACCGAGGAGCCGAAGGCCATCATCGACGACATCCTCGAGGGCATGAAGGACAGCAAGACCCCGATGCAGGTCATCGTTGACCGCCCGGCGGCCATCCACTGGGCGCTCGAGCATGCACAGAAGGACGACATCATCGTCCTCATGGGCAAGGGTCACGAGACCTATCAGGAGGTCAACCATGTGAAGCATCACATGGACGAACGTGAAATCGTCGCAGAATATTTCAAAAACTGATAGGGGACTTCAAAAGTCCATCAGCTTTTGACTGGGCACTTCGTGCGACAGCACGCATTTAATAGAATTTGCGAAGCAAATTCATAATTTCCGGGAGCATGTATCACGGAAATTATACAAGGGAAGAAAAAATGTGCCCGTAGGGCGCGGTTTTTCTTCAATCTTCGCTCGAAAGCGTGGTTTCGAGCGAGAGGCTGTCAATGACAGCCTCAGATCGCTGCAAGCAGCGGCGGAATTTTGATATTTACACTGGGGGAAACGGCATGGAACGATTTACACTGGCGCAGGCGGCGGAGTGGACGAAGGGCGAGACGGCGGGAGACGCTGTGCTCACCGCAGTCTCGACCGACTCGCGTCGCATTCCCCAGGAGG
>OGRU01002196.1_pt1 | contig 13092 bp, 4 predicted proteins | sample 1553541 | NCBI WGS metagenome assembly OGRU01 (sample SAMEA2580068, study PRJEB22360) | human gut metagenome | biome: human gut; feature: human-associated habitat; material: faeces | place: Denmark | collected 2008/2010
AGTGTACTAGATTTGGGAGGATAGATAAATAACTGACCACTACCTCCAGTACCATTCAATATTTCACCACCAGCACCAAGAATCAAACTGTCGGAAATAATACCATTACTAATACCAAAGGTTACGTTTTCTGGAGTAATCTCAAATTTATCGGCAGGAATTGCAAAACCTTTTACTTCTTGTACAGGTCTGAATACTGCCTTTTGACCATTTCTATTTACATTATATCTACCTCTAGTTCTACTGATAGTACTTGGTACAATAACTTCATTCTCTGTCTTATTTTCAATGGCAGTAACGATTGCGTTTCTAAAAGATTTTAAGTCATTTATAGATACTTCATTAGCTTGCTCAATTGTATTAAGCTCTTCTGCTGTAGCACTGTTACGAATACCTGCAATATCTGCATCAAATTTAGTTCTAGCTCCTTTAGGAGTCTTAAGTGCTAAAGCATACTTACCAGTAGGATGTTCTACACTTAATATGATAGAGGCACTATCATATGTAGTCTTATCACCTTTTTTATATGGCTTACTACCTTTTTCAGTATAAGATTCATTGATAATAAATTCACAGAAACTATCTGTAAAGAAATTAGGATCTTTGATTTTCTCTGCTAATTCTTTACCAGATTTATAACCCGGTAACATAGGAGTAGTAGAATCTGGTGAGAAGAACAGTGTATGTGATACGGTATCTTTAGCTAATTCTTCTACTTCTAAAGAATCTTCATATTCTCTAGATTCAGAATCCATATCCGTTTTATTATCATGTTTCTGTTCAGTAGCTAATTTCTTTTTAGCCTGTTCAACTTTTTGCTTTACAGTAATATCTGGAGTAATAGTATCTACTGTTTGCGATACCTTTTTATCTTCATCCGTAGCAGCAGCTAAAGGATCTGCATCAGCATTGGCAGCTGCTCTCAAATCTTTATCTGTAGCAAAAGCAAATTCTTCATCCTCTTCTTCAACATCTTCTACTACTGGAGCTTTTGTCTTACTTTCTTCTGCAATCCTTTTACGTTCTGCTTCAAATTCTGCAGCCAATTCTTCCAAACTTTTTGTAGGGAATTCTGTATCTTCTTTTTTATTGAAATATTTATCATTTATTATAGAAGCTGCTTTTCCATCAATAAAACTACCATCGCTTGTGTAAATTACAAGTTCTCCATTTTCTGTAGATACGTAGTCTATAAATGTTTTGCCCTCAATTAAATTTTTTTTTACTTCATCATAAGCTTCTGCACTGATATAATCTTTTGGATCACCAAGAATTTCTTCTACAGAAAGGTCAAAATCTTTCAAATTAATACGCTTTCTTGTTGGATCTAATTCTTCTTCAGGCTGCGTTTTAGGCGTTGCTTCAGGAACGGTAGGTTCTGGCGCAGGTATTTCTGTATTTACTTTGGATTTTGCTCTAGAATCCATTACAGGGGATTGTGGTTTTTCAACTTCTTCTCTTTGTACTTCTGGAGCAATTTTACTTGCTGCTACAGTTTCATTGTTGTCTGTACCATTATCAGCTACTTCTTTTTCTGTAGAAGCAATATCTTGTTCAACAATCTGCTTGGCGTTATCTTCTGCAATTCTACTAGATTCATCTGAATTATTCAGGTAGTTCTCAATTCTCTTTTTGATATTGTTTAATACCTTTTTCTTTGATTTATCTGTAGCTTTGTCAAAACTAGTAAGTTTGCCATCTTCCAAAGTATTACCGAAAATCTCATTCATTTTATGCTCTGATACCAAAGCATCATGTTGAGCTAACATTAAGTTTGCATAGCTATCTACTCCTGTTTGCATAATATGAGGAGCTGCTACGAAATCTGTATTAAACTTTGTATCAGCAGCTACTTGAGCTAACTGGCTATCGATGTTTTTAATGGCTTTAGGTATAGTTTTTAAAATAGATTTAGCTACAGAATTATCACCATTAGTAATACCAAATTTAGATTTACCATCTTCTGCTGGAGCTTCAATTGCATTTTTTAATTCCTGCAGAGCTTCTTTCTGTACATTCAGTTTAGTTAAAGTAATAGCTGCCAATTTTTCTTCTGGAGTATAATTACTTAATAGAGCATCTTCAGAAAGATCCGCATACAATTTATTATCAGCCTCTTGGGCTGATTTTGCATTGTTTACAGCCTCTTGTAAATCCAATTGAGCCATGTGCTGTAAACCAATTAAAGTATTATATTCTGTAGTACCTGCAGAATAACCTAATTGTTTACCAATGTTCTTAGTAGTCTTAGACTTAGCTAAGTTAAATACATTATTCGCAGTTTTGATTTCAGCATTTATATCTTCCTCAGTAAGACCATCAGGCATATGATATTTAAAATTCTCTAATACTTCAAGTACACTATCTTTGTAATTGAGCATAGATTTTGATGCTCTGTCTGCGTATGTCACAGCTTTATTCATAGCATCTTTCTTAGCTATGTTATCTGCTACCATATCTCTAACAAACGTATTGGCAACGAAGTCTTTACGCATATCAATACCAGCGTGATATGCAGTAGTAGGACCACCTAAATACATACCTAATGCAAAACCACCTTTTACATCATTCCAGAATTGAGGATCATTAGCTAATTCTGATTCAGTATCTATTCCTGATAAGATCTTTGCAGTACGATAATTAGCTTCAGCTAACCCAAGTAATGATGAGAATACGCCAGAAGAATCTTTATCATACTGATTATGAATGTAATCGTAGTCAAATATATCCTGATTACCTTCTTCAAAAGCTTCACCAGTAGCAGCAAAACCCATACGAGCTAGAGCTTTAGCACCCTTGCTCAACATGTTCATTTTAGGACTATTATAAGCCAATCTAGCATTAAATCCAGTGTAAGCATCAATAAGCTTATTGTAGTTCTTAGTAGCAGTGTCAGACAGTTTAACTAAAGGTTTTAACGCACCTGCTATAGGTTTAGTTATAATCTTACCCATAGCCTTACCTAATGGAGCAAATATCAAAGCTGATTGTGCTACATCCATTGCAGACAAAGCCATGTTATTATTGTAAACATTTTCTAAGCCATTATCTGCTGAATCTTTTAAAGAGTTTAGAACTTCATCGGAGATTTTAATCTCTCCAGATAAAGTTCTATCTATAATTTCATCATCTGAAATCTTTGTAACATCTATATTAGGATTCTGTTGTTTCAATTGATCTCTACCCATTTGAACATAATCCTGGATAGATACACCTTTACTTTCAAGATCCTTTTCAATTTTAGAACGATAAGCTCCATATACTTGCGCTAATGATTCTCTATGTCTACTATAGATATTACCTGCCAAACTTATCGCTGCCGCAGTAATAGCTGATCCCCAACCAATAAGATTAGATACTGCACCAGCACCAGGAACAGCATTTAATGCACCAGTAGTAGCATAATGTCTACCGAGATATAAAGCACCTGTTGCTAATGCATCAGCTACATAGGATTCAACAGTAGACATTGATGAACCTGTTAAACCAGGTCCGGCGTATAATACATAATCAGAATCATAGAAAGGCTTATCTTGAGCTTTCTGTTCTTTTATTTGAAATCTAGCAGAAGGTTTGTATCTTTCAGATCTAGATGTGATAGAATCATAATAATCTTGAATACTCTTATTTACTTCAGATTGTTCGTTTACCCACCAATCTCTTACCCCATTTAAGTATTCAATTCTCTTATCAACATCTGTACCTTCTGAATCATTGTACTTTGCTAATATTGCATTATACTTTTCAGAATTGGCTTCTAAATTGTTTTTAAGAATTTCATATTGCTGTAAGGTGTTTTGATACTCTTGAGAATTCTTATCCATAGTAGGTAAGACATTTTCAAGATTCAAAAGCATTTTCTTATCATTTAAATATTGTAATTCATAATCAATATCTTCAATAACAGGATTAATGTCTTTTACTAATTTAGCTCTTTCAGACATCAAATTGATCTGATCTCTATTGTTAGCAAAAGTAGTCCAAGCATCTCTTAAATAACTCTTATCCTTTAAGGTTTCCTCTGGAGTTTCCTTATTTAACAGATATGCGTATTCATAATCATCTAATGGAGTTGTTTCTAAGTTCCTATCATAACCTGTTTTAATATTAGTGATAGGAGAATACTGAGCATTGACCGTATCCATAGCCTTACCTAATAAGGCTGCTTTGCTAGGTGTATTGTCAGTAGGATATTGACCTAATATAGATTTTTCCATATATTATTGTAATAAACTGTTTATTAAACTATCGTAAGCATCAGTAAATGATTGCTCATAATTATCATTCTGTAATTTTGAACCACCATGAATATCATTAACTTCCTGATCAAATGTCATTCTAGTCATACCGTGTGGATCAATTGGCTCCATTGTATCAAATGTAAAATATTCACCAGTTAATGGTACATTCCCGCCATAAGCATCATTGTAATCTTTTTTGTCAATGGGTTTGACATTTAAACCTGTTTCCGCAGATATACCCATTGAATTACTAACCATAGATTTAAAACTATCTACATCATAACCAGCATTCTTAATAGCTTGTAAAGGTATTCTTACACTTACTCTCTGCATTAATTGAGGAATGCCATCTACCACTGATGACATAATTCTACCTCTAGGGGTTTTAATAACATCTTTGAATACTCCAGATTTTAAATCTTCTGCAAAGTTTCTTTCTAATCCATTTGTAGTTTCTACATTGTATTTAATAGAAGGAACCTTCATGATTTTATTTACAAAATCAGTAGCTAATATTAAACCACCTGTGTCTGGTGTAACATATCCTTTAGTTACTGAACCACCTAAATTAATATCAATTTCATTAGAACTCTTAACTTTATTGTAACTATTAAGAATCATACCAGAAGAAGGGTATGTAATATCGTTCAGTACTCTAGTAGCGGCATCGTAATACTGAGGTAATTTATCAGCTCTTACTCCAGTTTTAGGAAATATTTCTCCAGCTTTAGTTGCAAACAGGTTAGCAATATCATTAGCAGTTGCATCTGACATTTCTTTTCCATAATCCTTTACTAAGGAATTATATTCTTCTGGAGTAATATTACCAGACATTAAGGCTGATGCGGCTTCTTGGAATTTATTAGTTACAAATCTAGTTTGTGAATATACTGGACTATTTTCTAACTGACGTTTTTCAAATACTACTGCGTCATTATACAGCTTTTTATAAGCGTCAGGGTAATCTACAGATTCTTTTTCTGTACCTTTCTTTTTCAATTTAGCGGTTTCTAATGCTTGCTTATATTTCAACGCTTGCATAGCATAAGGATCTACGGTGGGGTTTTTACGAATGTATTCTTGATTATCTGTATAAGCTTTTTGCATGAAAGCATTAGCTGCATCTTCTTCTGTTGATCCGGGATGATTTCTCATCCACGTTTGCATATGCATTTGTGCTTGCGGAGTAGATAGTATTCCACTTCTATTGGCATCCAGTATGTCTTTAATTTGCTGTCCTGTAACACCGGTCCAAATAAATCCACCTTCTCTACCAAGATAGCTATCCTTCAAATTATTTACATATTCATTAGTTAAGTCTTTTATAGAAGAATAAGCTAAAGGAACTTCATTAAATAATCCTGAAGTGGTAGTATCCCAGTTAGTAAAATCTCTATCATGCCATAATGGATTATATTTATCATGTAGCATTAAAGTTTGAACTTGCTTTGCATATTCATCAAAATTGGCAGCATTCTGTTTTAATGCAGAAAGTTTAGCTCTATCTACATTATTTATTGCAGATTGTAGAGCCATTTGCCATTCCATACTCTTTATTGCTTCTGGATTCTTAGCAGCTTGATCAATAATCGGAAGTACTTTACCTCTAGTTTCTGCATCCCAAGTCTGCATATCTTTCATAGACCTAGAACGAAATTCAGCCCATGAGTTTGCAGCAGTTCTATAATCTGCTAAAGCTTTGTCAACTCTTTCATTTGCCTGCTTACCCAATGTGTATAATTGTTCAAAAGGAATTGGAACATAGGTGTCTATAAATTGAGCTTGTGCAGGATTGTCATATCTATTTACTGCCATAATTATACTGTTAAACTATCAACTAAACTATTTACTGTACCATATCTTAAGAAATTCTGTAAGTAAGGTAATATCTGACGATCTCTACGTGCTTGATTACGCATTTTCTCTTTGGTCTGAGACCATTGACCTAACTGACCGGCAGCAGTAGCACCAAAGTTTCTTGCAGCAGCTCTATTGCGAGCATTTAAATCATCAGTAAGTACAGTGTTCTGTACATATTGCTGACCTAGATTGTTCATCATATTAGCATATTCACCCAAGTACTGATTGTTAGCATTATCTCTATTAGCATACACTGAAGCATTCTGAGCATATTCTCCAGTAGCTAATTGATTTCCATATGCTAAATTCATACCAGTGTTAGGATTGAGTCTAGCCATGTTATTACGAGCAACTGCTCTAGATCTTCTATTAGCTGCAAGAGTGGGTTCTATATTAAGTTTACGACTAGCCATTGCTCTATTAATAGCCCCAGTATAAGGATTAAGAACCTGATCTTCTACTTCAGGTCTACGTCTACTTTGAATCCAATTATACAGTATAGGAGATAAACCAGATAGACTACCAAAGTTAAATGAAGACTTACTAGGTGTTTTAATCTCATCTGGTGTTAACGTAGGATTGAAATCTTCGATTGAAAGCAAAGGAGCATAAATAGGATCAGGTGCTAAAGACGGATTGAAATCTTCAATATCCAGTAAAGGAGCTTGATTAAGAGAGTTAGTGGCTTTAGCAGACTTACTTGCTGGGGTATGTTTCCTAACAGATTTAACTTTTGTTATAGGTGCTGCATCAGGAAATGGTACTTCAGGCAAATCGTATATAGGTTCATTTACACCTACAGGAATTGTTTCACCAGTAATGGCATCTACGCTATTATCTATTGGGTCATTATTATATATATATGTTCTACCAGGTGCAGGACCAGATTTAGGTACAAGGTTTTCTGTCCAATTAATCCCATTCAAGTAATTCATTACTGGAGCATCCCAATTAGAGTTCTTAGTTGCGCCTAAACCAGCTTTATTACCTGTGTTATTAAAAGCATTTGTAAGAGCACTATTAACTGCTGTACCTTGTACTGGAGAAGTTAAGAAATTAGCAATAGATTTGCCTAATCGTCTAGTCCAATCACCTTTACCATATGCATATGCTGGTATTCCTTTTACTTTAGGCTTAATACCTTTCTTAGCTTTAACTGCTTCTTGCTCTGTAAGTAATTGTTCATACATTGCATTTGCATTTCTTTTATTTAACATATTTGTGTTCTTAGCAAATATGTCATTACCTTTACTTTTTTTCGTCATTTTAGTAAGTTTTTCACCTTCTTGTGCAAATGTTCTATTTGTACCAGGTCTTTTGATCTTATCAGATAAGACAGATTCAAGATTAGAAGCATCTATTAAATGATTATCTGTACCTGGTTTACTATTAGGTACTTGTGCAATATTACCAAAGTCATCTCTTATTACTTCATTATTATCCACATAAGCTAAATCTGGTAATATACCACCATTTTCAAAAGTGTAAGCTAAAGAGTTATCATTCCAATATTCTTGTTCAAGTGTGGCTGCATTACCTTTCCCCATTGCTACTTCTTTAGCATTTGCTTTAATACGTTTTTGCTTATTAATTGCATTCTTTCTAAAGATACTTGATACAAGGTTTCCAACACCACCTACAGCTCCACCTATAGCTGTACCAATACCAGGAAGGATAGCAGAGCCTACAGAAGCACCTTTGGCAGCACCCCCTAGAGTACTGCCAACAATATCTGCACCAGATCCTTCTTCTGTAAAGCCTTGTAAACCAGCTCCCAATATAGAAGCAATTTCTAAACCTTGATCTATACCAAAAGCGTAAGCTGGAACTTTCTTTTTATTTATTTTCTTTTTCATATTATATCAATGAATATCTGTATGCTGTACTAATATAAGGAACTTTAAATGTATTACCACCATTGCAATCATATTTGTAATGACAGATTAAATATTTCCCTTTCATTCTATCTCTATAAGATTTGTTTACTAACTCTTCAGCCTCATTTAATTCTCTACTACTACGAGGAATACAGAATTTATAAGTATACTCTCTATAATCTATATCATCCTGAGTAAGAGTAAAACTAGTTTGTCTTTTAGTTTCAAAGTAGATGTTATCAAAGTTAGTATCGTAAGTAAAGTCACCACCATATTCAACATTATCAAATGTTTTAGTTTGAGGGTACTTATCATTTACTATAAATCTAACATAAGATATCTTATCTTTACCAGTAAACATATCTAATTCATTACCTGAGTTATACTTATATACAGCTAAATTCTTATATATCATTAGTTTATCTGTAAATTCAGCGTACCAATCAGGTCTATAAGTATAGAATGAAGTAAAAGCTCCAACTTGTTCATTAAATACTAAAGTCTTATCTTCTAGAGTAAGAAGAACTTCATTGTATTTCTTATCATATACAGATATAGGATCATTTGTAATTATATCCTTATTATCATGTAAATAAGATTGTACACCTTTTAATTTAGATACAGTACGTAATTGATTATCAAAACCACATATTTCATTTCTATCGGCATCATACCAATATACTGTACTATCTGATTGTGTTGCAGTTCTTAATTGATTCTCTTTAGAACCATTCTTAGTAGTAAAGTAATCAAACCTAGTTAATACACCTCCTGTACCTAATGTAAGTGCACCTGCATTATTATCTTGGATAAGAGAACGTTCATTTACAGCAAGTGTGCCAAAAGCGTCAGTTTGCCAGAACAACAAGTTATTCTTAAACAGCTTTAAGTTATTTATAGAACCAAATCTAGTATCGACATCTAAGTAATTAGCAACTCTAAATTTAGTCCATGAATCTGTTACTTCTAAGTTAGTCTTAGGTTCTGAGTTCATTACTCTGGTATCTGTATGTAAATTATCTATACTATAGATTGATTTACTAATATAATTTTTAGCTCTAGGTTGAGCAGAATAAGCATCATTATAAGCATATAATGGCGTATTCTGAACATATATAGAACCTACTTGTACAATATCATTCTCTACAAAGTGATTTGCATAGCCTGTACCAGACTCATAAGTCTTAGCTGTACCTACGGTATCCGTTCTCAATGAGAGATTAATAGAAGATTCTAACGGTATATAAGCACCATTATATGCTCTAATTCTTTCATTATCTGGTTGTTCATAATTATCACTAGCATTATGATATGCAAACATACAGTTAGCATAATCTAATACACCAACGTATGTATCACCACCGAATACGTTTACTTTAGTATTACTATTGTCTTTCGCATTGACATAAGACCCAGTACCTATATATACAGAGTTCTGTCTTGTAGCATAACTATTGCCACCATAAGGTGTTACAGATTGTCTTAAATTGGCAATGAGAATTGTATTAGCGCTTTCTGGTCCAGCAGCTAATTCTGGTACTTCTCCAACCATCGTGTTACGAGAAGTCATATCTGTACTCTGGAATATTGCACATACCCCATGAGGTCCAACCTTCCTAACATTATTATCGTCATAATCATTAGCCTTAGATGTATCTCCATATACCCAGTTATAATACACCATACTACCTACATTAGTAGCTTTAGTCTTCCAAGCATCGTCATCTAAATCAAATGGATCTGTATTAGTAGCAATTGTAATGTCTTGAATTGATGCAGAATTATATCCTCCTGTAGTAATTTTATTGTAATACTTAGCTAAAGTAGCATCATACCATGATTCTGCACCCATATAAATTGCATTATTTGCAGTAGATTGTTTTATAGAATCACCTATAGCTGTAACTGAAGTATAAGCCCAACCACTATTCTTAGCCCAACTAGTAGAAGTATTTGAGGTTATATTCTTTAAATCGTGTTTTGAAGCTTTTGCCCCAACTAATACTTTGACTTTATCACCGTTGGGTACAACCTTATCATTCGCAGGAGTACCATTACCCATAGATTCATCAGGAGATATTGAAGATCGTAGTCTATATATACCTTTAATCTCTGTAGCTCTACCTGTTACTTCAGATGCATTTGTTCTATTAACACATATTTCTGGTGATATGAATAAGAAATATTCATTAGCATTCTGACTACTAAAGTCAAAAGCATGTGCATATTTATTATTTTGTGACACCATACCGTGAGAAGTAGAATAAGTAAGATATGGAAAAGCAGTTAATTGATTTGTATTATCATAATTACAAACACAACTAACAGCCCCTTGCATCAATATTGTTCTATCTGAAATAGTTCTTTCACATCTTACAATCTCATAACCAGTAATCTTCTTACTTTGGATTAAATCGCTTGGTATATTGACTGTGAATTGCACACCTAATGGGTGTGTAACTACTTCTAGGCTATTAGTGGTATTACCACCAATGTCTACTCGCATACCTGAAGTAAAGATGTTATAACCAGGTGCACTAGCTTTAGGCATTCTTATATCTGCAATCCAGTGTGCAGAAGATGCTACATTTTCTTCATTGTAGAATACAATAGCAAAACGATATATTTCATCTCTCATATAACCCCTTGCCATTGATTCTACTTCACTATTACTATAGTTTAATACTTTAGCAGTAGCATCAGCAAAAGATAAAGACCCTGCATCTGACCAGGAACCATCTTCCTCAATGTTATATAAATCTAGAGTAGATGTAGAACGTGCTTTAGAGTTTAATGAGAAAGAATCTTCAGCATAACCTGTCCTAGATGTAGGTGCATCACTTTCAATTAGATTGGTTTTTATAAACCTATATGAAATATTTTTACCTATACCACCATATACATACTTACCTGTAGCATCTGGAGCATATAAATACTGACTATTATCATCATAGTTTGCAGGACAAATACAGTCGTGATTAGTTGGTATATCTTTAGTACTTATTTCTGAAGTAGAAAATGTTATAGAATCCTGTCCAGATGTAGAAGTTAATAATATTTGACCATTATTATTGCATCTATATGCTCTAGCATCAAATTCATCATCACTAATATCCCAAGTCTGTTCAGTGATATTAGCAGCAAATAACATATTGTCTTTAGATTCTATTACTTTGGGAGTAAATATATAAGTACTTAAACCATTGAATTCTTCTAGAGTAAGCTCATCGATAACTGAACCACCTTTATCTTCATAAACTAAAGTATTATTTGAAATACTTATTTCATCTATCACTGTAATAACTGGTTCTGCAGTATTACTAGAGTAATATAGAGAGATTATTCTAGCTCTACTAAAAGAGTTAGTATCCACAGTAGTTTGTAGTTTAATGGATCTATTAGTAGTTTCTTCTTTAGAACTACCATAGATATCTTGGCTATTGGTGTTTTCTAAACTCCTAGATACTGTAATAATTGGAGATAAAACAGATATAGATGTTTCAGATGTTCTGGGATTAAATAATTGATAGCAATATTGATACTTACCGGCTTTCAATCCACCTGTACCTAAACCTTTAAAAAATAAAGGTGGTAATTGACTCTTTGGTGATATATTTAAAGAGTCTACATTAAGATTAGGATGAGTTGTGGCTACATTTAATACTCTAATCTGATGTACTCCATCACACCAGTATATCTTAACTAAATCATCAGATTCCCATTTACAAACACTACTAACAGCATAATGACCATCTATAATAGGAATATCCAATGCTACATTGGACGCTACTGTAGTCACTATAGGTTCAGTTTCAGATGCACCAAAATCGTATCTATAGATATTGAAGTTACTACCTTTCTTAGTAAACACAATTGCCCAATCCCTAATTGTATTTGTATGGACTATTGTTTCACCATTCAATGTCAATGTAGGATTGAGCTTACGAACGCCTTCAATATTCTGCATTACTCCAGTAGAACTATTATCATTGGCAATAATACGTATATTTTCTGCCCATTGATACTGGTCTGAACTTATGACTGAATAATCTAAGTCACAATTCATACCTTTTGTCCACGTATTTGTTTGTCTTTGTGCATTCATTATGTAGTAGCATTATAAATTATTTGACGTTCCCCAGTATGACTATAAAAAGAATTATGGTCTCTAAATTCAGGTACAATTTTATTCCAATTGTTCTTTATAGATTCTAAACCATCTTCATTAGGCATCAATGCTTCAGCATATGCTTGATTTCTATAGAAATTCCAAGACCTACGTATGTCATAATATACTTCCCTATTCATTCTGCCATTAAGATATTCCGGATACTTTAATTTCATTGTGACATACCAGTATATTGCTTCCTTGTATGATATTAAATCTGGTATTAATGGATAGCTTTCTTCATCAGTAGGTATAGCACTGTATGATAATTTTAAGTAACCACTAGGTACATTAGTCATTATGAAACCAGGTTTTATAGTATATTGAAAACCCAAACTAGGATTTGCAGAATTTACAGAACTTAAACTGTGTATATCATATGTATGTAAGTTGATTAAATTAGATAAGATAGTTCTAAGATTTTGATTACTATTAATCATTTCAATAGCTTCAGTCTTATCAATATTACCATACATATCAACTACTAGGTTTACTAGGGTATCATTCTGAATGATCATTTCCGGAGTAAGACATTCGCAGTTTTTATTTTCACAGCAATTGTCACCACATCCCCAAACAGCAAATGATCCTGTTGCTTTCCTCATGGGAAACCAAGGGCCATTGCAATTAAATGAGTATGCCACTTGATGCAATTGATGTAGATCACAAGGCAGTGGAGCTTGATGACAATTGATCTTTACTGCGGGAACTCCCTCAACACCGGTAACTTTAGGTATAAATTGAGTAATAGCACCTATTTGTTCAATAGCTTCTCCACACCATTCTGTGATATCACTAATCTTAGTGTCATCTTCTTTGAGATCTAGGTCTGCTATGATCTTTGCTATTACAGTCTTTACAGATGTTAATTTTGTAATCATATTATATAATTATAATTCGATGTAATCTCTTACATGATTCTTTAATATTTGTGCCAGACGTCTTT
>OGRU01002204.1_pt1 | contig 13050 bp, 6 predicted proteins | sample 1553541 | NCBI WGS metagenome assembly OGRU01 (sample SAMEA2580068, study PRJEB22360) | human gut metagenome | biome: human gut; feature: human-associated habitat; material: faeces | place: Denmark | collected 2008/2010
TTTCGATACCCAATCGAAGAACCCTGGATAAATGCCCCGGCTGCCATAATAACCTGTGAATCATAGCCTGGCATATCCCATGGTTCTGGTGTTACATAGCTGTCAACCGGAGCTGCTGCCTGAATACCCTGACAAAATGCGATCAGCGCCTCAGGCTTTTTAAGTGTAACAGCCTGAATAATATCGTATCTAGGCTCTGTACCGTTTGGAATTACATCATAACCTAATTTTTCAAATACGTTTGCTGCAAAAACTGCTCCCTTAAGCGCACCTGCCGCTACTGTCGGTGCCAGGAAAAATCCCTGATAGAATGACGGAAGAACGCCCAAAGATGCACCAACCTCCTGACCAAGTCCCGGAGCACTAAGACGATATGCACACTGCTCAATACATGCTGCTGTTCCGCAGATATAACCGCCAATCGGTGCTAATCCGCCGCCTGGATTTTTAATAAGAGAACCAACTGTCATATCTGCCCCAACATCAGATGGCTCAATTTCTTCGATAAATTCACCATAACAATTATCTACCATACAGATCACGTCTGGCTTAATTGACTTGATGAATGAAATCAGCTCACCGATACGCTCAACGGAAAGTGTCGGTCTTGTCTGATATCCCTTAGAACGCTGAATAGTTGCTACTTTTGTCTTCTCATTGATTGCAGCGCGAATACCTTCCCAGTCAAAGCTGCCATCACTAAGCAGATCTACCTGGCGATATGAAATATTATATTCTCTAAGAGAACCAACAGACTGACGGATTCCAATTACCTCTTCAAGCGTATCATATGGCTTTCCCACAGGTGAAAGCAGCTCATCACCTGGACGAAGATTTGCAGATAGTGCAAGCGCAAGCGCATGTGTTCCGCATGTGATCTGTGGACGCACCAATGCAGCCTCTGTATGGAATGTATCAGCATATACCTGCTCTAACGTTTCTCTTCCCATATCATTGTATCCATATCCAGTTGTTGCTGCAAAGCAAGCTTCACTTACATGATTTTTTTGCATTGCACCAAGCACCTTCATCTGATTCTGCTCTGCAACTTTATCAATCTCGCAGAAACGTTCTTTAAGATCCTGCTCGATTTTCTCACAAAATTCATACGTTTTTTCACCAATCCCCATGGACAGGTAAGTTTCTTTCATTGTCATTTTTCTTTCTCTCTTTTCTATTTTTGCTGTATTTTTACTGCGGCATGTAAGTTTTTTACACACTGCTCTGTCAATATGCTTATAACATCTTCGTTTTTTGCTCCGTCAATATCAAGCCATGTTACATCGCGTTCTCTGCGAAACCAGGTAAGCTGACGTTTTGCAAAATGTCTCGTTGACTGCTTAATCTGACTTACCGCATCATCTAATGTACACTCGCCGTCAAGATATGATAAAAGCTCCTTATAGCCAAGTCCCTGCATTGAGACATAACTTCTGTCATAGCCCATCGCCTTTAATGCTTCCACTTCCTTAAGTAGTCCCTGCTCCATCATCTGATCCACGCGCAGATCAATGCGACGATACAACTCTGCGCGATCTCTGTTCAGGACAAAATAGCAGAAATTGTATGGTGATTCTTTCTGGCGCTGTTTCTCATTATGCTCTGAGATTGGACGACCTGTCAATTTAAAATATTCCAGTGCGCGAATTAGACGCTTCGTATTATTTGCATGAATTGCCTCTGCCGATGCAGGATCAACGCTTCGCACTTGCTCTAACAGCCATTCATTTCCAAGCTCTTTTGTCTTATCTTCAAGCTGTGTACGGTACGCAGTATCCTCGCATGTATCTTCAAAATCAATATCATACAAAAGTGCCTGAATATAAAATCCAGTTCCGCCTACCACAAGCGGAATATGACCATTAGCATAAATTTTTTCCATTGCCGCCTTTGCCATCTGCTGAAAGCGCACTACGGAAAATTCATCACCTGGCAGCAGCTCATCCACAAGATAATGAGGAACGCCCTGCATCTCATCAGGCATAATTTTTGCAGAACCAATGTCCATATATTTATAAACCTGCATAGAATCTGCACTGATTATCTCACAGCCAAGCGATTTTGCCAGTCCAATTGAGGCGCTTGTTTTTCCCACAGCCGTTGGACCGGTCAATATAATAAGTGGTTTCTTATTTTCTGTCATATTTTATTCCTACCTATTGCTCGTTGCAGTTTATTGTTTGCTATTCAAAACTATACAATCACACAATTCTCTTAAACTTTTTTTCAAGTTCATATTTAGTCATCGTGATAATCGTTGGTCTTCCATGAGGACACGCATACGGATTTTCAAGTGTCAATAGCTGTGACACAAGCGCATCCGCCTCCTGAAACGAAATCTTCTGACCGCCCTTAATAGCTGCCTTACACGACATCGACGCAAGCTTTGATGCAATCAGTTCGGATGGCTGCATGCTTCCTCTATCCTCAAGATCAGACAGCATCTCCAAAAACAACTCCTTTTCATTAATTCCATAAAGATTTGCCGGAATCTCACTGATTGCATACTCGCGCCCGCCGTATGGTTCAATTGTAAAGCCAATGCGTTCAAATTCACTTTTAAATTCTTCTAAAATCGCTTCCTCTGCCCTTGTCAGTGAAATAACCATCGGCGGACTCACAAATTGAGTAATACGCTCCTTTTTGCGGTATGCTTCCATAAGCCGCTCATAGTTTACCTTTTCATGTGCGGCATGCTGATCCATTATATAAAGTTGATTTCCATACTGAATCAGCCAGTATGTATCAAACAGCTGTCCAATCAGACGATGATGGATTCTTGCCTTCTCCGACAATAACGGCTCCGTAAACAGCGTTTGCTGTTCTGGTTTTTCTAATTTTTGTTCTGGCTGAGTAGGCATCTGATTAACAGTTTGAGATACATCCTGTCCAATACGTTTGTGTATTCCAGAGGCAGACTCCCACTTCGAATCAGAATCCTTTATTGTCTGCTTTTTTTCTGCCTTATATTCGCAAACAGGCTCAGAAAGTTTTGACAGCACTTTTGGCTGTTCTTCGTTTCTTGGCAGCTTTTGTTCACTCTGAGTTTTATGTTCTGCTGATGGCTTTTGTTCATTTTGAGTTTTATGTTCTGCAGGTGGCGGTGGAATAATCTCCTTCATCGCCTGAAGACGTCTCTGCTCAAAAGGCTCTGGCAGCTTTTGCTTTTCCTGCACCTTCTTTTCTGCCTTGCCATCATCACTTACATCAGGAATAAATTCTTTGCCGCGAAGTGTATTTTCAATTGCGCCTGCTAACAGCTCATAAATTTCGTTTTCCTGCTGAAAACGCACTTCCATCTTCGCCGGATGAACATTTACATCAATAAGCTCAGGCTTAATTTTAATATGAAGCACTGTAAACGGATAACGATGCTGCATCATAAATGGCTTATACGCCTGCTCAATTGCAGCAGCAATCAAACGGCTTTTTACAAAACGGCCATTTATATAATAGTTTTCAAAAGTTCTATTTCCTCTTGAAATAATTGGCTTGCCAATATAACCTGTCACTGCGAATAAAGGACACTCATAGCTGATCTCTAACACATTAGATGAAATTTCTCTTCCATAAATTGTATAGATCAAATCCTTCAAACGGCCATTTCCACTCGTATAAAGCTTATTCTGTCCGCCATTTATAAAGCGCATAGATATATCCGGACGAAGCATAGCCATGTTTTCCATCAGCTGATTGATATAATTTCCCTCTGTAGCTGCTGTCTTTAAAAACTTCTTCCTGGCAGGCACATGGTAAAATAAATTGCGCACTAGAATTGTTGTGCCGTCTGGTGCACCTATCTGTGTTAAACTTTTTTCTTCTCCGTCTTCAATCTGGTAGGAAATGCCAAGCATAGCTTCGGGCGGTTTTGAAATGAGCTCCACCTGTGCAATAGCTGCAATACTCGAAAGTGCCTCACCACGAAAGCCAAGTGAACCAATATCTAACAAGTCATCAATTGTATGAAGCTTACTCGTTGCATGACGCAAAAAAGCTTTACGCACCTGATCCTTTTCAATTCCGCAGCCATTATCGGTAATGCGAATAAAACTGATTCCACCATCTTTGATTTCCACAGTAATCGCTGTTGCTTTCGCATCAATAGCATTTTCCAACAGCTCCTTTACAACAGAAGATGGTCTGTCAATAACCTCTCCTGCTGCAATCTGATTAATCGTTGCCTGATCGAGCAATTGTATTTCGGGCATTGCAGACCTCCTTTGTATATTTTTAATTTTTATATTTTTGATACTTCCTACGGATTGCTACGCAGCTTCGCCGCTCTCGCAATCCTACTCTCATTCGGATTCGCTGCCATCCTCTTTTTAATTTTGCTGCTTCCCACGGATTGCTCCGCAGCTTCGCCGCTCTCGCAATCCTGCTTTCATTCGGATTCGCGGATTTACTTCGTAAATCGCTGCCATCCTCATGAAAGGGCAGGTTCCAAACTGAGCGCTGTTTTCCTGCAAGCAGGAAACATCGCTCAGTTTTTCACCTTGGAAGCATCAAATGCGATTTTTTAGTGTTGCCTGCATACGATACAGCGTATTAAGTGCATCAAGCGGCGTCATATTTGCAATTTCTAGTTTTTTGATTTCTTCTATTATAGAATCATCTTTTACTGTATCAAAAAGTGTCAGCTGATTTGCATCTACTTCATCTGGGCGTGATACGCGCTTTTTAGATGGTGTTGACTGCATCTGGGCAATCTCTCTTGCACGAGCTGCAATGTCAGCATCAGTCAGTTCCTCAACCAGTTCCTTTGCACGGTTTATAACACGGTCTGGAACACCTGCCAGTTTTGCAACCTGGATTCCATAGCTTCTATCTGCACCACCCTTGACTATTTTTCGCAAAAAGACAATATCGTCACCCTGCTCCTTCACGGCAATGCAATAATTATTTACACCATTTAATGCGCCTTCAAGCTCTGTCAGCTCGTGGTAATGCGTTGCAAAGAGCGTTTTTGCACCAAGCTGTCTGGCATCCGCAATATATTCAACAACGGCCCACGCAATACTCATACCATCATATGTACTAGTTCCGCGTCCGATTTCATCAAGAATAATCAGACTCTTTTTTGTCGCATGACGAAGAATGTTCGCCACCTCATTCATCTCTACCATAAAGGTACTCTGACCAGATGCCAAATCATCAGAAGCACCTACTCTTGTAAAAATGCGATCACTTATACAGATATTAGCCGATTTTGCAGGAACAAAGCTTCCAATCTGTGCCATAAGCGCAATCAATGCGACCTGACGCATATAAGTCGACTTTCCAGCCATATTCGGACCTGTAATAATCGAAATGCGGTTCTTTCCATTGTCAAGCAGCACATCATTTGCTACAAACATATCATTTGGAATCATCTGCTCAACAACAGGATGACGGCCATTTTTAATATCAAGAATTCCTCTTTCATTGATCTGTGGTTTAACATAATTCTGACGTTCCGCAACAAAAGAAAGAGATGCGATAACGTCAAGAAGCGCAACTGCACGCGCTGTTTTCTGAATACGTTCTACCTGCGATGCCACACGATCTCGCACATCACAGAACAATTCATACTCAAGCGCTGCCAGCTTATCCTCAGCACCAAGAATTAAATCCTCAAGCTCTTTTAACTCCTGCGTGATAAAGCGTTCTGCATTTGTAAGTGTCTGCTTTCTTGTATAATCATCAGGAACCATGTCCTTAAAGGAATTGGTTACTTCAATATAATAACCAAACACCTTATTGTAACGCACGCGCAATGTCTTAATTCCTGTGCGTTCACGCTCCTTTGCCTCTAGCTCTGCCAGCCAGTTCTTTCCCTCTGTCTTTGAGCGGCGAAGCTTATCTACATCCTCATTATAGCCATCCTTAATGATTCCTCCCTCTCTGATAACAAGCGGCGGATCCTCTATAATGGCACTGCTGATTAATGCTTCCAAATCGTCCAGCGTATCTAGTTCATCATACAATTCTTTCAGCAGTGATCCTTTAAAATCAGCTAACTGCTGTTTAATCGGCGGCAGCATGCGAAGTGATGCCGCAAATGCCAAAAGATCTCTTGGATTTGCTGTCTTATAACTGATACGACCTGCCAAACGCTCCAGATCATAAACTGGCTGCAAATACTCTCGAATTTCTTCTCTTGTCACATATTCGTTTAGCAGTTCTTCAATCGCTTCCTGTCTTTTTAAAATTCTCGCACGATCAATAAGTGGCTGCTCAATAAAGCTTCGAAGAAGCCTTGCTCCCATCGCTGTCTTTGTCTTATCAAGCACCCAAAGCAAACTTCCGCGTTTTTCTTTTTCTCTAAGTGTCTCTGTCAGTTCCAAATTGCGGCGTGTCGATGTATCCACAATCATATAACAACCTGTCGTATATGGCTGAATATTTGTAATATGTGGCATTGTACTTTTCTGAGTATCATACAAATACTGCATCAAAGCACCTGCCGATATCATTCCTGAATCATAATCCTCCAGACCAATTCCAAGAAGCGAAGTTGTATGAAAATGCTCCATTAAAATCTTTTTTGCATTGTCTTCCTTATAATACCAGGAATCTGGTGTTGATACAGTAAAATGCAGCCTGTCTTTTAATTCATCCAGATTTTCTCCACTTAATTCAAACAAATCATTGCATATTACCTCTGCCGGTGTAAACTTAAACAGCTCATCCTCTAACTGTTCTTTTGTCTTTAATTCTGTCAGATAAAATTCGCCTGTTGATACATCACATGTACTTACTCCGTAAATACCACCCACATAGGCAATTGACATAATGTAATTGTTCTTCGTTTCATCAAGTGCCTTATTATCACAAATTGTTCCTGGTGTCACCACACGGATAACCTCACGCTTTACAAGACCCTTTGCAAGCTTCGGATCTTCCATCTGCTCTGCAATAGCGACACGATAGCCTTTTTTTACCAAACGATCTATGTAATTGTCGGCTGCATGAAAAGGAACTCCGCACATAGGTGCCCGTTCCTCTAGTCCGCATTCTTTTCCTGTTAACGTAATCTCCAGTGCCTTTGACGCAGTAATCGCATCATCAAAAAACATTTCATAAAAATCACCCAGTCTGTAAAATAAAATACAGCCAGGATACTGATCCTTTGTCTCAAAGTACTTCTGCATCATCGGCGACAGTTTCGCCCTGTTGATTTCCATTTACTTATGCCTCTCTTACTGTAAATTGTTGCTGTCCATTTGCAAAACTGCACACAGTCTGATAGCGGCTATCGTAACCGTCAGCCGCTATCTCCTCTTATCTTATGCGTTATTCCACAAGCTCTCCCAAATAGTAAAAGCCTTTGGACTCTATCATTTTTACTTTGCAGATCGTTCCGATCAATGAACTATCTCCCTTAAAATGAACCACTGTGTTATTGCTGAGACGTCCTGATACCATAGATGGATCTTTCTCATTAACCTCTTCTACCAACACCTCAAGTGTTTTTCCAGTATCGCGGCTGCACTGAGTTGTCGCAATAGACTGAACAAGCTTTAACAGGCGGTCAAAACGATCCTTTACCACTTCCTCTGGTATCTGATCATCCATTGCAGCAGCTGGTGTTCCTGTACGCTTTGAATAAATAAAAGTAAATGCACTGTCATACTGCACCTTGCGTACTACATCCATTGTATCTTCAAAATCTTCCTCAGTCTCACCTGGGAAGCCAACAATAATATCCGTAGTCAAAGAAAGATCAGGAATTTCGCGGCGAAGCTTTGCTGCTAACTCCAAATACTGTTCCTTGTCATACTTTCGGTTCATAAGCTTTAAAATACGGCTGCTTCCAGACTGAAGCGGCAAATGTAAGTGACGACAAATCTTTTTGGAATTTTTCATCACTTCAATTAATTCATCTGACAGGTCCTTCGGATGTGAGGTCATAAAACGAATCCAACGAAGTCCTTCGATCTGCTCTACCTGCTGTAAAAGCTGTGCAAATGTAATAGGATTATCAAGTGTCTTTCCATAGGAGTTTACATTCTGACCAAGAAGCATAACCTCTACTACACCATCAGCTACTAACTGCTTAATCTCTCTAATGATATCCTCTGGCTGTCTGCTTCTCTCTCTTCCGCGCACATATGGAACGATACAGTAGCTGCAGAAATTGTTGCAGCCATACATGATGTTGACACCACACTTAAAGGAATATTTACGGACAGCAGGAAGATCCTCTACGATTTGATCAGTTCCTTCCCATACATCAATTACCTGTTCTTTTTTAGTAAATGCCTGATATAACAACTCTGCAAGCTTAAATATGTTATGAGTTCCAAATACAATATCAACAAAACGGTAGCTGCTACGAATCTTTGCAACCTCATCTGGCTCCTGCATCATACAGCCGCAAATAGCAATCATACGGTGAGGTGCTTTCTTCTTTCTGCTCTGGTACATTCCTAAATGACCGTATACCTTCTGGTTTGCATTCTCACGCACAGTGCAGGTATTCATGATCAAAAAATCAGCAGCCTTTTCATCATCAGTTTCCTCATATCCGATTTTTTCAAGAATACCAAGCAGTTTTTCAGAATCTTTCGCATTCATCTGGCAGCCAAAGGTAGTAATATGAACTGTTAAGTTTCTTCCTAACTCTTCTGACTTTCTTTTCACATACTCTCTGCTTTTTGCCATAAAATAGAGCTGTCTGTTTGGTTCCATCTCCGGTGCCAAGGTGTTTGTATCTACCATATTGATGTCAATTCCGGTTAAATCGGAAACGTTTCTCAAATCTATTAAATCCATGTTATTCCTTTCAAGGGTTGGTTGTTTTGACTTTTTTGCCCTTCAAATGGCAGAAAAAGATATATTGTATATTACACTCAGCAATTTAAAATGTCAAGTTGATTTCTTACGCCTCCCAGTTAATTAACGAACGGCCCTTCGGCGAGTGACTTTGTCGGTGTCCCTTGTTCCCGCGGCGCCTTCTACACACCTTTTTATCTTAGTTACTGCGTAAGCCCGCTCCCACACGGGCACGCCTCGTAAAGCACAGGTCGCCTCAGTGCCTCCGCCAAGGTATATGCATCTCATCGTAGTCATCCACCAATGCATCTTCAAGAATAATTACCCTCAACGCAATTTCAATTCTTGCCTCTGCAAGGGAGGCGATAAGTTGAAAACACCATCGAACAATTATATCTCTATTTCAATTCACGCCTCCGCGAAGGAGGCGACAAAACTATACAATTTACATTGTAAAATACACAGTAACTAATTTACATTTTCTGTAAACTTTTCTACTGCCATATTCAAATCTTCAGTGGCTTCCTTAATAGTAATATATAAGGAAGCCACTACCGCGTACACCAAATGATACCGGGACATTCTTATTTCAACTCACAGCTTCTGTAAAGAAGCTGACCGCAATAATTACTTCAAAAAGAATTTATTCAAGGCTTCTTTTCTTGTAATTATTGCATATATTATATTTATTTTACATTCACTCAACCATTTTTGCAACTAGTTTTCTTGCATTTTTTTGTGCGGATGCTCGCTCACTCCTATTTTTTTCCATATGTCATCTCTTCTTCTGCCGCTATTGGTAACTTATCTGTTTCTTCAAAATTATATACATTGACATTTTGTTTTATTGGTGTAAAAGCACTTCCAATGCCAAAATATTTTTCAAAAAACAACTTTAATTTTTCAATAACGGTCTGCTTTTTCTTTGCTCTTCCTCCACCAAAACGTGAAATTGGAGGCATGAGTTTATCTATATCAACTCCTGCTGTTCGAATTTCTCCATCGCGAAAAGCATTTTCCATAAATCTATACGTTTCTTCTTCCTTTAGTCGTTCCTCCTTGATAACCATATCTAAATCATACTTTCTTTGCACTGCTATGTAATCATGCCATTCGTTCATAATATCATCTACATCATTGATTCCAGCTATAAAGTTTTCAATAAGCTGCTTTTTACTGCGTAATTCTGGACTGGCATCTATCGCCTTATTGATCGTTATCAATACTTCCTTATCCTCGCAATGTGTATCATGATATTTTTTCACAAGCATAAGAATATAATCGATGTTAATTTCTATCTGCCGAATTAATTCAATTTCAAAGATCACATCATCTGTAATATCCGTGCTTTCTCGACGCTTGCGTTTCCATTCATCACGCAAATCCTGATAACGCCCCAAATAGTCCTGTAAATCTCTCTCTGAAATCAATTCATTTCCTTTAAAATCATCAAAAGAAAGCAATAAGTTTCTCATACGAAGAATCGCACCAAACAAAGCAATAAAATCCTTCTGGTTCTGCTCTCCGACAATCTGCGGTTCTGACAGCGGAAACTTATGATTCAATTCCTCCATCAGATCCACATACCCTGGCATTGGCTTACCATCTACGGATTCATATCCGTAATAGTAATCCTTAAAGCTCTGCAGCAAAACAATGCCCCCGGCATTCTTATCCCCAAACAAGGAAATGGCACTATCTACTCGCTTCTGCAGATTTCTGAAACATACAATATTTCCAAAGGTCTTGATAGAATTCAGAATGCGGTTGGTACGGGAAAATGCCTGTATCAATCCGTGCATTTTCAGATTCTTGTCTACCCACAACGTATTCATAGTTGTGGCATCAAAACCTGTAAGGAACATATTTACTACGATCAGAATATCCAGTTCCTTGTTTTTCATACGAAGCGACACATCTTTATAGTAATTTTGGAATTTATCACTTGAGGTATCGTAATTCGTATGGAACATTTTATTATAATCGTCAATAGCTTCTTCCAGAAATTCTCTGGATGGCTGATCAAGGGCAGAGGTATCCTCTGAATTTTCTTCATCCAGAATACCATCTGATTCTTCCTCATTTGCCCCGAAACTAAAAATAGTTGCAACTCGCAGTTTTTTGGTAGGATCTGCTACCATCTGCTTTTTGAATTCCTGATAATACAGTTTTGCCATCGGAACGCTTGATACTGCAAAAATAGAGTTAAAACCACTAATACGCTGTTTCTGCTTGATTTCCTCTACCTCATCCCGTTTAGCAGAAGCCACCTCTGCAATATTAGTCAGCGTATTGTATATGTAAGTTTTATCCCCACGATAGGTCTTCTGGTCAAAATGTTCCAGTATATACTGTGTTACAATTCGGATACGTTCAGGAGCCATCATAACCTTTTCACGGTTAATGTCCCATACCATCTCGTCTGTTATTTCTTCTTCCACATCCATCGTTTTAATATAATCCACCCGGAATGGAAGAACATTTTTATCGTTAATCGCATCCACAATCGTGTAGCTGTGGAGCTGGTCTCCAAAGGTCTGACCTGTAGTAAAGAATTCTGGATTTTTTGCTCTGCCGGAATTAACAGAGAAAATCGGTGTTCCTGTAAATCCAAACAGATGATATTTCTTGAAATTCTTCACAATCGCAGTGTGCATATCGCCAAACTGACTACGATGGCACTCATCAAAAATAATAACGATATGTTTCGTATACACTTCATGTCCCGGATTCTTTTTTATAAAAGTAGCCAGTTTCTGGATTGTAGTAATAATGATGTGTGCATCTGGATCTTCCAACTGCCGTTTTAATATGGTTGTCGAGGTATTGCTGTTGGCTGCCCCTTTTTCAAAACGATCATATTCTTTCATGGTCTGATAGTCCAGATCCTTACGGTCAACCACAAACAGCACCTTGTCAATATACGGCAGCTTCGATGCCAGTCTTGCCGTCTTGAACGAAGTCAGCGTCTTGCCGGAACCTGTGGTATGCCAGATGTAACCACCACCCTCGACACTGCCGTACTTCTTATAATTATTGGCAATTTCGATGCGATTGAGAATTCGCTCCGTAGCTGTAATCTGGTACGGACGCATGACCATCAGCATATCCTCTGATGTAAAAATACAGTATTTCGTAAGGATATTCAGAATCGTATGCTTTGCGAAAAAAGTCTTTGTAAAATCAATCAGATCAGGGATTACACGGTTATTGGCATCTGCCCAGAAGCAGGTAAACTCAAAACTGTTACTGGTCTTGGTCTTACTTGCTCCCCGTTTCTCATGTTCTTTTTCTGCATTCCTTCTGGTACTGTTGGAATAATACTTTGTATTCGTGCCATTGGAAATAACAAAAATCTGAATATATTCATACAATCCGCATCCTGCCCAGAAAGAGTCTCTCTGGTAGCGGTTGATCTGATTGAATGCTTCACGGATAGCAACTCCTCTGCGCTTCAGCTCAATATGCACAAGAGGAAGACCGTTTACTAATATGGTAACATCATAGCGGTTGTCATGCTTCGCGCCATTTTCCGTGCCAATCACACAGCCCAGGCTGCCCTCTCTGATGCCAGTGGCAGCATTCACCTTGTACTGATTGATGACCTGCAGCCTGTTGTTATGGATATTCTTTTTATCTATGAGTGTAATATTCTTGGAAGAACCGTCATCACGAGTCAGGACTTGGACATTGTCCTCCTGTATCTTCCTAGTCTTTTCCACAATATGCTCATTTGGATTGGCAACGGCATTTTTGAAAAAATCATCCCATTCTGTGTCTGAAAACTGATAGTTATTCAATTCCTCTAATTTCTTACGGAGATTGGCAATCAGGTCTTTCTCCGTGTGAATCGGCAGATATTCATATCCCTGTTCACAGAGCAAACGGATAAACTCCTGTTCCAGTTCTGCTTCGCTCTGGTAACTGTCAGAACGCTTCTTGACTGGCTCATATTCTGTGACAACAGTATTCTCCGATGTCTCTGCTACAATATTAAAGTACGGCACATCCTCGCCTCCTTACTTTGGTAATTCTTTAAAGGATAACAGCTTATCCCTGTAATATTCATACTGCTTCTGACGTGCTTCGATTTCTGCCGGAAGTCCTGCGGACAGGTCATTGCAAATACTATGAAATTTATTCAACACATTCACAATCTCCTGCTGTTTTTCTATACTCGGAACAGCAAGCTGATACTCTGCAATCGTTTTTCCCGTTAAGGATGCTCTGGTTGTAAATGCACAATGGCTTGTAAAATACTTTCTGAAATCTTCCGTAGCAAAACAGATGTTT
>OGRU01002212.1_pt1 | contig 13000 bp, 10 predicted proteins | sample 1553541 | NCBI WGS metagenome assembly OGRU01 (sample SAMEA2580068, study PRJEB22360) | human gut metagenome | biome: human gut; feature: human-associated habitat; material: faeces | place: Denmark | collected 2008/2010
TGCGGGGCGAAACGCGTACGTAGCGAGCGATTGCTTTAGCTTCCATGTTTCACCCTTTCCTTACTTGTCGTGGCCGCGGAAGGTGCGAGAAGGTGCGAACTCGCCCAGCTTGTGGCCAACCATGGATTCAGTAACGTAAACCGGCACGTGCTTGCGACCATCATGCACAGCGATGGTGTGACCAACCATCTCGGGGAAGATGGTGGAAGAACGCGACCACGTCTTGATGACCTTCTTGTCGCCAGCTTCGTTCATCGCAATAACGCGATCGAGAAGGCGAGGCTCCACGAAGGGACCTTTTTTCAAACTTCTGCTCAATGTTTCTCCTTATGCGATCGGGCGCTACTTCTTGCGACGGCGGATGATCAGGCGGCTCGAAGCCTTCTTGGGGTTGCGAGTGCGATGACCCTTGGTAGACACGCCCCACGGAGTAACAGGATGACGACCAGAAGACTTGTTCTTGCCTTCGCCACCACCATGAGGATGGTCGACAGGGTTCATTACAGTACCGCGAACGCTGGGGCGGATGCCCTTCCAGCGGTTACGGCCAGCCTTGCCGATCTTGATGTTGCCGTGCTCGGCGTTGCCGACTTCGCCAACGGTTGCGCGGCAGGTTACGAGAACGCGACGCATTTCGGAAGAAGGCATACGCAGGATTGCATACTTGCCTTCCTTGCCCATCAACTGAATGCTGGTGCCAGCGGAACGAGCGATTGCTGCACCGCGACCAGGCTGGAGCTCAACTGCGTGGATGAGCGTACCAACGGGGATTGCGGACAGGGGCAGTGCATTGCCGGGCTTGATGTCTGCATCAGCGCCGGATACTACCGTTTCGCCAACCTTGAGGCCCTTGGGCTGAAGGATGTAGCGCTTTTCACCGTCTGCATAGTGCAGAAGAGCGATGCGAGCACTGCGATTGGGGTCGTACTCGATCGTGGCAACCTTGGCGGGGATACCGTCCTTGTTGCGCTTGAAGTCGATGATGCGGTAACGACGCTTGTTGCCGCCACCCTGATGACGCGTAGTGATACGGCCATTGTTGTTGCGGCCAGCCTTCTTGGGCAGGGGCGCCAACAGGGACTTCTCGGGCGTAGTGCTGGTGATCTCAGCAAAGTCCGAGACAGTCTGGAAGCGGCGTCCAGGGCTCGTGGGCTTGAACTGTTTTACTCCCATTTTCTTCCTTTCTACGGGTACGAACTGCGGGTTCGAACCCTTGGTCTTATGTGGACTCCATCACCGCCATGGGGGCCTTTGGGAGACAGCCCTCGGCGATTCCGAGTTTCCACGCGTCCGGGTGTATCCATCAACAGCCAGACGCAACCGAAAAGTATACTGATTGCCTATGTAATGCGCAAGAGATAATCGAATCGAGACAAGTATTCGCAAAAGATTCACAACCTGGCACGAATTGAGCCGAAATTGGCAGTAAGCGGTAATTTGGCTCCCCTGCTATTTCATCATAGTCCCCGATGCTTTCCCGTAATATCGGCACAAAAGCCTGCATCGTTTAGCGAAGCTCCTTGCCAAGCTCATGCGCGAGCACGGGCAAAAGCTTTGCGAACGTTTCCTCACGCTTGCCTTTCTTCAACTCGCATTCCCATACCACATGCACCTTCCAGCCATCTGCGATAAGCGCCGCTTCGTTTTGAGCATCGCGTTCCTGGTTTCGGTTGAACTTTGCCACCCAATATTCGGTGTTCTTCTTGGGAAGGGAAAGGTTGCAATGCGGGCAGCGGTGCCAATAACATCCGTGTATGAATAGCGCCACCTTCTTACCTGGCCACGCAACATCGGGGTGCCCCGGCACTTTCCATTGCAAACGATAGCCGCCCAGGCCCGCTTCGCGAAGGCGCTGCCGAACCAGTAATTCGGGTTTGGTGTCTTTTCGCTTGTTGCCTTGCATGGATTTATGCACCGCATAGCTCGATGCATCGGGCGCTGGAATACGCACATGGGCATACTCAACTTCGCCCTTGCCTGCACGCTTGGCGCTCTTCCGTTCGCATTCGAACGAATCCACTTCATCATCAGTTGCAGGCCGCACACCATCAAGTGCCGCGAGCCAACGTTCGCTTAGGCGATCGAAACCCCACGCCGCATTTGCGGGGCTTGTGGAAGGCAACACTTCAGCTTCAATCCCTACTTTATATAGTAGGTACTTTTTATATAGGCGACCCGCTGTAGCGCCATTGCAGATAACGCGCTTGATAGGGGCCGTGCGCGTGACGAACCCTACTTGGGCGGGAACCACATTCTTGATGCTGGCGTCGCTCGATCCTTTGATGTCGCATTCCTGAATAACGTCCCATAGTGCAATGCCGCACGAAAGCAGCATTTCCTTCTTTTCGGAGGTAGTTTCAGGCACAGGCGCCTTCGCAAGGGCAGCAAGCACACGCCAAAAGCGATTTTGAGGGTTGCCGTAATAAAAATCGTTCTTACGAGAAAGCACAGAGGGAAACGACCCCAAAACCAGCACGGTCGAGCGCTCGTTGAACACGGGATCAAACCCGTGGGATATATGTTGGTAGGTTGCCATACTGCATAAGTATAGCGAGGCAGTCTACCGTTGAAAGGATCGTCGACTTCTTGCCCGAACGCACCTCCAATAATCTCCAGCCCTCATAAGGTCTCACCTATTCACCACGCAGGCGAAACCGGCAACAGGATCGCTGGCCTTATGGTGTTGGTTATTTTTTTACTCGTTTATAAACACTTTTTTGGGATTCGAAATCAACTGAACATAGGGGCAGCGAAAACCCCGTTGGAAGGAAATCCCATGAGCGCAAAACATGCTTGCAATACCCAAACCTATACCCGAACAAAAGCTGGAGCCTCCCCTGTCGCCAAGGCGGCAAGCCTTGTCCTAGCAGCAGGACTCGCACTACCCACGGTGTTACCGACGATGGCGCACGCACAAAGTGCCTCAAGCACGCAGGAAAGCACCCTTTCTCTGCATAAAGCAGAAGCCAATAGCCGCTCAGCGGCAGCGCTCATTCGTCAAAGCTTGCAAAACGCCAAAACCGCCGCGGAGCTTCAGGCGGTACTTGCCGCTGCGCAAGAAGCCTACAACCAATCGGAGGCAGAATACGACAAGGCGGCAGCGCCCTACAACAACGCGACGTCTAACAGAGATGCCGCTGCACAGACCTACTTGAATGCAAAGTCGGCAGCAAACCAGGCGCGTGACAATGCCGATGCCGCGTTAGCAAGCGAGATAGAGAAAGCTCAAGCTGCTGCGGATGCCGGCGAAAAAGAGCTGGCAAGCGCCCGCACGACACTTTCCAACGCAAAATCCGATGCCGCAGAAAAGCAAAAAGCTTATGATGAGGCACTGAATAAGGCCACCGAGGCAAACGACGCCCTTGCCGCAGCAAAAGAAGCTGCCAAGGAGGCAACGCCCGGGGCATTAGCCGAAGCGCAGCAAAAATCATCCGAAGCTCAAGTTGCACTCGAAAAAGCAACAAGAAACCTTTCCCAGGCGCAGAGCGAGCTGAAGGCAGCCCAAGCAAAGGTCAATGAAGCGAAGGCTAAGAGCGAGCAAGCACAGCAAAAACTGACGGCAGCCAAAACCGCAAAAGCGAACGCCGATAACGCCGTTACGAATGCAACCGCAAAGCTGAACTCAGCTAAGGCCGCGCTCGATGCCGCGAAAGGCGGCGTGTCCGAAGACGCTCTTGCAGCCGCGCAAGCTAAAGTCGATTCCGCACAGGCAGAGCTAAGCACCGCGCAAGAAAAGCAGCAGAAGGCCGAAGACGCGCTGTCTGCTGCGAATAGCTCCGTTTCGACCGCCGAAGCCGATCTGGCAAAGGCAAATAGCGCTGCTGCCGCCAAGGAAGAGGCGGCAACTGACGCCCAAATCACGCTGGACGCCGCAAAGAAAGCTGCAACTGCCGCCGAAAACACCCTCACTAGCGCCAAAGCGGAAAACGCCGCCGCAATTGAAGCAAAGCAGCACGCTGACGAAGCGGTAGCAGCCGCACAGGCAGAAAAGGAGAAATCAGACGCGACAGTGGAGCAAGCAAAGCTTGACAAAACCGCAGCAGATTCCGCTGTGTCCGCCGCCCAGGCAGAGGTCGACCGCATCAACTCCGAAATCGACGACGCAAACGAGCAGGCAAAGCAAGGGTCCCTCGGCTTCGTGAACTGGATGTTGAGCCAGGAAAACCTTACCGATGAACAGAAGAACGATTTGGAGCGCGCTAAGCAGGTAATCGAAAAAGCCACAGTAGAAAGCTTCGACAAATATGCTTACGGTGACAGGGCATCCTTTATGCCAGAAGAGCGCAACAACATGGTTACGGTGATCGGCGATGAGAAGGACGCTACCAGCCTTGCCAATTTAAAGAAAAGCATCGGCATCATGAAGAAGATCAACGAGTTGCGCGCTTCAGATGACAACTTCGTAGGCGATATGAAACGCAACCCCTCCCTCACCAACTTTTACTTTATGGCAGTAGCGCAAACTGGCGCCGACCGAGGCGCAGGACTTCATGCCCACTCATTACTGCAAGTAAACTGCGAAAACCTTGCATTCGGATACACTGACGACCCCACCATCGGTTGGTACAAGAAGGAAAAGCGCACGTTTGACCAAATCAAAGGCGAACTCGGCATCACAGAAATCAACGAAGCAACCCTTCAGCAGATCAAAGCGGAAGCGAAAGCTCGCAACGTCGAAGTAGGCCACTACACCAACCTGTTCTGGGCAGCCGATCAGCTTATGGGCGTTGGTTTTACGCAGTATCGAACCACCGCATGCTATAACGCATCCTATTTGAGTAACTACCAAAATAAGTATTCCAAATACGCCAGCTACACCATTGATGAATTCGAAGCATTCGTCAATGCTTATCAGGCACACCTTGACAACCCAGGCGGCGCGGTAAGCCTCGAGCAGCAGCTTGCAGCAGCGAAGGCAGCGCTTGATCAGGTCAAGGCAAAGCAGAAGGAAGCGAACGAAACACTCTCAGCAAAGGAGCAAGCGGCAACAACAGCGCAGCAAAACGTCGTACAAGCACAAACAAAGCAGGCAGAAGCACAGAACGCAGTTGAAGCGTCCGAACAGGGCGTTTTCGAAAAGCAGAAGGCAGTGAAAGACGCTCAGGACGCCGTAACGCAAGCCATACAAGCGCTGAGCGAGGCAAATGCGCAGCTTGAAGAAACGAAGAGCAACGTTTTCGCTAAACAGCAAGCGCTGGCTGCCGCAAAGGAAAACACAAGCGCAGCTGAGGCAGGCCTTGCAGCCGCGAAAAACGAAACGGAAGCAGCACAAAACAAGAAGAATGCCGCCGACGAGGAACTTGCGGGACTCTCCGCCGAGCTTGCTCAGGCACAGGAAGCCTACGGCACCGCACTTACCGCTCGGGAAAGTGCCGTTGCCAAGCAAAATGAGGCTGCGGGCAAGCTGAATTCCGCAGAAAGCGACGCCGCAAACGCCGCCGAAGCACTCAAGCAAGCAGAGGCCGACGCGGGGGCGAAGCAGGACAAAGCGACGAAAGCCGAGCAGCAGGTTGCAGATGCAAGCAGCGAGCTCCTTAGCGCGCAAGGCGAGTTCACGCGTCTGAATAGCCTTACTTTTGCAGTGCAGCAGGCGCAAGGCGAAGCAGACAACGCTGCTTCAAGCGCCAACGAAGCCAAAACCGAACTCGATGCGGCCAATGAGGCAATTTCCGCCGCTGAAACAGCCGTTTCGCAACGCGAACAAGAAAGCGCAGCTCTTGCCGATACGCTAGCCGCCGCGAAGGCCATTAACGCCAACGATGCCTACGAAAGCGGCATCACCGACACTCGCTTTGCCGATCTCGACGCCCTGTATGCAGCAGCACGCGAGGCGGAATCGAAAGCTGATGCCGCTAAAGCCGAGCTAGAGGCATCCGAGCAGGAAGTAGGACGCCATTCGGAACGTTACGTTGAAGCGTTGCTGAACTGCCAGGAAGCAGCAGAAAACCTCCACGCTGCCCAAGCAGCCTACGATGCCGCACTTGCCAAAGAATTGGCGGAACAAGAAGCGGCAAACCAAGCAGGGAGCGCCAACAACGCCGCAAACCCAACGACCACTCCCGCAAAGCCGCAGCTTAACGGCAAACAAACAAACGTCAGCCAAGCGAATAGCGCATCGCCCAAAACCGGGGACAACGAAGTAGCAGGCACGTTCGCCGCACTTGCTGGAGCAGGAGCTGGAGCCGCCCTGTTGGCAGGACGCAAACTTCGTCGCACCAAGCACGTGAAGTAGCCAAGGCCCAAAGCGGCCTCTATCAAGCCAGACACCGCTTGATAGGGGCCGTACTACAACCTGAAGGCGGCCGCAACAAGACAGTCGTCATCCGAAGAGACTAATCATGATGCCCACAACCCACTAACGGCAGAAGTACAAAGACAAAACAACCACCAAAACAAGCGTGCTATTTCTTCGGCGTAATGCCCAATTCGCTGATACGCTGCGCAACTTGCTCAGCAGAAAGCACCCCTTCTTCCATGCAGCGTCGCACAAATGGCGCACCAGCGCCGGCACGCAAGTCGTCATCCACTTTGTGTTTGAATGCGGGGTAGCCCACAAGATTTTTCCGAACCTGGTTTTCCGCCTCTTCGGGTGTTTTCCTTTTATTTGAACGCACATTGCTTGAAAGCTCTTCGGCATATACCGTTTTCGCAATTTCAGAAACCGGCAGTTGCTGCTCAATAAACAGTTTGCGACACGCATCGCGCTGACTCTTTACACGAGCGTTCTTCGCTTTTGTTTTGCACTGTTCGCTGCAATATTTGCGAGGCTTCCCCCTTCCCTTCAGCAGAGAGAACCCCCTTCCGCATACCTCGCAACGAGCTATTTTTACTTGACCCAACCGACAAACAAAGCGATACCACAGATAGCTAATGTAGTTAGGGAATACCAAAAAGCCATCGTTCTCCCCTGAACAAAATAGGTCTACCCCAACCACGTCCAAATTCAGCGAAGCAATCGCATGCACCATTTTTTGAAGATGCGGCACGTCTTCCTTGCAAAATGGTTCATCGTAAAGCTCAATCTCGCCATCAAGGTTTGAAGCCCTCTGCTCAGCATCGTTCACATCAATACCTAAGCTATGCGCTTTTTCGATAAGGGAAGATCTTAAAGCATCGTCTTCGTCTACTTCCCCGCCCTTTAGCGATGAAACAAATTCGCTACAAGCAGCCAGAAAGTCGGAAGAAGTTATCTCTCGATGAAAAACAAACAGGCTGACAGCTAGGGAAGCACCCTCATTATCGTTTCCCACACCTATGAACGCATAGTCGTACGCATCTTGAAAAGCAAAGCGCTTTACCAGCGGAAACTTTTCCTCATCGCCAAAAAGAGCCATAATGGATTTTTCATCAATAGCTATCGCCAGGCTGTACACCAAAAACGCATTCCCGTCAGAAGGCAGCATCTTCTTTTTCGTAATGGGAGTTCTGTCTTTATTGAGAAAGGGCTCGAATCGAATAGCATCTGGTTCATCCGAGTTGACTACCGCCTGTATGTCAATCGCAGCACTTGCCAGCATTGATTCAGAAAACCAATCCATGAGGCGCTCGGTTTTATTAGGACCGAATAATGGACCTGTTTCTTTAGCTATCTTCTCGATCATGACATGATCGGCTTCGAAACTTGCATCTACCAAGAAGGCAAGCTCTTCTACACCAACCGCGCCATTCTTTTTCTTTTCGCATTCCGGTGCACCACACCCAGGCTCTTTAAAAATAAAGCGGATGGAAAGACCATCGGCCAATTCCCCATGCTCGCATTCGGCAAGTTTCACGGGGTACCGCCCCTGCGGGGTGCGTATTTGATCCAAAGGATTCATGTTCTGTCCCTCTTAGCAGTGCACAGCTATCGCGGCTAGTCTTAGACCCTAGTCTAGTTTTTTACTCCTTTTCCACCACTTTATTAAGACGTAATTATGGTAGATCATCTTAACGTCACCAAAAGAGCCATCATTAAGCCAGGTAGAACAGCTATTATCGAATAATTAGCACGATAAGGAGAGGCCATGTTTTGCCCTGAATGCGGAAAGAAGATAGAAAACGAATCAATCTACTGTCCTTATTGCGGTACTAAAATACCTTCGCCGGCTCAGCTGCCCCTTCGGTATGGCAATGCAACAGAAGAGGTTAGGGCAACATCAGCTTCAGAACCTGAAAAAGTAAACTTGAAAACTGCGCTCCGTTCCAGCAGACAACACCCTGGAAAACTTCTTACACAAATAGTGATTGCTGCTCTTGCGCTGGCACTGGCGACCTCTACGGCATACGCAGCGTACTACGTTTACACAAACGTATACCTGCCCAGCCAGCAAACTCAGCAGCAGGACTCCAAGGCGAACGAAGCCCCAACCTACACGATCGAAACAAAAACGGTGGATGTGAGCGTGCCGAGCGATCCTTTCATCAGTCCAGGCAAACGAACATCGGACACTTGGTCATATCCCCAAATAGTTTCTTCGGCACCTAGCAACGTTATCGATGACATTAACCGCTGCATCCAAGAACAGATGGAAGAAACTGCCGAGCAAACCAATGCAGCTCCTGATACATGGGATGAACTACAGAACGGGGCGGAGAGCGGACTCGAAGAGTACGGACTCTGCACCCTTACCCGTGGAATGACTGTCACCTATATGGATGACACGTACATGTGCATTCGTGATGCAGGCTACGCCACTCTCTGGGGCCCACACGGCAACCACTTCGCCGAGGGTCAAACCTACAACCTACAAACCGGCGACCAAGTTGACCCATGGACCGTTTTCGGAATGGACGAAGAGGAGACGGTATCAGCAACCAAGCGGGCCGTAAAAATGTACCTCGCCTCAAACCCCAGCGATCTATACACGGTTAGTGAAGTCGTTGAGAGCATTAACAGCCGCATCGTTGATTCCGGCGCGGGTAGTTCTCTAGACCAATCGAACTCGAGCCAAGCCTCCAGCCCGTTCGTTATCACCAACGAAGGATTGGTCTATATGACCAGCGATTATGAGCTAGGAAGCTACGCATTTGGAACAAGAAACATTTTGGTTAAAGGGTTTAATGACGATTCCAAAGCAGGGACCGCAATCGAACTCACCAATCCGCAAGTGGCAAATGGATAGACGGAGAATGAAATGAGTGTTGTTGACGGCATAGAAACCGACGAAATGGGCAAGCCAATATTCGTCGGAGAATCGCTAAGCCTAAAGGATCGGACCATAGTCAGATCGGCTACCACCAACTGGCTTAAAGAATGTATGGCAAACGGGCTAAAAGATGCTTCAACGATTTCAAGCCAAAAGCGCTTTCCTCTAATGAGACGATGCCTGAACAAGATTCAATCCGAACGTGATAAAGCAGACGATACGACCATCTCGAACGTACTGAGACAGTGTCTGAACCTGATCAGTGAATTTCCGATGCTGATGGTCTACGGATATCATGCATACAATTATCGTCAGGGTCAGGATATGTACATCTATGCACCGGATCCGCAGAAGTCCACCGCGGAAAATATTCTGATGATGCTTCGTGAAGACCGACAGTATACGGAGCTGGAAGCAAGGATTCTGGATATGGCACTTGTGCTGCATATGGATCATGGTGGTGGAAATAACTCTACATTTACTACTCACGTTGTCACTTCGTCCGGAACAGACACCTATTCTACAATTTCTGCTGCAATGGCATCGTTAAAAGGTCCGAAGCACGGCGGTGCGAACATCAAAGTGACGCAGATGTTTGCTGATATGAAAGAAGAGGTCAAAGACTGGGAAGATGACGATGAGGTAAGAGCATATCTGGAAGGTCTGCTTGCAAGGGAGAGGTTTGATAGAAAAGGTCTGATCTATGGAATGGGTCATGCGATTTATTCAGTATCTGATCCACGTGCTGAGATTTTCAAGAAATTTGTGGCTCAGCTTGCACATGAAAAAGGATACGATAAAGAATACGCACTTTATGAGAAAGTGGAACATATGGCACCGGAAATCATTGCCGAAAAAAGAAAGATGTATAAAGGGGTAAATGCAAATGTCGATTTTTACAGCGGACTGGTTTACCATATGCTTGGAATTCCGGAGCAGCTTTATACGCCGATCTTTGCCGCAGCGCGAATCGTTGGATGGAGTGCACATCGTCTGGAAGAGCTGATCAATGTGGATAAGATTATTCGTCCGGCATATATGCCACTGGCAGAGTATCGAGAATATAAAAATTTAAATGACCGATAGTGTTGACAAACTGCTATGTAGTATGTAAAATAAAGAAACAACTGATATGTTCAAATGACATATCAGACATTTCAAAGAGATATTTCTCAAATTGTACGATATTGTGTAAACTAGACATCAGGAAAAAAAGACTTGCGGAGGGTTGACCTATTATGGTACAGAGGAATATACGTTTTATGACTACAGGACAATTGATGACTTTTTGTAATGTTTGCCAGAAGATGAATGCAGATATTACGGTAAAGGATGTGACAGGACGTTTCGAGATCGATGCCAAATCGATCGTGGGACTGATGACGATAAGAATGGGAGAGAAGATGCATCTTCTGATCGAAGGCGAAGAGGAACATCTGGCCGACAGTTATTTTGAAAAATTTGACTGTACACCGGTTACGATTCCGTTCAGTTAAAGGCGGCACTGGATATGCCTGAGATATACGGAACAAGGAGCAGGAAGATGGAAGTTACATATGATTATTACCGTATTTTTTATTATGCGGCAAAGTATAAAAGTTTCTCACAGGCGGCGACAATCCTGATGAGTAATCAGCCGAATGTAACGAGGGCAATCCACAATCTGGAAAGTCAGCTTGGATGCAGATTATTTATCCGGTCTAACCGGGGAGCAGAGCTTACACCGGAGGGAGAACGGCTTTATTCACATGTTGCAATTGCGTACGATCATCTGCATGCAGCAGAGCTAGAGCTTGAAAATGAAAAGAAGCTGGAACAGGGAACCGTAACGATCGGGGTAAGTGAGATTGCATTGCATTTGCTTCTGCTTCCGGTGCTGGGAGAGTTTAGAAGAAAGTATCCTAAAATCAGACTTCGCATTTCGAGTTATACAGCACCACAGGCGATACAGACGGTTCGGAACGGACTTTCAGATTTTGCGGTAGCATCTACACCGGCAGAGGTGAAAAAGCCTTTAAAGGCAATTCCGCTTCTTTCATTTAAAGAAATTCTGGTTGCGAATGCGGCGTACAAAGATATGTTTAAAGAACCGGTAAGTTTGAAAAAGCTGGTGGAGTATCCATTTATCTGCCTTGGGAAAAACACGTCAACTTATGATTTTTATACCAGATTTTTTCTGGAGCATGGAATTGCAATGACGGCAGATACCGAAGCAGCAACCATCGATCAGATTTTGCCGATGGTAAGACAGAATCTGGGAATCGGGTTTATTCCGGAACCGCTTGCACAGGAAGTGATCGAGCAGGGCATTGTCATTCAGGTTCCACTATTGGAAGAACCACCGGTAAGAGAAATCTGTTTTGTGGAAGATAAGAGCAGCCCTCACAGCATGGTGGCAAACGTATTGAAAGAGATGCTGTTTCGGGCTGGAGAGAAAGAGTAAACTTTATAAGAAAGAATTATTTTGACCGGAACCAGGTGATCATCAGATCAACCATCCGGTCATAACTTTTTATCCCGTTACTTTGGCCATTTGCTTTCAGATAGTGGTCATTGATCTGACCAGATACTTCGGCGACCTTGCTGTCATATCGCTTCCAGAAGCTGCTGTTAGCCGAAAGATCTGCCTTTACATTGTCAGAAAGCCTGTTGTAGATTTCCTCAAAGGTGTCGTAGTCGGCTTCGTAAAGTTCGTTGGTTGCGTAGATCCAGCCAAGAAGATAGCCGCTGTAGTTGAAGGCGGTATCGTCGGCATTTACACAGGCGAGAAAACCGATAAAATTTGCTTCTTCCTCCTGCATAAATCCACGCAGATGCGAAAGCCCGTGACAGATGGTAAATGGAAGATTGTAGGAAACCATTGCGGAGTTATAGTTTGCCTCAATGGTAAATGGTGAATAGATCCCGGAAAGATTCTGTACCGAGAGAAAAGCCGGAAATAAAAGACCTTTTGGCTGTGGATAGTATCCGGAAAGTTCAGGGTAGGCAGCACCGAGGGAGAACATAGCAGCCCGTGCACGATCCTGCAGATCCTTACCCATATCAGCAAGACCGTCAGAATCCCGGTCTAAAGAGTCAGAAAGTGCATTTAACTGATCAGTCAGTTCGTTGCATAAAGAGGTCAGTTCAGCCTGAGTATACTGACCGGATTCCAGGTGATATTTTTCTGCAAATGAAGTATGTCCGTAGTTGATTCCGCAGAAAAAAGTATAAATGGTAAACAGACATCCGCAGAGAAGCAGGAGTGAGGAACCGTAGCCGAGCCAGGCAGGGTTCTTTTTTTTGGCATACATTTTGTAAATGGAGCTGATCAGCATCCGGACCAAGGAAAGAAACAGAAGAATGACAAAAATATACAATCCAATTTCAGAAACAGAAAATTGGAAGATTCCAAAAAAGCGTCCGATGGACGAAACGAAAAGCGGGTAAATGGTGGAAGAATACCAGTCCGCGAATGCAGAGCTTTTGTGGCTGGTGAAAAGAGCAAGGAAACTTATGGCAAATAAAAGAATTGAAAAAATAAGTTTATGTAAAGTAGGGCGTTTCATAATAAATCCTTTCCGGTAATTGAGGATAAAAAGTATGATGTACCAGAGAGACATTCGTGCAAGGACGTAAAAGGTTTGAGTTCATTTGATGATGAATGGCCGTGACTAACGTTTTGTGCAGGTAGATATCCGGGCACACGGTACTGCATTTACAAATAAAATATGGGACGGAGGATAACCTTCGTCCCAGAATAATATTCTGTAAAAATCAAAGTGCGGCAATCGGGCATGCCCGATTGCGCTCACTTTATGAGGGGGGAGATAGTTGTTTCCCAACTATCCATTTATTACTATACGATGAAAATGTGTCAAAAGTGTTAAGAAATT
>OGRU01002218.1_pt1 | contig 12986 bp, 9 predicted proteins | sample 1553541 | NCBI WGS metagenome assembly OGRU01 (sample SAMEA2580068, study PRJEB22360) | human gut metagenome | biome: human gut; feature: human-associated habitat; material: faeces | place: Denmark | collected 2008/2010
TCGTGGTGGGTGCGTTGTACAGAGAAGCGAGCAGATATTGTTTCATGTTTCGGATTGGGCTGCTGTTCTCTGCAAGGCACTTCAGCACAAAACGGATATGGTCGGCGTTCAGCTTCATAAACCGGCTGCGTACCACCTCGGCAGGTTTATCGTCCCCGGCAATGTGCAGTAGCTTACGGTTGGTAGCGCAGGTATCCACCAGCAAATTCACGATTTGATAGATGGTGTCCTCATCATCCGGGCAAAGCCGGAGCAGAAGGTCTACCTCCAAAGCCTGAGAAAAATATTCTTCCAGTTGTTCACGTTCGCTCATCCAGTCGTTTTCATCGGAAGAGATAGGATCAGTATCGCTTATCTCTGTATTATTTCTCTCAGTCTTATTACATCGTAGTTTGGCCGGGTCTTGAAGCGTATTCTGGACGACTCCAGAATCGTCATTATCACGATTCAGAAAGCGTAGTTTTGACGATTCTGACGAAAAATTCTTCACATAGATGAGATCGGGCTTGCCCAGCCCCCTCCGTTTGCGTTCAATCAGGCCGTACTCTTCAAGTTCTCGCAGCAGCTTGGTCGCCTTTTTATCGGCACAGCCCAGTGAATCCTGCACTTCCTGCACGGTATAGATGATGAACACCCGCCCAGCCTTGTCCAACCAGCCGTTCCGTGCTGACAGGCTCATGCGATCGAGCAGGATGCCGTACAGCGTTTTGGCATCTGTGGAAAGCGGTTGAAAGCGGCTATCCTGAAACAACAGCTTGGGAATTCGGTAGAAGGAGAACAGCTCGCTGGACTGCCCATAGAAGTAATCAAGGTCTGCGGTTCTTGTCGGCTTTCTTTCGGGCATAGAGAATATCCCATTTTTCAGGTGTGGAACGGAATACATTGACCTGCTTCTTATAAGGGCAGTGGGCATACAGGCAGGTGCGGAACTTGAAATCGGGTCGATAGTACGGACACAGCTTGCAACTGTCCGGGGCACGGTCAGAACCTTCGCCAGCGGCGATCACATGGTGCATGGAGTGCTGGACATGGCGCAGGGCTTCGTTTCGCTTGTGGCTCACTTGGCATCACCTCGTTTCTCCAGCGGTGCCATCAGGTCTTTGTAGCAGGGAACCAGCACACAGGGCTTTGCCCGCTTGTAGGGGCACCCTTCGCACTTGCTGGGGCCTTTGGGCGGCTCGATCAGGTAGTAGCAGTTCTCTTTGCCGAGAACGCAGCCCTTCTTTCGATTCTTCCAGAAGAAGCAGTGCCGGCAATCTGCCGGGCGGGAAGCATGGTAGCGGATACCGTCCATCGTGACGGTCAGAACTTTTTTCATCAGTAAACCCTCCTTTGATGGATTCGGGAAGTTCAGCCCGAAAACAAAAAAGCGCGTTCCTCTTTCTGTTCCGAGAGAACAGCGAGTGAACGCGCTATGTATGGAGAAAAGTGTTTTGCACGGTTTTGGGCAGGAATGTGGAAAATAGATTTACACAAATTATCTTGTATTTACATGGATTTACAGGAAAGCGGCTACCAATATTAGCAGAGAGCCGGAAAGCAGAGTTCAAAAGGTGCTTTATGGGGCTTCATTAGCTGGAAACCCGATTTTATTAGCTGGAACCGAAAATTCTGCTAATGGCATTAGCTGGCTAATTTTGGTGATAGGTTCAAAATGAAAAATGCGAAGATCGTCTTTCACATGGAAAAATGACCTTCGCATTTTCATAAAGGGATACCCCAGACAGGATTCGAACCTGCGGTCTCCTCCTTAGGAGGGAGGCGCTTTATCCAGCTAAGCTACTGAGGCATATTATGTATTATCGTTGATTTTTTGAAATTCAACGCGCTTGGAAACGAATATGCAGAATGATTTTCACACCGAAGTGACCGACTGCGTTGCAACCGGAACGGTGTTAAACTTGTTGCATCAAAATTTGTTGAGAAAACCGTGATTCTCGGTTTTGCTTTTGAATAGAGCAATCACTTCTGCACCCAAGGTATCAGGTTGACCGAATTCTTAGGAGGCTTGCGCTCTATCCATCTGAGCTACGGAGACGGATGCCCTATTATAATACAGCATTTTGCGGATAAAATCAAGTTGAACCGGAGGGCAAAATGGTGTATGCTATAGAGGAAATGAAAATAGCCGCGGCAGGCTTTGCCGCGTGCGGAGGAACTTATGGAAAAGGCAAAAGGGAAAAAGCTGTTTTACCGCCCGGCGGGCAAGCGCAAGGGGATGTATACGCCTACGCAGATCATCTGTGCGAGCTTTGTCATCGTGATCGCGCTGGGCACCTTTCTGCTCAGCCTGCCTGTTGCCAGCAAGCACGGGCGGCTGGATGTACTGGATGCCATGTTCACCGCTACAAGCGCTACCTGCGTTACTGGTCTGATCGTGCGGGATACCTGGACCCAGTTCACCTACTTTGGGCAGGCGGTGATCCTGCTGCTCATTCAGGTGGGTGGTCTGGGGTTGGTCACCCTCACCAGCTTCTTCGCGCTGGCTATGCGGCGGCGCATGGGCTTCCGCGATCTGCGGCTGCTGGGAGAAAGCGTCTCAGCGGACGGATATGCGCAGGCCAAGGACGTGCTGAAGATCGTGGTGGGACTGGCTGGCCTGTTTGAAGGCATTGGCATTGTGCTGCTGCTGTTCGCCTTTGTGCCGCAGTTCGGGCTGGAAGGCATCTGGGTGAGCGTGTTCACGGCCATCTCGGCTTTCTGTAACGCGGGCTTTGATCTGTTTGGACGGTTCGGCCAGTATTCCTCACTGGCACCCTATGTGAACAATTACTATGTTCAGGCCGTTGTGATGTTCATGATCATCTCCGGCGGTCTGGGTTTCATGGTATGGGTGGAGATCGGTCAATACCGCAAAAAGCACCGGCTTTCCCTGCAGGCCAAGGTGGTGCTGAGCTTCTCGGTGATCCTGTGGCTCGGCGGCGCGGCGCTCATCGCGCTGATGGAGTGGAACAATCCTGCCAGCATGGGCGGGCTCTCTGTGCCCGGCAAGCTGATGGCGGCACTGTTCCAGTCGGTGTCCACTCGTACTGCGGGCATGAATACCATCGACCTTGCGGCCTGCGGCCCCATCACCAAACTGCTGATGAGCGCGTTGCAGTTCATTGGTGCGGCACCCGGTTCCACCGGCGGCGGCGTGAAGGTGACTACGTTCGCCGTCATCATCCTGACGATCCGCAGTGTGGCTCAGGGCCGCGACGACTGTGTGATCGCAGAGCACCACATCGAGTCCAAGACGGTTTATCGTGCTTTGACCATTATCGTGCTCGGCGCACTGGCGGCGGTTGGCTCGGCTGTGGTGGTGTTCTATAACACCTCGGACGCTGTGTCGGTCATTGACGCTATTTTCGAGTCCTGCTCTGCCTTTGGCACAGTTGGCCTTTCGGTGGGCGTTACCGCTCAGCTGAACCGGGGCGCAAAGATCCTGTATATGCTGGTCATGTTCATGGGCCGTGTCGGCCCGGTGTCGCTGGCCATGAGCCTGACGGCAAAGCCGGACGACAACAAACGGAAGATCATGCCGGTGGGGCATATCAACGTTGGTTAAACGATTTTGAATGCCCTCCTAGAGTTGCGGCTCCCAGCATCCACTTCATGCCTTGAGCGGCATTCGTGTCTTGCTGGCCGCGGCCCCAACAACTCCTCCCTGCTTCTGCCGCAGGCAGCGGTCGTCGTTGTTGTACTCTGGGCATGTTCAGTGGAATTTGATTTTTATTTTTCGCATTTGTCGCAGTCCTGACGCTTGTCAGGGCGAATCCCTTCCATCTGCTAACGCAGACCGCTCGCCTGCTTGAAAGCCCCACTGGGGCTTTCATTGCTACGCAACCGCAGGGCTGCTCCAAATGCATTTTCACGAGTGGAGTCGTAGAGATAAGCGTCAGAGTATAACAAAAGTGGGTGCTATCCGAAAATAGCACCCACTTTTTTGTATATTGAAAAATAGAATTTACTCTGCGTACAGCTTTATGATGTTCAGCAAGATCTCGGTGCAGCGGTCCATGCGCTCAGCGGTGATGCACTCGCATACGCCGTGGAAATTGAAGCCGCCGGTGCCCAGATTGGGGCAGGGCAGGCCTTTCCAGCTCAGCATAGCACCGTCGGTGCCGCCGCGCACCGGAATTTCCTCCGGTTCCAGCCCGGCCATGCGGGTGGCCTTGCGGGCGGTCTCTACTAAGTGGAAATGCGGCTTGATTTTTTCCAGCATGTTGCGGTAGCTGTCCTTGATCTCCACGGTCACGGTGCCTTCGCCGTACTTTCCGTTCAAAAATTCGGCAATATCCAGCATGTTGTCCTTCTTGAACTGCAGCTTTGCGGCATCGTGGTCGCGCAGGATGTAGCCCAGCTTTGCGGTGGTCACATCGCCGTACATCTGGCACAGGTGGTAGAAGCCCTGGCGGCCCTCGGTAGTCTCCGGCCGGGCCGTGACGGGCAGAGCACCGTGGAACTCCATTGCTACGTTGGAAGCGTTGATCATGGTGTCCTTGGCGGTGCCCGGGTGCACCGAGAAGCCGCGGATGGTCACGGTGGCGGAAGCGGCGTTGAAGTTCTCGTACTCAATGGAGCCGGCATCGCCGCCGTCCACCGTATAGGCAAAGTCGGCACCGAAGCCCGGAATATCGAACAGCTCTGCACCCTCGCCGATCTCTTCATCCGGAGTAAAGGCGATACACAGCTTGCCGTGGGGCAGGCCTTTTTCCTGAATGGTCTCAACAGCGGTCAAAATTTCGGCAATACCGGCCTTATCGTCGGCACCCAGCAGGGTGGTACCGTCTGAGGTGATGAGGGTCTCGCCCTTCATGGAAGTAAGGAAGGGGAACACAGAGGGCTTCATCACCATGCCGGTGGCGGGCAGAGTTACGTCGCCGCCGTTGTAGTTTTCCCACACAACGGGCTGCACATTCTCACCGCTGGCATCGTCGGCAGTGTCCATGTGGGCAATCAGGCCCAGAGCGTGTTGATCCTCACAGCCGGGCGTGGCAGGCAGGGTGCCATAGACGTAGCAGTGCTCGTCCACATGGGCATCCTCCATGCCAAGGGCCTTCATCTCCTCCACCAGCTGGCGGGCAAGGTCAAACTCCCGTTTAGCGGAAGGGTGCGTACCGGAGTTTTCGTCCGAGGTGGTATGCACCCGGACATAATTCAAAAGCCGTTCATAAGCGCGCATAAGGCACACTCCTTTTATATTTCAGTGATGTATACTTCTCAGTTCCTTTATCATACCCTCTTTTCCGACAATTTACAACTGTTTTGCGCGCATTCATATGGAAAGATGAATCCTCATTTTTAAGGTGAACAAAATTCACGCAGTAAAATGCATCCATCTGTGTAGAACGTGCTACAATAGGTACAAAATAAGCTGGGAGGGAAGTTTTATGGCAACAAAAGTCTTTTTTTACACCCTGCGCCCCTACGATGAGCTGGGCATCGCGCAGCGGCTGGCACCGCAGCTGGATGTTGAGTTTGGCTCTGTGCAGGAGTATCCCACGCTGGAAAACGCTGAACTGGCAAAGGGCTATGATGCCGTGTCGGTAACGCCCTGTGATATGAGTGCGCCCATGGTCAAGCGGTTTCACGAGCTAGGCGTAAAGTCCATCTGCTGCCGTTCCATCGGCTATGACCACGTAGACCGCGAGACGGCCCGGGAACTGGGCATGAAGGTGGCCAATGTGGACTACCCGCCAAACGGCGTTGCAAACTTTGCCATTATGCTCATGCTGATGAGCCTGCGCAAGGCAGGGCACATCCTCAAGCGCGGCGAAGCGCAGGACTACTCCCTGCAGGGAAAAATCGGCCGCGATATTTCCACATGCACTGTGGGTGTGATCGGTACGGGCCGCATTGGCCGCACGGTGCTGCAGCATCTGTCCGGCTTTGGCTGCCGCCTGCTGGCCTACGACCTGTACCCCAACGACGAGGTAAAGAAGATCGCCGAGTATGTGCCGCTGGAGACCCTGCTGGCGGAAAGCGATGTCATCACTCTGCACACCAACGCTACGGAGGAGAATCACCATCTCATCGATACCAAAGCAATTGAGAGCATGAAGCCGGGCGTGACCATCATCAACACCGCCCGCGGCAAGCTGATCGACAGCGATGCACTGATCGCCGGGCTGGAAAGCGGCAAGATTGGCGCGGCGGGCCTGGACGTGCTGGAAAATGAGAACGGTCTGTACTATTATAATCGCATGGGCGATGTGATCCCGAACCCGGAGCTGGCGGCTCTGCGCAGCATGCCCAATGTGATCCTGACCGACCACACGGCTTTCTACACCCACGAGGATGTGGAGAGCATGGTGCGCGGTGTGCTGGAAAGCGCGGTTGCCTTTGAAAAAGGCCAGCCCACCCGGCATGATGTGACGGACCTTTGATTTGTCCGGCAGACGATTTTGAATGGCCACCGTTGCACTCTGGCCATCTTCAACGGAAACAGTATTTCTGAATAGAGCAGATCCCGGCAGACTGCGGTTTGCCGGGATCTGCATTTTCACGGGAGGGGGTGCAGCGGAAAACGGCATTCAGTTTGTTTGAAGCGTCTGCCGGTTGGGACCCTTCCGGTGAAAAAGGGATTCCTGAAAATCCGCAGATTTTCAGGAATCCCCAATAAAAAATAATTATTCCGCTAAAAATGCTCAGAGCAAAGCGGAGAGCATTCAAATGGTAATCAACCCAGACTGATGCCCATGCGGCGGGCGACGGTGAGCAGGTCGCAGTTCTCCGGCACGTTGCGGGTCTTGCCTGCAATGTCGGCCAGACGGTTCTCGGTGACATGGCGGTTCACCATGGCAACGGTCACGCCGTAGCGCTCGATCTCCACCAGCTTTGCCGCATAGCTGCCGAACTGGGTGGCCAGCACACGGTCGTAGGCGCTGGGGCTTCCGCCGCGCTGCATGTGGCCCGGGATGCACACACGGGTCTCCATGCCGGTTTTTTTCTGCACGGCCTGTGCAATGCGGTTGGTGGCGGTGGTGCCAAAGCCTGCCTCGGCGCGCTTTGCCATCCATTCTTTGCGTTTCATGCCGGCTTCCTCGCAGTTGATGGCACCCTCGGCCACAGCGATGATGGAGAAATTGGAACCCTTCTTTGCGCGGCGTTCCACGGCAGAGCACACACGGTCGATATCATAGGGCTGTTCCGGCAGCAGAATAATATCTGCACCACCTGCAATGCCGGAATACAGCGTCAGCCAGCCTGCCTTGTTGCCCATGATCTCAATGCACATCACGCGGCTGTGGCTGCCTGCGGTGGTGTGGATGCGGTCGATCACATCGGTGGCAATGTCCACGGCGGTGTGGAAGCCGAAGGTTACGTCGGTACCATAGATATCGTTATCAATGGTCTTGGGCAGGCCGATGATGTTCAGACCCTCCTGCGAGAGCAGGTTTGCGGTTTTGTGGGTGCCATTGCCGCCCAGGCACAGCAGGCAGTCCAACTTGGCTTCCTTGTAGGTCTTTTTCATGGCGGCAACTTTATCAATGTTGTCGTCCTCCACCACACGCATCATTTTAAAGGGGGTGCGCTTGGTGCCCAGAATGGTGCCGCCCAGCGTCAGGATGCCGCGGAAATCGTCCTCGCACATCTCCTTGTAGTCGCCGTTGATCAGGCCGCTGTATCCGTTCAGGATGCCAACGATCTCCACGTTATCGCCCATGCGGGCATACAGTGCTTTTGCTACGCCGCGGATGGTGGCGTTCAGACCCGGACAGTCGCCGCCGGAGGTCAGGATTCCAACACGTTTTTTCATTCAAAAGCCCTCTTTCATTTGGTATTCAGCGCCGCGCGTTCTGCCTTTCAAAGTCAGTCTGCCCGGAGACCTACCTGTTTATAGTATAAGATTATTCCGGATGGGGGCCGCTGTCAAGAGAAGCGCAGAAAATTTACACGCTTCCACGGTGCATTTCTGCGGGCAGGAGAACAGCGGGAAAACTTTTGCAGAAAAAATAAAAAAATGGTTGACAAGCGCGGGCCTTTTGAGTATAATATCCCTTGTCAGCAGCGCACGGCGCGGCAGACAAACTGAATAATGGGGATTTGCATAGTGGTAGTGCGGTAGACTCTGACTCTACTTGTGGGAGTTCGATTCTCTCATCCCCAACCAAGAAAACCGCAGTCTCAACTGGCTGCGGTATTTTCGGGGCATAGCGCAGTTGGTAGCGCGCCTCGTTCGGGACGAGGAGGCCGTGGGTTCAAATCCCGCTGCTCCGACCAAAAAGAACCAGTACACATTCGTGTACTGGTTCTTTTTTGTCTCCGCGCGGGATTTGAACAGGGCGGCGGTGCGAAGCACCGCAAACAAAGCCATAGTATGGCTTTGTTTAGCCCGCGGGTCCCACCGGCTAGGAATGTCTAACAAGGTGCATGCTGCTAACACATTCGTGTACTGGTTCTTTTTTGTCTCCGCGCGGGATTTGCAACAGCGACGACCGCTGCCTGCGGCAGAGACAGGGAGGAGCTGTTGGGGCCGCGTTCTGATTTTTCAAAGCCCTGTCAAGGGGCTGCGGAAAAATCAGCAAACGCAACCCGTTGGGCGGCGGAGATCAGATGATGTTACGGGTCCCACCGGCTAGGAATGTCTAACAGGGTGCATGCTGCCAGGAGCAGCGGGATCTGCAACCCGAAAAGTTTTGACTTGTGTTCTAAATATGATATACTGGAAAAGCAAAGCTATATTTGGCTGCAGAACGGACAAAAAAAGCGAGGAAAAACAGAAACTATGCAGGAAATAAAAAAGAAAAAACGGGCGGTCGCGCTTTTTGTGATCGTTCTGATCTGCCTTTGCGGCTGGTGGGCTGTGCGGAAAGAGGGTTTCTTTCTGGATGAGATCTACTCCTACGGCCTTTCAAACAGCAGTTATGTTCCGTTTTTAAGCTGGCTCCATGGTGGAGAACAGGTGGCAAACGGCAAGCTGCCGGAGGCAGTGTTCACGCAGAGCGAGTTTCTGAATTATGTTGCCCCGCAGGAAAGCACACGGTTCGACTATGCGTCGGTCTACTATAACCAGACGCAGGACGTTCATCCGCCGCTGTTCTACTTTTTGCTGCACACGGTGTGCTCATTATTTCCGGGCAGCTTTACAAAATGGACGGGTCTGGGGATGAATTTTGTGCTGCTGGGCGGCACGCTGGCAGCGCTGTATGCGCTGGGCATGGAGCTGTTTGCAGACTGGAAAAAAGCATTGTTCGTCTGTGCATTGTATGCGTTCAACCGTGAAATGATCTCGAATGTGACGATGGTGCGCATGTATATGCTCATGACCTTGCTGACGATCCTGCTTGCGCTGCTGGTGGCAAAGTCTCTTCGCAGGCCGTCTGTGCCCAAATATCTTCTGATCGGTGTAACCATCTATCTTGGCATGATGACCCAGTATTTCTTTGTGGTCTATGCCTTCCTGCTGTGCGCAGCATATGACCTTTACCTGATGTTCCGGCGCGAATGGAAAAATGCTGCTGCATTTTCGCTTTCGGCGCTTGCGGGCGTTGGCGGAATGCTGCTCACCTTTCCGTGCTGGTATGCACAGCTGCACTCGCAGGATACGGTTTCGCTGGAGTCAACAGCAAACAATCTGCTGGATCTGGCGCAGTACCCCAAAGGCCCGCTGGAGCTGATCGGCTGGAGCATCGTCGGCTTTGCTGTAGGCGCAGGCATTATGGCCGTGCTGGTCCTGACGAAGCTGGGGCAGCGCTGGCTGCCGGGCAAGTTGCGCGGCACTACGCTGATCCCCGGGGATGTCAAGCTGATCACGGTCCCGGCGCTTGCTGCATTTCTGGTTATCGCGGTGATCTCGCCGTATAAGTCGCTGCGGTATGTGTACCATCTGCAGCCGCTGGAAGCGCTGTTCTGTGGCTGCGGCCTTTTCTCCATTCTGGATACGCTGCGTGCAGGCACCAGAAAGCGCATTCTGCAGATCGTGTGCCTTGCAATGGTCGTGCTTGCATTTGTGATCGAGCCGGAGCGCATGTACAGCGGTACTTATAAGATAGACAAAGAACTGGAACAATACAGTCAGGCCGCCTGCGTGGATATTACCGGGGACCTTGGCAGTTTCACTTCCGGCGTGCAGGAGCTTCTCAAATTTCAGGAGGTCTGTGTGGTGCCGGACGATTCCAGTGAGCTGCTGGTGCAGTATAACACCGGCGAAAATGATACGCTGGTGCTGTTCATTGGAGGCCGGGGTCTGTGGCAGTTCGTGACGGCAGAACAGGTGGAGCAGATCACGGCCCAGAACATGGAAACTGCGTGGAACGTTGCCCGACAGGGCGGCTATGAGGATGTTTCGCTGCTGGCAACGCAGGAGTTTGAACAGATCTTTGTTTTGAAAAAGTGAACGCTTTGCGGCACAGCAGAAGGAAAAACTGCCTTTTTTGCGCGTGCTATATCGTTTTAAGGTAAAGTGTGCTAGAATAGTACTATCAACGATTCAGGAGGGTATCCCATGCTCAAACGACTGCGCAAAGCGCACCCAATCTTATTCTGCGTTCTGGCAGAAGTGGTCTTTCTGGCAAGCCTGTTCGTAACAGATCTTGTCTTTACCATTGCATTGGTTCTTTTTCGGGCGGATTTTGCGTCCATTGATACATACCTCTACAGCACTCTGCAGGAGCTGGTGGGGGCCATGGTGGCAGTGCTGTTTCTGGTACGGACAGACCGTGCTGGGCTGCTGCGCCGCCGCGGCAGCGGCTTTTTCAATGGCCTGCTGGTGGGCATGTACCCGCTGGTGTTCATTGGCTACAATGCCTTTGGGTCGCTGGTGCTGGGCCGGCCGGAGAACGGCGTGCTGCAGCCTGCGGCACGCATCTGCACCTTCCTTGTCAGCATGGCCATGGTGGGTGTGGCCGAGGAATTCATCTTCCGCAGTGTCATTGCCCAGACCCTGCTGGAGCACTTTGGCACCAGCCGCGCCGGTGTGTGGAAGGCCTGCCTTTTGTCCGGTGTGCTGTTTGGTGCGGCGCACCTGACCAATATCCTCAGTTCGGCACCCTTCGGTGTGCTGATGCAGTGCGTGTTTGCAGCATCGCTGGGCACTCTTTTTGCGGCGATCTACTTCCGCACCGGCAATTTGTGGGTGACGGTATTCCTGCACGGTGCCATGGATATTTCGTCCATGCTCATCGGTGGGCTGTACGGCACCACTACCGTGGCCGATGCGGTAAGCGGCTACGATGCATCCATGCTGCTTTCGGTGCTGCTGTATCTGATCCCCACCGCAGTTCTGCTGCGCAAAAAGAAGCTGCCGGAGGTACAGCTGTACTGGCACCAGTACGTAAAAAAATAAAGGCAGGATGCAAAAAATATCCTTGCATTTTGCACAGGGTTCTGGTATACTGTATCTGTTACCGTGGTACGGGGTTGGGAGTATGCCCGCTTTTTGGGAATGCCGTTTCCCGCCGCTGTTCCATTGGCACATAAAATTTTATAAAGAGGTATGTAACTATGAACAAGCAGGAAGTTATGGCCAAAGTCGCTCTGACCGAGAAGGACACTGGCTCTCCCGAAGTGCAGGTCGCTCTGCTGACCGCTCACATCAATGAGCTGAACGAGCACCTGAAGAAGAACCCGAACGATCACCACAGCCGCCGCGGCCTGATGAAGATGGTTGGCCGCCGCCGCAATCTGCTGGCTTATCTCCAGAAGAAGGACATCGAGCGTTACCGTGCTCTGATCGCAACTCTGGGTCTGCGTAAGTAATTTAAACAGAGGGCAGGTACCGCAAAGGTGCCTGCCTTTTGCTTTTGTATACAAATGGCAGCGGCTGCGTATTGCAGCAGTAAATCGAACGCCTGTGCCCCGAATGCTTTTTCATGGCGCGGACGGCTCACATCAACGGCAGAGACATTCCCCCGGTGGGGGAAATATCTCAAACAAAACCGGATGTGAACGGCACGGACGCTGGATTTATTGCTATGATGCGCGTGCCACCGCCTTTTGGATAGAAAAAATCCGAAAAAACAAGGAGGCAAAAACAATGGCAATTGAATTTGGTTCCCGCAGAGAGACCTTTGAGAATTTCAAGGTCTACGAAACCATGCTGGCAGGCCGCCCGTTCAAGGTCGAGATGGGCAAGATGTGCGGCCTGTCCAACGCCAGCGCCATGATCCGCTACGGCGAGACCTGCGTTCTGTGCAATGTGGTCATGAGCCCCAAACCCCGCGAAGGCGTGGATTTCTTCCCCCTGAACGTGGAGTATGAGGAAAAGCTCTACGCCGCAGGCCGCATCCCCGGCAGCTTTATGCGCCGTGAGGGCCGCCCCGGTGAGCGCGCCATCCTGACCAGCCGCGTGGTGGACCGCCCCATGCGCCCGCTGTTCCCCAAGGAAATGCGCAACGACGTGTGCATCACCATGACCGTCATGAGTCTGGACCCCGACTGCAGCCCCGAGATCGCCGGTATGATCGGTGCTTCTCTGGTCACTGCCGTGTCCGACATCCCGTGGAACGGCCCCATCGGCGGCGTGCAGGTGGGTCTGGTGGACGGCGAGATCGTGCTGAACCCCACGCAGGAGCAGCGCAAGGTGAGCGACCTTGCCCTGACCGTTGCCGCCACCATGGATAAGATCGTGATGATCGAGGCCGGTGCCAACGAGGTGGACGAGGACACCATGCTGAACGCCATCAAGGCCGCTCACGTGGAGATCAAAAAGACCATTGAGTTCATCAACCGCATCGTGGCCGAGCGCGGTAAGCCGAAGATCGACTTCCAGGTGGTGGGGCTGGATATGGACGTGTTCCACGCCATCCAGAACAAGTATCTGGACGACTTCAAGGCCGCTATGGACACCGACGACAAGAATGTGCGCGATGCCGCTCTGCTGCCCATCATGGACAAGATCGCCGAGGAGTACCCCGACCTGACCGCTGCAGACCTTGATCTGGTCAGCTACAAGATGCAGAAGTTCGTGGTGCGCCGCTGGCTGCTGGACGAGGGCAAGCGCGTGGACGGCCGCGGCATCAACGAGATCCGCCCGCTGGCTGCCGAAGTGGGCATCCTGCCCC
>OGRU01002219.1_pt1 | contig 12966 bp, 8 predicted proteins | sample 1553541 | NCBI WGS metagenome assembly OGRU01 (sample SAMEA2580068, study PRJEB22360) | human gut metagenome | biome: human gut; feature: human-associated habitat; material: faeces | place: Denmark | collected 2008/2010
GCAGCCGATGGTAATGGGCTGCTACGGTATCGGCGTAGGCCGTACTATGGCTGCCTGCGTTGAACAAAGCCATGATGCCGACGGCATGATCTGGCCTGTTGCTATCGCTCCGTATGAAGTGCTTGTTGTACCTGTAAACGTAAAGGATGAAGCATCCTTCGCTAAGGCTGAGAAAATCTACAACGAGCTGCACAAAGCAGGCATTGAGGTTGTTATCGACGACCGCAAGGAGCGTCCGGGCGTAAAATTCAAGGACGCAGATTTAATCGGCTATCCGCTGCGTGTAGTTGTAGGTCCTAAGACTCTGCAGACCGGCGAGCTGGAAGTTAAAGTTCGTAAGACCGGCGAAGTAAGCATGCTGCCGTTGGATAGTGATTATATCACCGCTATCAGGGAGATGCTGCAAAAGCTGTAAAAATAAGTCAGTTCCCATGTCTGCGCCCGGCGCAGGCAGAGGGAACGGAAGCTGTGAGGTGATACTGGCATGGATTTAATTAATACTTCTTTTTTGCATAACAAAGAGGTTGTTATGGTTATCAGGCTGGTTGTTGCTGCAATTCTCGGCGGTATTGTCGGTATAGAAAGAGGCAGTGGCGACCGCCCTGCCGGTTTCCGTACACATATTCTTGTGTGCGTGGGCTCGGCGCTGTTTATGCTTGTTTCGCTTTACGGCTTTGATGATGTCTATCCTCAGACTGCCAAGCTGGAGGAGGATATCGGCCAACGCCGTGACTCGGCGCGTATCGCAGCCCAGGTTGTCAGCGGCATAGGCTTTCTCGGTGCAGGCACCATTCTGCACGAGGGTTTAACTATCCGCGGCCTGACAACTGCTGCCAGCCTGTGGATGGTTTCCGCAATCGGTCTTGCTGCCGGCAGCGGTATGTACTTCCTCAGCAGTGTGGCAACCATTATCACCATGATAACTCTTGTTACCTTCCATACCTGGGAAAAGCGTTTTGCTGCCAACAACCGCAGCGACCGCCAGTTTGTCCGCATCATTACTACCAATCGCTCCGGTGCCATAACCGATGTTACCGGTTATCTGTCCCTTAACGGCGTACAGGTAAAATCGCTGAACGTAAAGCGCGATAAGGAAAAGAATCGCCTGGTGCTGGAGGTCTTTCTGAAGCTTGGCAAAACTGCGCCCGATGGCGGAGATATTGTCAAGGGGTTGCAGGGGATTGAGGGTGTGGTAGGCGTCGAAAACATGCGATAAGCGAGATAAGCGATAGCACGCCATCTGCGTTGTTGCGTCGCCTCGACGTACTAAAAGTACGCCGTCGGCATCCGCGCCTAGCATCTGACGCACTCTAGCTTATCTCAGAAAAATAGAAGATAGCACGCCATCTGCGTTGTTATCCAATTCCCCCAACAACTTCTCCCGTCATTATTAGGAAAGGATTTAATGTGAATAAAAAATATTGTCTGATTCCTGATGAAGAAAAATTTTATAGTTTTTTGGCTTCGCTGACCTTTTCTCCGGTGGAATTGATGCAGCTGAAGCTGATGCATATTAATCAGATTTGTGTAGACGAGTCTGCCTGTCAGTGGGAGGTACACTTCAGCTGTGCCGCCCATCTTACCGGCGGCTTGCTGCAGAAGGCGGCGCAGCAGCTTGCAGCCGCTTTTTCTTTGCAAAGCGTAGATATGATTTGCGACGGCGATGGCTCCAAATGCCAGGTGATGCAGCGTGAGCCGCAGGCAGAGGTAGAAATTACCGATTGTACCGGCGAGCCGCTGCCGGAGGAAATTCCTCTGCCGCCGGAGCCGCCTGATATTGAAATCGGCGAAACTCTGCCGCCGGAGCCTCCCTGTGAAACGTCCTATAACAATCCGGAGGAGGACCCCGAGTATCTGCAGGCCATGGCAGCCTTATACGGAGAAAAGAAGGCTGACGGCCAGCTGTGGGGCAAAAAAATCAAGGGCACACCGCGTAAGCTTGATACTGTTACAGAGGAAGAGCGCAACGTTGTTATCGAAGGTACCTTTGTCAAAAGCTTGGATAAGGACGGTGCGTTGCAGACCTTTATTGATAAGGAAACGCGCGTCGGTTCCATTGTGCTTACCTTTAACGTGAGCGATGATACCGGCGGTATTTTCGTTAAGCTACGCTTTGACAAGCGTGACGGCGGCGACCCGCGCAAGGAATGCAACGAGTTTAAAAATCTGCTGAAGCCCGGTATGCGCCTGCGTCTGCAGGGTGATGTTGCCCCCGACCGCTTTGCCTTTGACGAGATGTGTATGGTGCCTCGCGGCATTATGAAGCTCGATGCCAAGGAGGAGCGCATGGATAATGCGGAGGTCAAGAGGGTTGAGCTGCATTGCCATACGAAGATGAGTAAGCTTGATGGCCTGACGCCGATGGAGGGCCTTGTAAAGCAGGCTATCCGTTGGGGCCACAAGGCTTTGGCGATTACCGACCATGGCGTTGTACAGGCCTTTCCGTTCTGCTTTGATGCGGCGGAGGGCAGTGACCTGAAGCTGATTTTCGGCATGGAGGGTTATCTTATCAGCGACCGCAAGACGAAGGACGATGCTGTTGATACGGAAAATCCTGATGCTGCGACTAAGGGCAAAAGCAAAATCAGCAGCCACCATATTATTATTTTGGCGAAGAATGAGGTTGGTCTGCGTAATCTGTACCAGCTCGTTACCATCAGCCACTTGCGTTATCTGAATAAACGTCCGTTGCTGCCACGCGCCGTTATCGAGGAGCATCGCGAGGGCCTGATTTTGGGCTCGGCCTGTGAGGCAGGCGAGCTTTATCGTGCTGTGCGCTTAGGTGCGAGCGATGAGGAGCTGGAGGAAATCGCCGGCTTCTATGATTATCTGGAAATCCAGCCTACGGGCAATAACCAGTTCCTGGTGCGTGAAAACTATTGCACGGAGGAGGATTTGCGGGAGCATAACCGCAAAATCTATGAGCTTGGCAAGCGCTTAGGCAAGCTTACTGTAGCAACCTGCGACGTGCATTTCCTCAATCCTGAGGATGCGCAGCTGCGTGCGATTCTGCAGGCCGGTCAAGGCTACAAGGATGCGGATTTGCAGCCGCCGCTGTACTTGCACACTACGGAGGAGATGCTCGAGGAGTTCTCTTATTTGGGCAAGGAGGCAGCCTACGAGGTTGTTGTTACGAATACCAATAAGATTGCGGAGATGATTGAGCGTATTAAGCCTGTTCCCGACCGCGACCAGCTGTATTCGCCGTCGATTCCCGGTGCGGAAGATGCCGTGCGTGATTTGTCCTATGCCAAAGCGCATGAATGGTATGGCGAAAAGCTGCCGCAGATTGTTGAGGACCGCTTAAAGATGGAGCTGGATGCTATTATCGGCCACGGCTTCTCCGTATTGTATTACATTGCGCATAAGCTGGTTAAGCATTCTATCGACCGCGGTTACTTGGTAGGCTCGCGTGGCAGCGTAGGCTCGTCCTTTGTTGCTACGATGCTGGATATTACCGAGGTTAATGCGCTGAAGCCGCATTACCGTTGTCCGCATTGCCGTCACAGCGAATTCTTTATGAACAATGAGGTCGACAGCGGCTTTGACCTGCCGCCGAAGGATTGCCCCGAATGCGGCACCAGAATGCTGCGCGACGGTCATGATATCCCGTTCGCGGTTTTCCTGGGCTTCCATGGCGACAAGGTTCCTGATATTGATTTGAACTTCTCCGGTGGTATCGATCCCGATGATCCGTCCGCTATGTCTGACCAGAGTGTAGCGCACAAGTACACCGAGGAGCTTTTCGGCCGCGACAATGTTTGCCGCGCCGGTACGATTGCTACCATCGCCAACAAAACGGCGATAGGCTTTATCAGAAAATATTACGAGAGCAAGAATCTGCATGTGCACCCGGCGCATGTGGCAGCGCTTGTCGAAGGCTTTGCCGGTATCAAGCGCACTACGGGCCAGCATCCCGGCGGCATCATGGTTGTACCGCGTAATATGGATATCCATTATATTACGCCGATGAACCGTCCTGCCGATGATAAGGATGGCACTACGATTACTACTCACTACGATTATCACAGCATCAATGACCGTCTGGTTAAGCTGGATATTCTGGGCCACGATGATCCGATGGTTCTGAAGATGCTGGAAAAATATCTGCAGGAGGATGTGGATCCTAACTTTGATCCCAAGAAGATTCCTGTGGGCGATGAGGCAACGATGCGTATCTTCCAGGATACATCTTCGCTTGGCGTTACGCCGGAGCAGATTGACAGTGCTGTCGGCACCTTCGGTATCCCTGAATGCGGCACCAAGTTTGTACGTCAGATGATCAGCGACGTACAGCCGAAGAAATTCAGTGAGGTTGTGCGTGTATCCGGTTATTCGCACGGTACGGACGTATGGCTGAACAATGCGCAGGATTTGATTAAGGAAGGCAAACCTGTTGCCGAAACTATCTCCACGCGTGATGACGTTATGACGCATTTGATTTCCAAGGGTGTGGAGCCAAGTCTGGCGTTTAAGACGATGGAGCACGTGCGTAAGGGCAAGGCGGCGAAAAAAGGTCTGGAGCCGAAGATGCTTGAGGCTATGCGCGCGGTAAATATTCCCGAATGGTATATCAAGTCCTGCGAAAAGGTACAGTATCTGTTCCCGAAGGCGCACGCTGTTGCGTACGTTCTGATGGCGTACCGTATTGCCTATTGCAAGGTGCATTATCCCAAGGAATTTTATGCAGCGTATTTTACGGTGCGTGCCAAGGATTTTGACTACACCCATGTTTCCAAGGGCAAGAGCTATGTGAAGAATTTCATCAAGAATGTTTACCAGCAGGGCTTCAAGGCTTCGCCTCTGGATAAAACGACAGTCACCTATCTGGAGCTGGTAAATGAGATGCTGGAGCGCGGTCTGAGCTTTGATAAGATGGATTTATACAAGTCGGACCCGATTAAATTCCTGGTTACGGAAAACGGCCTGCGTCCGCCTTTGGCTGCCTTGGGTGGTGTAGGTGAAAATGCTGCCAAGAGCATTGCTGCGGCGAGGGACATCAACCGGCCGTTTATCTCTCAGGAGGATTTGCGCTTGCGCTCGGGCGTCAATAAGAGCGTTATCGAAAAGCTGGCAGACATGGGTGTTTTGGGCGATTTGCCGGAAAATAACCAGATTGATTTGTTTGCCTGAGATAGGAGAATCATATGCAAAAAATAATTTTGGCCTATAATTTTACGCCTGAGCGTTTGCAGGCGCTGAAGCTGATTTGTATGATGCTGCGCACGCAGCTGCGCGCCGTGGCGCGCGAGGAGCTGCTGCAGCCTGTCGGCTATCTGGCAGGCTTGTCCGAGGTGGCGTCTGTCAGTGAAGCTTACAGCGGTGACGAAGGGCAGGAGGAAATGCTGCTCATGTGCGGCTTCAGCCGTCAGGATTTGGACAGGCTGCTGGCTGCCGTTAAAAAGGGCAAGCTGCGTCAGGTGGCGCTGAAGGCGATGCTGACGCCCACCAACTGCACCTGGAGCGGCCTGCAGCTTTTGCAGGAGCTTAGCCAGGAGCATGCTTATATGCACGGTAAAAATGCAGGCAAATAAGCAAAATTGCCGCTGCCGGTAGTTTTACTGGCGTTAAAGCGCTTTCTTTGATATAATTAGGCATGATAAACTTTAGCTATATTTAGGAGGATAATAATAATGGCAAAAGATAGTTCCTTTGACGTTGTTTCCCAAGTTGATATGCAGGAAATGGATAACGCTGTCAACCAGGTTAAGAAAGAGATTGACCAACGTTATGATTTCCGCGGCAGCAATGCTTCCATCGAGCTCGGTGAGAAGGAAGTAAAAATTGCAGCTGAGGACGAGTACAAACTGGGCGCAATTTTAGATATGCTGCGCCAAAAAATGGCTAAACGCGGTATTCCTCTGCGTTGTCTGGTTCCGGGCAAGATTGAGCCCGCTGCCAAAGGTACTGTTCGCCAATCTATGGAAATCCAACAGGGTATTTCCAAAGAGAACGGCAAAAAAATCGTGGCAGCTATCAAGGCTTCCAAGCTGAAGGTAACTGCTCAGATTCAGGATGACCAAGTACGTGTTGCCGGTGCGAAAAAGGATGATCTGCAGGCTGTTATCCAGCTGCTGAAGGCCGGTGATTTCGGCGTTGATCTGCAATTCATCAACATGCGTTAAGCATTCGTCCACAGTCAGGAAAGAGTGTAGCAAATGACAGAAGACAAAGACTTTGACAAAAAGAAAATCAATGACGGCGAGCTGCAGAAGTATTCCGGAAGCTACAGCGAGGAAGGCCTGCTGCATAAAATCAGCCGCTACGGTGCCCACATCGGCATCGAGCTACTGTATAAGGTCGTGCAGCTGTGGTGCGTACTGCAGAAGCCTGAGGTTCCTGCGAAGGAAAAGGCGTTGATTATGGGAGCTTTGGGGTATTTAATCGCTCCCCTGGATTTTGTGCCGGATATTACGCCGGTGCTGGGATACAGTGATGACCTGGTGGCAATTACCTTTGCGCTGCTGAAGGTGCAGGGGTATATTGATGAAGAGGTTGATGCCAGAGCTAAGGAGTTGTTGGCGAAGGTTTTTGATAAGGATGTCGTTGCGAAGCTTTGAGTGCTTTGAACTAAGGGGCGCTGCCAAACAGGCAGCGCTTTTTTTTGCGTCAGCTTCCGCTTATACAAAGATTAAAGCAACAATTCAGCTTGCGTGCTACTGCAAAGGACAAATATATAACAATTATTGAACCATGGTAAAGCTTTGGCTGCGGCTAAGGCTTTTTTTGTTGCGCAAATTTACGCGCTGTTTCTTCAGTTGCTAAAAATTAGCTATTGGCTTCTTCAGCACAAAAAAATAAAAAAATCTTTCCTGCTTCGTGCCGCTTTGGCAAAAATACTGCAGATATAAATAGTGAAGGAAGAAAAATATGGCCTTAGCACATCAGAGGTTCAGCAATGCACGCACCTTTTTTTCCATGATATTTTAAATCCTTCAAAGTATAATCATGTTGAAATAAAAAATATCACAAAAGCAATGATAGACAGAAACTGTCACTGTCACTTGCTATACTGATATCAGCAAACAGAAAGGAGGAAGACATGCGACAAAAAGATATCTATTTTATGCCATTGGGAGGCGCTCAAAGCGTAGGCCGCAGCTGCTACTACCTGCGTCTGGGACAGAGTAACATCCTGCTAGATTGTGGCCTTCAGCGCATCAACGGAGCAACTTGTTCCCCGGATTTTCGCAGCCTGCTTACCTCGCAATTCATGGAAAGCATGCAGCAGCTTGACCACGTTTACATTTCTCATGCGCACACCGACCATGTCGGCTACCTGCCGCAGCTCATGCAGATGGCACCTCAGGCTTCCGTTTACATGACACTGCAGACAAAGCAGCTTGCCGAATACCGTCTGATTGCCAATAGCAGTCAGCAGGGAGCAGCCGAAGCTTCGTGTTTGTTAAGCAACGTTGCGCCTGTCAATTACCTGCAAAAAATCAAGCAGCGTGATTACATAGTCACCTTTTTCCCGGCGGGGCATATCCCCGGCGCTATGATGACACTGTTTGAATATGCAGGCCGCAAAATTCTCTACACTGGCGACTACTCATTGCAATCAGCCTTCGGCCTTGATGGCTGCTGGTTGCCAGATGACCTGGAGGTAGACGTACTGCTGATGTGCGCACTGCATGCCAAGCAGCCCTACAGTGTTCGTGAAAAGAACACACTTCCACAGCGCATCAGTGAGGTTATGAGCAACCTGCGCTATGGGCAATCTGTTTATCTGCAGGCCTTTGACCACGGCAGAGTGCTGGAGCTCTTAATGGCGCTCAACCGTGAGATGGAGCAGAGCGGACAGGTTTATCCAATCTATCTTGAGCCGGAGGCCATGGCCGCTGTGCACGTGATGGAAAGCCTGCAGCTGCCGGTGCTGCAGCAAAACAACTATAGCAGCTTTAACGCCGGTGCAGCGCACCCTCACATTGTTATCGGCACTAAGCGCAAGGAGCAGGTAAGCTGGCGTTACCGTCTCTTTGGCAATGCCTATACGTTGCATGAGGACTACGGGGAAATGCTTAGCTTCATTCGCAGGCTGAATCCACGTCAGGCCTATCTGGTGCATTGTGCCGAGGGCTATTATGGTCACACCGTGGAGCAGGAGCTCATGCGTGATGCCCAATGCCGTACTCAGGTAGTTTTTCCTGAGGAAGGCGACATTTATACAATTTAAGAATTAGGAGGAAGCATAATGCTGGAAACAAAAAGTATTAAGGTACAGGGAATTTTAAAGGAGATTCATGAGAAGGTGCAGCAAAAGGCCGGGCGCTTCGAAAAAATTTCGGAGGATATTGTGTTGGAAAATCTGACCTTGCAGGCTCTGTGCGCCAATCTTCATATGTCGCCTGCTGCCTGTGCAGATTTCGTGCAAAATAATTATGACTGCAGCTGCAGTGTTGACGATATGATCAGAATCTATCGCGACTTTAAGATTAACACCGAAGAAAAACGCCTGGAGGTTTTTGAAAATGCTACCGGCGTTGTCATCATGTTGGAAAAAAGCATGAATGGTGACCAGCAGGCTTATGAGCTGTATCGCAGCACCCGGGAAAAATTCATGGAAAAAAAGCCTAAGCATTACTATAAAATTCTGCTGGCTGTAATTTTCCACAATATTAAGCAACTGCAGCAGGAAAATGATCAGCAGATGATTACCAGCTTTGGCAATACACTGTGCAAATATCTGCTTTTTGATATAGAAAACGCTATTACTTATGCCTATGGCTTCAATAAGCATCATAGCAGTGCACCAGCCACCAATAAAAATGTTAAAAAAGCTCACAGCCCAGAGCAGGAGCGTTTGCTGCAAAAGCTGGCAAGTCTTGAAAGTGCGCTGGAGCAATCCGATATGCTGCTCAGAGACCTGCAAAGTGAATTTGACGAACGCCTGGAGGCTGTTAAGCTGCAGGAAATGACAGAGTTCTTCGGTAAGCTCAATTCTGATAAATATGGCTGTATTCTGGACGAGCTGCTGATGCTGCGCAAGGGTATTGACGCTGTGAAAAAGAGTGGTTATGTGCTGCCGCTGGAAATCAATGGTCTGCTGATTATGGTGCGCAAGCTGGTACAATTTTTGCGTGACAGCCACATTAATCCCATGCTGAAGCCTGAATCGTTGCGCATTGTAAAGGCTGGCGATGTTGAATTCTGGAACTACGAGGGAACTCCTTTTACCTGTGCTGAGGAAGAAAAGCAGGTTAAGGTAATTTCTCCTGGTTGGATTTATAGCGAAAAACAGGTACAAATTTCTCGTCCGAAGGTTAAGGAGGTTGTAGATAATGTTGATTAATAATGAAGAACACAATGATTTATGCGTAGGCATTGACCTGGGAACCACCAACTCTGTTTTGGCTACAGTTAATCTTAAGGCTAATGGCGATATCGTCAGCAAGGTAGTAGACCTGCCGCGTGCTGTAGATGTTTACAACAGCGCAGCAGGCAAGGCGCGCCTGAACACGCAGAAGAAGCCACTGCTGCCGTCCTGCGTGTATTACCGTGAGGAACATGGCTATGAGCCGCTGGTAGGCGATTTTGCCAAAAACCAGTATGCGCTGCGCCCGCATCTGGTAGCAAAATCTATTAAAAGCCAGATGGGAAGTGCGCATGCCGAAGGCTTGGCTGATGAGATTATGGACAAAACTCCGGCGCAGGTTTCGGCACGTATCCTGCAGCACATGCTGCGGGAGGCCAGCAAAATTTATCGCACGGAGATTAAGGATGCGGTAATCACCGTACCTGCTAACTTTGACTCCGTAATGTGCCAGGCAACACGCGATGCTGCCGCGTTAGCCGGTATTCAGGTTACCAATAAGGATGGCAGCGAAAGACCAGTGCTGCTTTCTGAGCCGAATGCCGTTATCTATGATTTGATTAACCAGGTACAAAATGGTGAGATTTCTAATCATATTATTGACCTCAACAGCGAGAAGAACGTGTTGGTGTTTGACCTGGGTGGCGGCACTCTGGATATTACGATGCATAAGATTAAACGTCGTGAGGACTGTCCCGACGTTTTAAAGGTAGATGAAATTGCTACCAACAGATACACTCTTTTAGGCGGCGATGACTTTGATCAGGCCATTGCTGATGTAATGTTTGAGCATTACCAAAAACAGTATTCTACTAGTCCTATGGTTGTGCGCAAGCTGCAGCAGGAAAAGAAGGCCATCATGCCGCAGCTGCTGAACTATGCAGAGGAGCTGAAGTTGGAGCTGAGCGAACGCCGTCAGGCAGAAAGCAGCTATGCTGCCGATGACAGTTTTGGCTGGGATGATGAGGAGGATGCCGAAGAATTTTTCGTAGGCGGTAACATGGGCGGCATCGGTTACGCCTATGACGACAGCTTCACTCAAGAGGCTGTGGAAAAGATTCTGCAGCCGTTTATGGGAAAAAATCTGCAGCTTGCCGACTACAATAAAATAGACAGTCTGCAGGATACGAAGAATATTATCTATCCTATTCTTGACGTTTTGCAAAAGAGTGCCGCCAAGCTGGGTGATGAGGTCAAGGTAGATGCTGTAATTGTCAACGGCGGCATGAGCAAATTCTATATGGTTACGGACCGCCTGCGCGAATTCTTCGGCCTGGAGCCGATTGTGGCGCTGGACCCGGACCAGGCTGTAGCAAGAGGTGCAGCAGTATATCATTATTACCTGCACAAATATGCGAAACAAATGCAGGAGGATATGCGCTTGGTAGGCGCAGAAGCGCCTGCCCTGCAGCCCTTGCCCGGCAAGGATGCAGCTCCGAAGGCTGCTGCCGCAGCCGTACAGCAGCGTGCTGCAATTGAATGGGGCAAAAATATTCTTAATGACAGCCTGTATCTTGGTATGCGCGATGGTGCTGTACAGGAGCTTGTTGCCGGTGGTACGGAGCTGCCGTACCAGTCCGACTATATCAAGGGCTTCCAGCTGCTGCCGGACAAGGCAGAGATTGCCATCCCCATTAAAAGACGTACCTTTGGCGACACTTACCAGACCATCGGCAATGGTCATCTGAAGCTGGAGCATGGTTATAAGGATGGTGCTTACGTTGCGATTCGCGTGCTCATGGGCAGCAACAAGGTGCTGAGCATGGAGATGCTTTTGAGCAGTGACGTGGATATGCACCAGATTCTGGAGCAGAAAACTGCTGAAATCGTTATTGGCGGCGATAATCCTGATGCACCTGCTACTAAGCTGAAATTCAATCCTCCCGCCGGTACTAAGCTGAACGTGCATAATGAGCTGCATGGCCTGCAGACCTTGTGTGAACGCAAGAGTACTGCCAAGGGCAATGTGCCAAAGGATGTCATCAACAAGCTGAGCCAGCGCACCAGCAGTATTGCTGCTGCCGGTAATAAGGCAGAATTTGCCAGACCGCTGCTGGAGATGCTGTGCTATAGCAATAATGATGAGCTGCGCCTGCGTCTTTTCACCATTGCCCGCAAGCATGTTGCTTATTGGACTGAGCAGCAGCGCCAAAGCCTGGCAAGAGAGTGTTTGAACCAGCTGCAGGGTGTACTGCAGGGCTTTCCGTGCTATGGTCTTAAAATTAATGTTAACATTCAGGCCATCTATACCCTTGGCTGCTGCGGCAGCAAGGAGCAGGTTGCCAAAGTGCAGCCGCTGGCAGCTGAAAACCGTTATTATACAGCAAGCTTGTACGCGTTGGGCAAGAGTCGCGTTGCTGGCAGCTTTGTGCAAGATGTATTCCAGCGTGATGCCTACTGCGAAAGCAACAAGTGTAACCTGCAGGTTACAGCACATGCCCTGGGCATGGCGCTGCGCCTGGAGGATGGCGGCAGAGCAGCAGGCCTTGATGTGGACAAGGCAGTGAAGGACCTTTGCTTCATTATCAACAACCGCACTGTTCTTGATGTAAACTACAGCAGCGAGATTGTCTGCTGCCTGATTGCCCTGGCCTATGCCTGCGACCAGCGTTTTGGGGGAAATACTGTGTCTGCTGCTTCTATGGAGCTGGCAAGACAGACTTTGGCAAATCTCAACCGCAACTACAGCACGGAGGTTATGATGCGTCTGGCCAAGGCTGCTGGCGTTGCCTATAAAATGCTTGATGGTGAAAGCCTGTCTGAGGATGAAGAAGAGTTCCTGCTGAAGAAGCTGGAAATTTAAAACGGAAATAATAATTAAGTGAAGTTCAAAAGGACTGTCCCTGGCGATGATGTATCGCCTGTGGGGGCGGTCCTTTTTGCTTTTATGTTGATGATGGAGATATCATATCTGTTGCGTATTTTTTTACGCAAAAATTACCAAGGATACATTTTTTAAAGTTTACTTATACCCATCTGAACCTTAACTGTTAAAATCTCTTCAACTAAATGTAACGTATTTAAGAGTTAATGAAAATTTTTACGCCAAATGTAGTGTGCTCGTGGATAAGAGTTTGACCGGGGGGGACGTAGTGCTATAATTGCTATTAATAAGATAGGTAATTTATAAAAGTAAGTGTATTCCTAATCGCATATATTTTAGAAAAAATAATTTATCCTACCGGTGGATTTTCGGAATTTGAATATCAGTTGAATCGTTATGGGGAAGATAATAAACCGGGAGGAGGATTACGGATTCATCGAATTATCAATGATGATGGAAAAGGAAATAAAACTAGCAGAAGTTATGAATACTCTCCGGGTGTATTGGAATTGATGCCCGATAGTGCAGAAAATTATATTCATGAGGCAGACGGCATTCTTTTTCAAATGAGGACAGAAAATCAAGGGTTTATTCGCTATCACGAATTTTCATTTAGAAAGAGATTCTATTCATCTGATATGAACGGAGCTTTAACTTTGGGAACAGGAAACCAAATCAGATATCCCGAGGTTATAGAATATATCGGTACGAACGAACAAAATATCGGTAGGAATGTATATCGATTTGAAGAACACCGAAACTTGTATACTAGGTCTCGGCCTAATAATGATTTGACTTTTCCCCGGTTGCATACATGGAGAAGATGGAA
>OGRU01002224.1_pt1 | contig 12931 bp, 23 predicted proteins | sample 1553541 | NCBI WGS metagenome assembly OGRU01 (sample SAMEA2580068, study PRJEB22360) | human gut metagenome | biome: human gut; feature: human-associated habitat; material: faeces | place: Denmark | collected 2008/2010
TCAAATTCTTTGTATCTGCTTTCTAAAGTCACACTACGCATATCGCATTCAGAACAAACATATGAGCCAAATGCATAATACTTTCCACCGATAAAATAAATAAATGGGTATTGCTTAAAAAGTTTTTCGATGTAGTCCATTGTAATTCCCACCAATCTTTCGTGATAGGGAAATTATACCACTTCAACCGCCAATATTCAATTTTCAATGTTCAATATTATCTGTCAATCGACAGAATCTGATATACCTTGTCTCATTATCTCATTCAAGCAGGCATTAAATCCTGCTCTGAACATTCTTTCTCCATGTTCTCCGATTCTGCGTTCTTTCTTCTCCGGCAGTTCCCGAAGTGGACACCAATTTGGTCTGCATTCTCCTACATGGCATTTATTTGTAATTCTGCAATTTGCCCAATTCTGTAGTTTGCATTTAAAACAGTTTTCTGGCATATCCATTACCAATACTGCTTTAGCCATATCACTCACCTCCTAAATTTCAGTTCAATTTACAAATACCTTTATTTTCATCAAATGTGACTATATTTCTTCGCGCAAGCACTCTCAATGTTGTTATTTGGCAACTGAAAATTGGAATGTTGCTGTTATGATCTTTGTGAAATTCACAATTTTCATATGTCCAAAACCCATGTTTTTTTATCAAAATATTTCCATGCGCCTTCATAACTCGTATAACATCTTCTTGTGCTCTTGATAAATCTTCATAACCATAAGCCATCTTTTATCCTCCGCTAAACTTTAATTTTCTTCCGGTTTCTCGCACTGCTCAAATTCGATAGCATTACTTGCATAACACATACTTTTTATATGCCTCCTGATAAGTAATTCCGTCAATTTCAGCTATCCTGGCAAGTGGAATTGTTTTCGTGATACTCCTATTTCTTGTTTGCTCTTTTCTCGTTACCCATCTGCAATTAGACGGTTCATAATTTCCATCATTGTCGATTCTGTCTATGGTCAACTCGTCACTATAACCATTACCCATCGACCAATCATAAAAATTTCGGAAATCACTATCCCATTCTGGGCAAACACGGATTCCTCTTCCGCCATATCTCTGATAGTCCTTGTTATTCGATCTGGAACACCTGTCTCTCATGCCAGTCCAAATGTTCCAAAGTCTTGATTTTGCCATTCCATGTTTTAAATGCATTGTTGCTTTAACTTCTTTTTCAAGGCAGCCGCAACTTTTAGTTGTTCCGCTTACCAATGAATTCCTCAATATTTCTTTTTCGTTTCCACAATCACATCTGCAAAGCCATATTGATTTTGAACCTTTTCCATTGCCTTTTGTTCCAACCTTTTTTATCGCGGTTAATCGTCCAAATTTCATACCCGCTATATCTTTAGGATATTTCAATATTTACTACCCTCTTTCGCCCGAACCATTTCCGTGTTAAATAATATAGGCTTAATTGCCATCTACTCCACCTACTTTCTCAAAATAGAACTTAATCGGTTCTCTGTTTTCCTGCACCATGCCGTATCTCAATGCTATGTTGTATGTACACACATCCCTTTTCAGTCTGTCCGGTATTTTCTGCAACTGTTTGCGGAAATTTTCCAAATCCATTGTTGATTTATAACGATTGCATGAACCGCAAGACGGCATCAGATTGCTTATGTCGTGTACGTCAATTCCGGTAAATTCTTCGGTGTACTCATAATTTCTAAGACAATACAAATGGTCTACATTAAAGCCTTTCTCCGGTATTTCGCAACCGCAATAAGCACAATGACCGTTATATTTTTGATACACCAATTTTCTAACTGATTTAGGAATTGGTTTTCGCATTTGTATCACCGCCTTTCATCTACCATCTTCCAATGTTTTTCAAAATCTTCTTTAGGAATTACCATCGTTAAATGTTTCCTAGATAATTTAACGTGCTTTTTATCTCTTTCTTTAAAATCCCATCTTTGTTGTGGAAAGCAGCTTATATAGCATTCTGCTTCTCCAAGTAAAGCTGTTATTTTATACATTACAAATTCTCTCGGTCTAGCTTTCATTTACACCGCCACCTTTCACAATCTCGATTGCTTTCGTAAGCTCTATCACTGGTATTGTTCCTTCTGCTTCATCTGCATCGCTATAATCTTCCAACTGCTCCACAACCGCATCCACATCGTAGGCGGTTGGCATATCATTAATCACTTTTTTTACAGCATCGTAATCGTCCATATTTTTAAGCATTCCGCTCAAATTGTCCAAAATCTTACCTGCCTCAATCAATCTGCTCATTCTTCATCACTCCAATCTAATTTCTGACCGCAATCCGGGCAGTAATTGTAATTATCATAATCAACCTCGTAGTGCTTTCCGCAGCAATGGCAAATCCATGTATCATACACAAGATGTCCGTCGGCGTATCCGTCTCCTTCGTAATCCGGTCGCCTTGCCGTCTGTTTCTCCACCGCCTCCCGACATTCTTCCGGTGTGCCGATTGCTTCATACTCTTTTAGCTTCATTTGCATTGCAGCAATATTTGCTAATTCTACACCTGTGAATCCGCCATGTTCTTTCATAGTCTGCAATTCTTCCGGTGTGCCGATTGCGCGGTACTGCTGAATCTCTTCCAGTGCATTGATTGCCATCTCGTAACCTTGGATTTCTCTTTTTCTCTCGTAATTCTGTGTACACATTTTGGCTAAATCAATAGAAGCCTCAAGTTCTTTAATTGATTCATTCTCCGTCATTTCACACCTCCAACAGTTCCGGGTTGTCAAAAATATTACCGACAACCTTACTTTCCGAATACAATCCGTTTTCTGTTATTGCATCAAGCCCAACCGCAGATGTTTCTGTATCTTGAAATATAAATCCAGCACAATAAGCATCCCATTCGATTTGCGTTTGAAAATTGTGTTTTCCGTCTTTGCATTCAATAATATCATTCTCCCAAATCAACTTTCCATTCTTGTCCTTAAGTCCGGTGCACTGGCAGAGGGTAGATGGGATTATAAGATCAGCAAATTTTTCATCAATACTGAAAATCCATAATCCGTCCCACCGTTTCAAAAGAAAGCCTTCCGTCCATTCACCGTTGTCCTTCCGCTTTGCACGGAATAAAAATCTATTCTCCATGACTTTCCCCTTTCTTCGGATATACAAGATTCAGATCATATCCGCTTGCAATAAATTTCAACGTCAATTCGTGATTGACTGCGTTTCCGAGTTTATCGTAAATCCAGTACATATCCTCTTGCGTAAATTCTGTTCCGAGATATTCATTGTATCCAGAAAGAAGTGATTCCTTCCATTCTTTATTTCTCTTCTCTTGGCGGTAAGGTTCTCCCTTTGCAATCGGTCTGGAACACCACTCTAAAAGTTTACAGATAATATCTTTCTGTGTATTACAGTCTTCTGCTTTAAAATATACATTCCCTTTGACTGATAAAATAAGGTCTCCATATTGAGTAATATAACTCTTCGGAAAGCATTTCATCACATTGAAAATTTCATTAAACATCATTTTTCCCCCATTTCTTTCAACTTGGCTTCGGCTTCCTCTCTGGTAAGTAATACCTTTTTGCCAATATCAGATATCGCAAACCCTCTTTTTTTTGTGCAAAATTCTAATATTTTATCAGAACCAATCGTTACTCTTTGGATTGTCTGTTTAGATATGTCTTTTCCTACAATAATGTAAGCCTTATCTCCCACCTTACACGGCAGCCGCAGAAGCAATCCCTGCTCCTCGGCTTGCTCTCTATTTGCAAGTCTTTCCGCAATCTCTTCCAGGGCTTTGTATCTTCCATCTTTCGCAAGCTGGGTAATGGTAATTCCCTCATCATCCGGTAAATCTGCTGGATGAAATAAAACTTTTCCATTCTCTGCCACATATGTTAATCTCTCCATGTTATCCTCACTTTCTGCCCGAAGCCACTTTAATAAGCACTCGTAACAATTACAATTATCATTCTTGTCGCAGTCAATTTCGGCTAACCCATTTTCATTCGGACACATCATATTGACTGCCAGTTCCTCGTCCGTCATGTTCCGAATCCGATCGGCGTTGGTCTGCTTGCTGTCATAATTCTGTATAGTCGCAACTTTTGTAAAAGTCGTAAGCATATCTGCAAAGTATTTTAATGTGCTATCTCTGTCTATATTGTGTGCATCAGATATACGACATATTTCTTTCAATACCTTATTTGTCAGATTACTAAAATTTTCTATTTCCTTATCACTCAAATCTTTGTTCATTGTTCTTCCTCGCTTTCCCGGTACGGTTCCGGCAGGGGCATCCAGGCTACAACGTCCTCAATCCAATCGTGTTCGCTATCCAATGCATACCCATCATTCACGATGCAGGTATCAACCCACACATGCCTTCCGTCGGTCACAATGATTTCCTGCTCATCATCAGGAAGCTCACAGTCAAGCATATACTTAATGTCTGCGGAGAATAAGCACTCTTTCCGCTCTTCCTCTGTCAATTCATGATATTTAACCGGAATCCACCTTTGTTCCGTGACCGTTTTTCTTGTTGCTTCTGTTCTCATACATTCAATCATTCTACCTGCTCCTTTCCCTCTTCGACTTTCTCTGGATGCACGTCAGAGCGTATTTACAGTCCTTGGTGCATATTTTATTTTCTTCGTATGGGCATTTCTTCATAACATTTTCTCCTAGCTAAATGATGCTTCTGGCTGTTTTTCCGGCTGAATATAATCATCATCATATTCCTTATCAATAATGATGGCTGTTCCGGCTCTGGATAATCTCAAAAGTAAAACCTCAAATTCACTCAAGTTTCTAAGTGACGAAATCGTTAAATCCTTATTGACAGAAAGCGTATACGGTTCTTCATTGCGGCTATTCCATATCCACTTTGACACAGGAATTTCTACATTCAAGTTTTCGTCATGCTCGTTTTCAAATGTGATAACTGCTCTCTGTTTGCTACTCCATGATGGCTTATCTTCCAACTCAAACCGCATTTCACATTCTACGGATTGATAAGAAACACTATCATCGTAATCAATGTCTAAATCGTCTGTGTCAATATCCCTTTCACATTGTTTAATCCATGCCTTGAACAAATCCGTAAGTTTGATTTCTTTCTGCTCCGGCTCAATCATAAGGTTTTTAAAATTCTCCAAAACCTTTTTATTGCCAATGCAAAAATCCGAATTAACAATCTCTGTTAGAACAGAATCAAGTTTAGGAAGATACTCTGAAAAATCATAACTCTCAATGTATGGAACCATGACTTCTTTTACCTTTTCCTCAATGGCATGCTTTGCATCTCCCCAGCGAAAAGCATCTTCGATTGCTCCTCCCAATGCATTCATAAATTTTTCTTTGACAATTTTGCTTACTTCATCCGAAGATAAACTTTCCTGTGCTATTTTTAATAATTCCTCTTTCATTGCTTTTTCCTCCGTTAAATCTTAATTATTACAAGCAAATCATTTCGCACCACCTGCCTATACTAGAAGCAGGATGTGTTATATGATTGCTTGGTTTTGTTATCTGGTTCTAAAATTTAAAGACGCTTAGGCAAACCGGAGCTGTCCGGTCTGCTCTGCCTACTGATTGATGTTTAAATTTCTAAACATGTCACACATAACATCCACTACAATGCTGTTCCCGAATTGCTTATACAGCTGTGTGTTACTGTTGACCGCTGCCATTTTGGAGATGTCTTCATCGGATACTCCCATTAACCGTCCACACTCTCTAGGTGTAAATTTTCTTATACTGTATTTCGATTCAATCCTTACAATCTCTTGATTCTGTGCCGTAAGGGTTGGGCAGATGTTTCCTTTATCCTGCACTCTCCCTCTTCTTGTTGTGCTTTCAGGGTAACTTGCATCAAAGCAGCCGCCTATTTCACACTCGATTGAACCTTCTTTTGTGGCCTGCTTGATCAGAACAAGATTATCTTTCTGTACACTCGTCAGGCAATTACTGATTCCCTGCATATTTGGTTCAAGTCGCTGTTCCGTTGGACTTCCGGCTGTTCTGTCTGATGGGTTATCAGGATTTCTGCCACACATGGCAACTATCTGTTTATCAACAATCATCGGTTCCCTCATCCCCCCCTGCGCAGTCGTAAGAGATGGAGAAATATAGTTTTTATCCCATACATTTCCAGCAAAGCCGGTTCCTCTATCGTCTCCGTACAAATTTCCTAATCTTCTTTGTTTCATTAAAACAACTCCTAAATCGTGGTTTCCAGCCTTTACGCATCTTGCAATCGGATATAAACCTCTTTGAAAATCTGCTGTTACTCCGGTGTATATACTGCCTATTACTTCCATTCAATCACTCCATTCATAGATTGATTTCCAAAACCTTTATAATCCCTCGCCATAAGAGTTGTTGCAATATCAATCTGCTTTTTAATCTGCGTTGCTTGATTGATTAACAACAAGGTTTCCGTCTGACCGCAAGCTTGATATTCCGCAGTCATATCTTGCCTTGATACAGTTTGCAACTTCTCGTTTTTTCGGTTCTTTAATCGTTCCGTCAACGCAGGCCTGTTCTGTTCTGTTCTGTTCTGTTCTGTTCTGTTCTTAGCATTGTATTTTGCAAAGTACCATTGTCAATGAGTGTCCTTATCAGCTTTTGAGTTTTTTCATTGTCAATATAATATTTTTCATCTACACTATCCTCCAGGTAATCCTTGAGTCTTTTTTCAAGCGGTGTCGGTTTTGGAAATTTATAGTTAAACTCTCCAAGAAACGAGAACATAAAGCATCTGTTCCTGTTTTGTGCAACGCCGTAGTTCTTCGCGTTCAGGTCCTGCCAGTAACTTACATATCCAAGACCTGTCAGACAATCTATCCAGTTCTGGAAGTCCGTTTTATTGGCATCCGCATGTACTTGTGGTACATTTTCCATAAAGAGAATCTGCGGCAGTTCTCCTCCACTCTCCTTTATCTCACGCAGGATTCTTTCTACCTCCCACAGTAGACCGGACCTTGTGCCGCTCCCCTTTTTCATTCCCGCCTGTTTTCCGGCAACTGACAGATCGGTGCACGGAAACGAATATGTCATAAAATAGCAGTATTTTTCAGTATCACAGATGTTTAGATCAGATGCATGAACTTTTGTAATGTCCATTGTCGGGAAGTCAGTACCATGCACCGCGTTGTAACTGGCAATCGCATACTTGTCGAACTCCACTACGCGATAATGCTCAAATTTGGCACCTATATCCCGCAATGCCATAGCCTGTGAACCATACCCGGCAAAAAGTTCGATCAACCGAATAGGTTTTGTGATACTTATTGGCTTTCTGATCAGATCAAATATATCGATCTGGTCTTCACACTCATAATTAAATTTATCTAAATCACTCATTTTTCCATGTTCGGCTCCTTTCTTTCAATCAAATCTTGTTTCTTTACAAATTCTCTTTTCTATGTTTCTTCTAAGTGGTTTGTTATCACTTCCCTTTATAAACCTGTGGAATGAATCCCATTCGTAACCTCTACGTTTAAAACACGCAATTGAGCACCACTCAACATCGCAATACGCACAAGGTTCTCCGAGACATTCATTTTTTGCATTCACAGGCTTTTCTTCAAACAAACTAATCTGTCCTGCAATTTGCTTGATTTTTATCGCCCCCTATTGTTGTGCTAGATAGCACATAATCCCACAATCTGGGAATATCTCTGTATTCATGTCTCCCCTGTTCGGATCCAACTCATCCAGATATACCGAACCGTTTTTGTCTTTCAGCATGGAATGCCCGACTTCTCTTTCCAACTTCGCCCGGCTTTCAAAGACTTCCGGGAAATCCTTTCGAATGTGGTTCCAATAACCCATACCGCCTTTTACACAGCCGACACAGTTATTGTTCGCATATCCCAGCTCGTACATCTTTGGCCGGGAAAAATCAAAAGTCCGTTCAAACAACCCATGTACCTCTTCTTTACTTAATCCTTTGTCCATGAGTGGAAATTCATGTGCTGCCTGTAGATTGGCTTCTACTGTTCTCTCTGCTCGGTTCCTCTCCTTAAGATCAAAACCCCAAACATATGTCAGATCACAATCCTTGTGCTGTTTCTCCCACTCTTTTCTCACCCTCTTTTTCAACCAGTTCGTGCAAGGTGCGAATCCATTCGCCGGATTTCTGAAACCACCAAAGGTCCTTACACAATCTTCCACGCACCGATATTCTTTCGATTTCAATATCTGTATTTCTTTACCGATTGCATTCTCGCAATCCTTAATGAATCTAATACTATCCGGATGTTGGTCAGCTATATCTATGTAAATCCATTCGTCTACATCACCGGCTAAATATCCAGCCATAAAACTACTGATACCTGCTGATACCCAACATACTTTTAATTTTTTCATGACAACCACTTAACAGATTGCTCTGTATCCGTGGATAAGGAACATCAGGCTTCCCATGATATTAATTACATTCGCCAAATAGTTATGAACCCTGCAACGTTTAATCGCAACTACTCTGTTCCTTTTTCGCCAAGGCTTACTCACCCGCCTATTCAACCTGGTCTACCAGGCTTCTGTCATTACTCCTTTCCTGAATCAGTTATTATTATTTCGTTTTTTAATTTCTTCATAGTCCACAATCCCTCTCAATATCCCGTTTCGGGCAGCTCATCGGACTGGACTTGCAGGCACTATTGATCCTGACCCATATCTTGGTGCAGATATAAATGCTCGGCTTTTTGTACTGGTCCGTGACCAGATGTCGGTACTCGCACTCTGCACACTTCGGTATATCAATCCTGTTATTCCTGCATCCCTGTGTAACCTTGCTGGACAATTTACGGCTGCGTACAAAATATGCGACCGTTGTGGGCTCAACATAGATCTGCTCCTCTTCTGCCATGTGGTCAGAAATGTCGGCGAAGGTACAGCCTGCATCCAGCAGCTCTTCTACCCTGTCACGGTAGCTATCAAGCATACATCCTCGCTTTCGTCCACTCATCTAACCACTTCCCTTCTAAGTAATCTTTTCTTCTAAGAATTTTGCTGCATCCTTAAAACCATGAGTTCTCAATTCTTTAATTACACGATCTATGTTTGCCATATGATACTGTGAATTGTTCTCATCATGTGAATCTGCACAAGCATTTATCACTGCTGTATTCAAATCCATTCCTAACCGCTCATTAAGATACACTGCGTAATCTGTAAGTGTTACATAATGTTCCCCGATATAATCAAGATCAGTTGCATCTTTAACGGCTTTATCAAAATGTGCTTTAAACTCTTTCATGCGTTTCTTTCCAAATCCGTATTCTTCATGAAGCACCAGTGCTGTGACCGTAAGCACGGTGTTGTATAAATTCTCCGACAATGTATCCCAGAACTCTCGTATTTGTGATGCTGTAAACTTCATCGGTGCTTTTAAAACATTCCGAATTCGAATATCTTCTTTTAACCCTTCTACTCCCTTTTTTGATACGATATTGCTTGCATAAATCATTCCTTGCATACGCAATTCATAATCTTTATCCATTTTTGCCAATGTTCTCTCTTGCCCTCCTATCGACATCATTTATATGTGCCAAAATCAACTGCTTTGCATATTCTGAAAATGGCACGTTTTTGTATTTCTTATAAAGCCTATCCGCTGACTGTATCAATTTTTCAAACCATTCCTCATTGTTATCAGCTTCATAATATTGCTGACGAAACTTATAATAATCTTGAAAAACCAGCCACTCGTCGGAACCCTTTTCAAGTCGTTTCTGCATTTCTACCAGTCCTCTCCAAAAGGTGTATCATTATTTCCGACTTCTTCGAAATCTGTACCTCGCTCGACGTTTTTTACAAACGACAGAAATTTTTCAAAAGATTCATGACGTTCTTCAAACTTCATGTACTCTCCATCAAACTTAAGCCCTTCTTTCATGCTTTCGCCCTGTCGCTGCTTTTCAACCTTAAGACCCTTGTATTTTTTGTCCTCCGAAACATTCCACAAAAGAATAATGTTAGATGCGTCCTGCTCAATATCTCCTGATTCCCTCAACTCTGACATTGTAGGCTCTTTGGTTTCTCTCTGTTCAGAAACACGATTTAACTGCGAAAGCATAATAACCGGGACCCCTAAGTCTCGTGCCAATGCCTTAGAATCTTTTGAAATTTGTCCTACTTCGCTTGCTCTGTTTCCGTAATATCTATCTGATTTGATTAGTTGTAAATAATCAATTACAATAGCATCAAACATTTGGTGACGGCTTTCTGCCTTAATTTCTCCGATCGACTTTGAGCCAGTGGAAATTATCACATCATATCTGGACATTTCTTCATTTGCTTTGTTAAATGCTTCTTTCTCACCACCAAGAAATGATTTTGCTCTGCGAACTCTTGTAAGGCTTAATTCTGCAAGCCTTGAAACAAAACGCTCATATACCTGTGATTCGTTCATTTCGAGGTTGAAATAGCCAATCCTATAACCCTTTGCAGCCATTTGACCAATCATCTGTGTTACGATTGCTGATTTACCAACACCTGGGCGAGCACCTATTACAGTCACATCTCCCGGTTCTAACCCACCAAGACAGTCGTCTAATTTATAAAAGCCTGTTTTTATGAGATTTTTGCCTACATTTTCATTGAAATAATTTTCTTTGTACTCCTGTACAATTTTTTTTAACGATTTTGACCGAACATCATTTCCAGCCTGTAATTCTTCAAGCCTCGTCAAAACCTCCGCAATCGTTTCATCAATATCGCACGGCTTAAGGCTTACGTTCTGAAATAATTCCTTTGCAGTCCTTGCTTTGTAATCACGAATTACTGCATCTGCATAACTCTTAATCGCAACAGAGGATGGTGCCGACAATGCACATTCTTTTAACTCCTGTGCAATCATTTCTGGCGACCATTTGTGATTCTCTAACGCCTGCGATAGTGACATCAGATTGATGTTTTCACCTCGGTCGTACATGGCAAGCATTTCAGCATATGTATCTTGACAGAACTCTGATACAAACATCTCCGGTCTAAGCACGTTGTACACGGTGTACAACGATTCGTTATCAATCAATATGCAGCCAATCACTCCTGTTTCTGCTTCCGTCAACTTCCATCACCTTCACTTCTCTTCTCATATTCTCGAATCCAGTAATCACAATCGTTGACAAGCCATTTTGCATATTTAGGTATGTACTGGTAATTTTCATCATCACGATGTTTTTCTCTGTAATCAGCAAGATACATTCTTGTTGCCCCTGCAATTAAAAGAGCAACTTCCTTTCGATTTTCATCAAGAACCTGTGCTAATTTGTCTAGCCATGCCTGCTTAGCCATAACAGCTTCCGATTTTTTGGGATAAATGTTAAACGTATCATCCCACGCCTTGTCTGCATTGAACATGGTGACAGGTTCTGTTCTATTCTCCTCTACTCTACTCTTATCTACTCTACTCTCGGTTACACAACGGTTACATTCTGGTATACCAATCTCCAAATCGCTTGATTTTAGCGAGTATGCACCATTTTTTTTAACCGCAAGCATATCTTTTTCATCCGTGTATGTAGTTTCATGGTATCTGTCTTTTCGGATATAATTATTTATTCTCCAATGTTTAATAACACATATGCCATCTGGGAACTCAATGATGAATCGCTTTGCCTTTAACAGGTCGTAATCATTCTGATTAGCCTTTATCATATCCATAATGCGTTTCGCATTGTTCAGAAACCCATCATCATCTGCTCTCATCGACAAATGAAAATACAGTGCTTGTGTGGACAGTGGCATATCAAGAAATGCATCACTATCTATTATTTTCATCGAAAACATCCTCTTTTCAGCCATCTTCATTTGCTCCTAACAATTCTAATACTTTTGCACCTGCATCCTCTGGTCTGCAAAACACAAATTCCACACCGTATTTCAATTGCATGGTCAACATGGCTTTTGCTAAGATTGTTCCAGATGTAGGCTCTGCCTTAGGCAATGGAACATTCAACCATTTACCATATTTGTGCATATACGCAATCTTGTTATATCTATGCAACCTCGGATTATGCCACTTAAGCACGTCCTGCACGGTCTTGATGCCGTCCGTATTCTCTACTAAAACATACAGCTTAATGCCGTTGTTCTGCGCTAAAATACACTCATCTCGGAACCTTGGATGTGCTTTACCGCAAATGTTTCCTACGATCTCCTGCATATCCTTTTTCGTATCAACGGAAATATCATAACTTCCCAAGAAGTCCATCTTTTTCACTTCCATCTTTCGTGCTGTCTTGCGCTTAATCACATCCATCACCTTCTCCGTGGCAATCACATAATCACCAACTGGCAACGGTGCACGCAATACCTCTATGTCATGGCAGTTAAAGTATCGGTTTTTTAAAATGTGCAAACCCTCTTTCTGCCCCTTGTCCTCAATCAGCATCATTTATCGTAGTCACTTCCTCTCTCAAATGCCTTTCTAACGTTGTAGAATGGCTAAATTTGAAATTTTATAGTATTGGTCGATACTTTTACCGACCATACTATTTTTTTGCTTACAAGCGGTTACACACGGCAACTGCCAAATCGTCTTTAATTAAATGGTAATTCTTCATCAATTCCAACCGGAATATTCATAAACCCATCATTTACGGGATAGTTAGATGTCTGCCCGGAATTTCCACCGCCATTGTTTTCGCTTGCCACCTTACTTTCAGCAAATTCACAGTTTTCAACAAAACAGTCATTGGTATACACCTTATTTCCGTCCTTATTTATGTAACTTCCGGTCTGCCAGCTTCCCTCAACAACCAACTTTGTCCCTTTGTGGCAATACTTCTCCAAGAACTCCGCTCTCTTGCCAAAAGCAAGGCAGTTAATGAAGTCTGCGCTAGGTTGACCATCCTGTTTGAATCTGCGGTCTACTGCAAGGGAGAATCTTGCGATTGCAGTAGCTTTTTCTCCCTGCGAATATCTAATGTCTGGGTCTCTGGTTAATCGCCCC
>OGRU01002234.1_pt1 | contig 12897 bp, 14 predicted proteins | sample 1553541 | NCBI WGS metagenome assembly OGRU01 (sample SAMEA2580068, study PRJEB22360) | human gut metagenome | biome: human gut; feature: human-associated habitat; material: faeces | place: Denmark | collected 2008/2010
ATAAAAACCGCTGTCGGGATCGCAAAGAAGAAAGGGGTATAGGTCCATAGTCCGGCGTCCGGTTTTGTGTCCTCAATCATGACGCGCGTCACGTTATCGGGATCGTACCACACGGTAACGGTATCTCCTGTATTTACTTTCGGAAAATTTCCACGGAAGGAGTTCTGTCCGCTGTGCAAAGCTCCGTCCGCACTGTATTCAAAATACAGAATGTGCCGGATGCCCCTTGCGCTTCTCCAGCCGGTTATCACTGCATCAGCAGGGACCCAGTCGCTGTACGCTTTGACCATCACGATATTTAAAAGTACCGATAAGAGAACGGCGACAACGGCAAGAACGAGCAGCTGCACGGTCTTTTTCTGAAATATTTTTTTCATATATCAAGTCCACCTGACAAATGTTCCAAAACGGTTCATTTCAGTTCGTTTTGTTTTTAATATCACGGCAAAGAAATACAATTTGTTTTTCAAAGTCCTTTGATTTACACCGCAAAATGCTGTCTGACATTATTCATCACCTAAATGAAATATATCATAATATTTCCTATTTGTAAAGGGACAGTGATATGCCGGCTGTGATCGGCGTGATATTTTTAGCCATAGGCAAAAGTGATATTGTTCGCTAAAGCTCACAGTGATATTATATTCGCCCTTACACTCGCGAAGCGAATATCACCCGGCAACGCCGGATATCACTGCACAGCAGTACCTCTCGCCGTAAGGCGAATATAATTGAAAAAAAGCAATTGCAAAGAGCAATTGCTTTTTTCATTGGTCCCGCAGAGTGATACGGAAGTGAGGGCAACACCCCAAAAATCATTGAAAATACTACATTTTTACGGCATGGACGCACGGGTTTCTCAATAATTTAAGGAGAAACTGCCATGACAAATTTCATAGAAGAGTTTTACTACGGCAATATCGATCCGCAGGCTCGCAGCTTCGAGCAAAATAAAAAAGTGCAGCACGATATGCAGATCCTCACCGATAACGAGGACTTCCTCACGGATAAGCTCTCCGGCGAGGAGAAGAAACGTTTCCTCCAATACGTCGATGCCTGGGCAGCCGTCAACGGTGAGTCCACCCTCGACAGCTTCATCACCGGCTTCCGCCTCGGCGCTCAGTTCGCGTTCGATACCTTCGTCACATCGAAAGCACCGTATACGGACTACTTGAAAGATGAAATATAAACGACGATCCGACTCTGCCATTACGGCAGGGCCGGATTTTTCTAATGTGCCAATTGAAAAATCATAGTCTTACGCTGCGTTATCGGTTGAAAAGTTGAAAATAATATATGTAGAATATATTGAAAAGTCATAAGTAGTGTGTTATAATATGATTGAAAAATAGTATGGAGGTGCCATATGCTATATAGAAAGATCGAATCGTTAATTGAAGAACACTTGAAATCCGGCTCGCCGAAGATCCTTTTGGTAGACGGAGCGCGACAGGTCGGCAAAACATATATTATCCGGCATGTTGGAGATAAACTGTTTTCAAATTTTATTGAAATCAATATGGTTGAGGACTCGCTTGGCGCAAGACTGTTTGCAGAAACCAAATCGGTAGAGGATTTCTATTTGCAGGTCAGCATGCTCCACGGCGATAAAATGAAAGAAAAAGAAAACACTTTAATCTTCATTGATGAGATCCAGGCGTATCCTCATTTGCTGACCCTGCTGAAATTCTTATCACAGGATAATAAATTCACCTATATAGCCAGTGGCTCTTTGCTTGGAGTAACGCTATCTGAAACAACATCTATTCCGATGGGAAGTATTCGAAAGGTCAGAATGTACCCGCTCGATTTTGAGGAATTTTTATATGCCAATGGCATGAATGACCTTGTGATCTCCTCTATGCAAAAGAAGTTTGAACGCTTGGAAGCACTTGACGAACCGATGCACAACAAGATGATGGATCTATTTCGCAAATATTTGCTTGTCGGTGGACTCCCGGATGCCGTCAATGCCTATCTTGAAACAAAGAATATTCAAAGAGTGCGTGAAATTCAAAACGAAATTCACGATTACTACGCTGCAGATGCTTCAAAACATGACGATGAAATGAAATTGAAGATTCGCAGAATTTATGATCTGATCCCCTCTAATATGGAAAACAAGAAAAAACGTGTAGTTGCGCAGAGCATTGAAGAGAAAAAAGGAAAGACCTTTGCAGATTATCAGGATGAATTTGAGTACCTGATCAGCGCAGGTATCGCACTTAATGTTCAGGCTATCTCCAATCCGGTATTCCCTCTGATTGAATCGAGCGGCAAGAATCTTTTGAAGCTGTATCTTAACGATGTCGGGATTTTGACCGGTATTCTCTACGGCAATAACATCCGTGCGATTCTTGACGATGAAAGAAGTATCAATCTTGGCTCGGTTTATGAGAGCGTCGTCGCAAGCGAACTTGCAGCACATGGGCATAAGCTGTTCTACTACGATAATCGTAATAAGGGTGAAGTAGACTATTTGATCGATGACTACGACAGTCTGTCAGCCGTTCCCATTGAAGTCAAGTCCGGCAAAGATTACACCGTCCACAGCGCACTCAACAATTTCGTGAAAAACGAAGATTATCATATCAAAAAGGCATTTGTGGTGTCGAATGAGAGAACAATAAAAGCAGATGGTAAGATAACCTATCTGCCGATTTACTATGTGATGTTTTTCTAACATGATAAAGCGTTCTTCAGAACAAATAACGGAATAGGAGACAATAAAATAATATGTTCGCATCAGATAAACCTATTGGTAAATTGGAAGATGATAAACTGAATCGGAAATCATTTTCGGAATACCTTGCAAAAGCAATTCTATCTTATGTTAATCAAGATAATTTTACAATTAGTCTATGCGGTAAATGGGGCTCTGGAAAAACTTCAATAATAAATATGGTTATTGACAGTATTCAAAAAATGGCACCCAAAGATAATATTCCACTAATTGTGAAATATAATCCATGGAACTATTCTGAAAAGAATCAGTTGATTGGTCAGTTTTTCAATACGATCCTATCAGCCATCGGCTCAAGCCCAGACGGAAAGAATCTGAAAAAAGTTGGAGATGCCTTAGAGAAATACTCGGGATTAATGGAATATACACAGTTTATTCCTGTAGTAGGAAAATTCTTTGTTCCTCTAAAATCGGCTTTATCCGTGCTTGGGAAAAATTTCACTGAAATTGGGAAAAGTAAAGAAAGTATTGACAATCTTAAAAATAACGTTGTTGAGGAATTAAGAAAGCAAAATCAAAAAATTATTATCATCATTGATGATATCGATAGATTAAATAACGAGCAAATCAGATTGATTTTCCAATTAGTGAACTGTGTTGCAGGTTTTCCAAATATGATATACATTTTGTCGTTTGATAAAGATGTTGTTGCTAGAGCATTAGAAGAAGAACAAAAATGTAACGGAGAAGAATACCTTGAGAAAATAATACAAGTTCCTTTTGACATTCCAGAGGCAAAAATATCGGATGTTCAGCAAATCTTTTTTGAATACCTTGATGACATATTGTTTAATGAAACGCCTTGTGACAATTTTGATAAAGAGTATTGGGGAAGCGTTTTTAGAAACTGCATCGCACCGTATAACCGTATATTTGTACAATTAGAGATGTGAATCGGATAATAAATGTCTTTAGATTTAAGTATGGATTATTGCACAATGAAACAAATTGCATTGATTTGTTAGCAATAACAACATTACAAATATGCGCTCCTCCATTATATGAATGGATAAAAAATAACATAGGAAGACTTACTGGTAGTTTCTATGGTATTGGTATTTCGGGAGTAGATCAAAAAAAGAACAAAGAAGAATATATTAATGAATTAAGCGCCATTACAAACAATCCGCAGTCTGCACTTTGTGCCATTCAGTCCATATTTCCTAAACTTTCGTGGAATACTGGATTTTATTATGGAACATGTGAAACAGAAGATGAGTTAAGACGAAAACAAAAAGTCGCTTGTTCCGAAAGAGCACCACTATTTTTTAGTCTCTCGCTTGATGATGTCAAAGTTGCAAAAGAATTAATTGTTGAATCCATCAATAATTATGATGAGAATTCGTTAGATGAGTTATGCGCACAACTGATTAAGTCCGACAATATTGTCCAGTATCTGAAAGAATTGAAATCATATTGTAAAGATATACCAGACGATAGACTCCAACTGTTCATTAGAAAAATGCTAACATGGCAAACGTTATCTTTAATGAATGAATCCACGGGACAACTGTTTTTCACACCAACGGCATATTGTAATGATTGCTGTTGGGAGTTATTTGGGAAAATTGGCAAAGTCAGTACTCGAAGTACAATCGAATCTTTGGTAAGTGAATTAGACGAAAACACATTCTTGGTTTTGGTTGAAATGATTGTCTCTATTGAAGAAGCTTATAATCGAATCGAGGGCACTGTTTATAGAGACTACCGTATTGTGAGCGAAGATGATTTAGAGTTATTAGAGGACAAAATATTAGATCGGTTGAAAACGATTACTGAAAGCAAGTTTTTACTAAGTCTTGGTAATTACTGGGGCGCCAGACGTTTTTTGCTATACAAGGATAAGGAACTTTTGGAAAAACACATAAAAGAGCAAATAAAGGATTCATGCAATATTCCATATTATCTTTACGCTAATGCGAATGTATGGTCTAGTGGAGGTTCGCACGGTTGGGACTTTGATGAAAAAGTTCTTTCTAACTACATAGAGATTAATGATTTGTATAATTCTGTTTTATCGTTAAAGGGAACGCCATGTTTTTCTAATCTTGACATAAAAACGCAGAAAGTAGTTGTGGCCTTTTATCTGTGGCACAATTATGATGGTGAAAAAGATAATGTGATATCGGAAGAAAAAGTCGATAACGAGCTTCCGATGTGGATCAAGTGTAAGGAATAAATTTAGAGGTTTTAGCAGGGATTAAACTTCCCATAAATCCCCATAGCTTCCCTTATTGCTCCATAAGTTGCCGCCAGTCGTGCTATGGTCCCGCAGAGTGATACGGAAGTGTGAGAACACGAATAAAAATCATTGAAAATACTACATTTTTACGGCATGGACGCACGGGTCTCTCAATAATTTATGGAGAAACTGCCATGACAAATTTTATAGAAGAGTTCTACTACGGCAATATCGATCCGCAGGCACGCAGCTTCGAACAAAATAAAAAGGTACAGCACGATATGCAAACTCTCACCGATAACGAGGACTTCCTCACGGATAAGCTCTCCGGCGAGGAAAAGAAACGGTTTATCCAGTATGTCGATGCCTGGGCATCCGTCAACGGCGAGTCCGCCCTCGATAATTTCATCACCGGCTTTCGCCTCGGCGCTCAGTTCACGTTCGATACTTTCGTCACTACGAAGGCGCCCTATGTGGACTACCTGAAAGACGAGATATAAACCACGATCCGGCTCTGCCAAAACGGCAGAGCCGGATTTTTCTGTTCTATCGGCAAAATTCAGAAAAAAGTTAGTAAAAATATCGCAGGTTTTTGCCGATACCGGCAAAGTGTGATTTGAAGTTGTTTGATAAAAACAGGCCATTTTTGATGAAATTCGGCAAGTTTCGGCATAAATCCTATTGAAAATTTTGGGTACTTATGATATAATATATTATGTCTACTTATAACCTCTGCTTGAAGGAGAATTATCAAATGGAAAATGAACAGATAGAACGTTGGTATTCCATGAAGGAAATATCCGAATACCTCGGCATTACTCGCGATACAGCATTGTCTTGGATAGAAAAGCGCGGTATGCCCGGTGTTAAAGTCGGACGAACATGGAAGTTTAAAATCAGCGAAATAGATACATGGATGAGATCTGAAGGCTCAAGAAACAATACTACTTTTTATCAAGACAACGACTAAGGATGTGACGTATGATCATGAAACAAAAAAAGCCTATTAAATATGTCGATCTGTTCGCAGGCCTTGGCGGAATTAGATTGGGTTTTATTCAAGCGTTTGAGGAAGCTGGCTATCAGACGGAGTGTGTGTTGACTTCCGAGATAAAACCGGCAGCAGTAAAAGCACTGACCACAAACTATGGTGCCAGAACAATTCAAGGTGATATAACAACAATAGACGCCTCAGAAATCCCGGATTTTGATTTTTTGCTGGCCGGTTTTCCTTGCCAAGCTTTTAGCGTTGCCGGAAAGCAACGTGGTTTTTTAGACACCAGAGGTACTTTATTTTTTGAAGTCGAAAGAATATTACGAGAAAAGCGTCCCTATGGTTTTATACTTGAAAACGTTGAAGGCTTAGTAACACATGATAAAGAAAAGCCTGATGACAAGATGGGCCGAACCTTAAAAACAATATTATATAAGCTCGAAAAAGAATTAAATTATCAAATTAATTGGAAAGTCCTGGATGCGTAAGGAGGAAAAATATGTACAACAGATTTGCAAAAATGCGTCATCGGTATCTGCGTGAGCACAGAAACGGAATCTATATTGGAATGTTCCTCGATGGGAAGTTGGAAGACCATCTGAAAGAAATCGGCGAAGCGGCTGAGGAAATGTTCGACCGTCTGGTCGAGCATATGAAGAAAGCCGAAGACGTAACCGAAAAACTGAAAGCCGAGAACCAAATGGAATGGGTCGGACGGATGAACAGCATCCGCAGCCGAGCCGAAGAGGTCGTCCTGAACGACCTGATTTACAACTGAATACCCGAAAAGATATAGCGTCTGCTTCTGAAAACGAGGCAGGCGCTTTTTTCTGCTTTTTTCGCGATTTGTGTGCCGCTTAGGACTGCAAATGTCCCTGTAACAGTAGTAGAGAAAAAATTTTTGAAATAGGGGTTTAGATTCGACCGAAAAAACTTGCGGTATAAGAGCAGGAAGCCCTTTTGAAAAAGTTTCGGAAAATGTGTCGTTTTTCGGGTTCAAAAGTTGCGGTATAGGGTTGTGGGAATATTTTTTCAAAAATCGTGTCGTTTTTCAGCCGCAAAAGTTGCTGTAAGGGATTGTAGGAGAATTTCCCGCCGGATAGGTTGACAAAACGACCTCCAACCATGGGATAGGTGAAGGAATCTTTTTGAGGGGGGCACAAAATGGCTTTCAACCATGGAGAAAGTGAAGGGCAATAACCGGATTCCTGCGCAGCAACAGAATTTTTGGAGGTTTTTTTCAAAAACACCTTGATAAATGGCTTCGCCCACTGGGAATAAGTGAGGGGGCTCTAAGTGGCATCAATTTTGATGCCAACGCAGAAATTTCAGTCCAGAAAGCGGCATCAATTTTGATGCCACAGACGAAAAATGGCTCCATTTCGGAGCCACATTTATTGGGCGACGGTAAGTTGGCGCCGAATCGGAGCCAAAAATTAGTAATTTCGAGAAAAACGCATAAAAATCGGCTTTTCGTGCTCTACCCCTTAGGGGAAGAAATTTTCCCAAACGGAAGGGGTGAAAAACCGGACTTCTCGCTGCTTACCTTTTGAGGAGAATTTTTTCATCAGGGGGTTAATTTTTGACGTTTCTCGCTGCCTACCAAGGGGAGGGATAAATATTTTACTTGAATTGGTTTAGTTTTTGCCATTCTCGATGCCTACCAAAGGGAGAGAAATTTTCAAAGTCATTCATAAAAACGGCGATTTCGTGCTCTACCACTTGAGAGAAAAAATTTTTTTTCGAAAAACCTTATATTTTTCGCGTTCCCGTGATCTACCCCTTGAGGGAGAAAGTTTTTTTCATCAAAAGCGCGGTTTTTGCCACTTCTCACCGCCTACCTATTGAGAGAACAAAACTTTTTCGGAAAACACCTACTAAAACGGTCTCTCCCTGTGGGAATAAGCAGAGAGAAAAAATTTCGGCAGCACCCAAAAAGAATGCCCTCCCTCACTCCTCACTTAATGAGGACTGTACCTTGACAACTGAATAGCCGTTACTGAGACAGATATGACTGTGCGATGACCTCAAAAGAGCGAGCATGGCGACGCCGTGGTGAGAATCCGGGGCAGGTATAGAAAAAGGGGAAATACGCTCTCGGAAGTTCGGTGCAATTTTCAATGGAATTAAATTTTTATCAGAATCAGGGTTGATTTTTGAGACCGTTTTCTCCAATAGAGGGTGAACGCTAAATTTCAAAAATGCTATTTAACCTCGTAAGAGCGAGCGCGGCAACGCCGCAGATATCACAGAGCAGGCATACAAAAGGGGCGAGGAAAAGCGGTGCTTACTCCGCTATAAGTAAGTATTTAAGTAACTAACTCTTACTACCTGAAAAGAAGAATCTATCTATATCAGCAGTATATCCGGGATGAACTCTTCTTCCTTCTCAGGCAGTAAAACAGAATGTTTCACGAAAGAAGATGATGCGTAAAAGTCAATTTCGACTCTCAAAGCCGCTCCCTATAAGTAATTAAGTAAGTAACTATTTCTACCAGCTAAAGAGAAGAAGCTTCTATAGATAGAAGAAGATGACGGCGGCAAATCGCATTTTTCTTTTTAGCCGGTTACATAGGCAGTTCTTTCAGCTGCCTAAATTCTAAAAAACAAGGAGGAAATCAAAATGAAAGACAGAATCACGAACACAATCACAAGGCATATCGGAGTGATCTCCGAATCGTCACGAGGCTGGAAGCTGGAGCTGAATATGGTCAGCTGGAACGGTGCAGAGCCGAAGCTCGACATTCACGACTGGTCTCCGGATCATCAGCGGTGCAATAATCGCGGCACATTCACCCGCGAAGAAGCGCGCACGCTGATCAAACTGCTGAAAAAGGAGGTGTAACGCATGGAGGACAAGGTCTACACCCAAAGCGAACTCAAAGCCCGGAATATCATCACAACGGATTATGTACTGAATCTTGAGCCGGGAAAGTTCATTGCCATCCTCGACATGAAAGCGGAGGCACGGAATTGTCTGCGAGTCTTCTTTACTTTTGAGGACAGCAGAAAAGTCATGGCAACAACCCAGTGGTGGCAGAGGTACTTAGGGTTCTATGAAATCCCGGTCGGTACCCATCTGCTGCTCCATTACAGAGAAAATTCAAGAAAGGAAGTGTATCTCGATGAAGTGGAACGAATATAACGCCGCTGTCTCAACAAGCACTGAATCTGTCCGGACAGATTCGCTTGTCAGGAGAAACCCTGAAACCCCTGCGGCAGAAAACAGGAAACCAAACAGAACAAGGAACAACAAGATCACGGTTTATCTGAGCGATGCGGAACTTGCACGGCTGAATGCGATGGTGGACAAGACGGTTATGAACCGTGAGCAGTTTATCCGCACAATGATCGAAGGAAAGACGATCATGGAAGCGCCGCCTGCCCCTCTTTTTCAGACGGTCCGCATGATGAAGAATATTCATTTCAATTTGGATCGGATCTCCAAGAATGTATTTCTCTCCGAGCCGTTGGATGAAGAACTGCTCCGCCAGACGCTGTCAGATTTGAAAGTTTGTCTGAAAGAAATAACCGAACGATGTTTACCGCCCGAAGAAAGAGAGGTGACGAGCCATGAAAGCAGACCGCATAGACCTGGGCCTGACCGGGTACGATGAGCTCTTTATGAGCACAGAGGAGCGGATCGACGCGAAGAAACCGAAAGTGGACGAGCTTCCCCTTGACGAACTGAAACCGTTCAAGGAGCACCCGTTCAAAGTCATGGAAGATGAAGAAATGGAACGACTGAAAGAAAGCATCCGGGAATCGGGTGTGCTGATCCCCGCGCTTGCAAGACCCACGGAGAGCGGCTACGAGCTGATATCCGGCCACCGCCGACTGGCTGCCTGCCGCGCTCTCGGATTGAGTACCATGCCGGTGATCGTGAGAAATCTCACGGACGAGGAAGCCGTTATCACGATGGTGGACAGCAATCTGCAAAGAGAGCATATCCTGCCGAGCGAAAAGGCATTCGCGTACAAGATGAAACTTGAAGCGATGAAGCATCAGGGAAAAAGAACTTCTGACCAACTTGGTCAGAAGTTCTCCGTAGAGACAATCGCTGATAACTCACCGGACAGCAAGTCGCAAGTTCAGCGTTATATCCGCCTTACCAATCTCATCCCCGACATTTTGAAACTGGTGGATGAGGGACGGATCGCGCTGACTCCCGCAGTGGAGCTTTCCTACCTCAACAGCCATGAGCAGAACGCACTATACCAAATCATGGCCTGCGACGAACTCACGCCGTCTCTGTCGCAGGCACAGCGTCTACGCAAACTCAGCGAGGACTATACGCTGACCGACAGCGGTATCTCACAGATCATGTCCGAAATCAAGGGCAACCAAAAAGAATATCTGAAAATTGAGGTAGCTCCTTTGAAACGGTATTTCCCGCCCGGTACGACTGCCAAACAAATGCAGACGACCATGCTCCGCGCCATGGAATTTTACCGTCAGCACACCCAAAACCGCGCGGACAAGCCAAAAGAAAGAGAGGAACGATAACCATGAAAAAGAAACCCGAACAGAAGCAGCCCGACAGCCGCTTTATCATCGGCATCGGCGGCGGACACCGCGAGTACGACATCATCAACACGCGCTATGTAGTCGAGGGCAGATTTGCCGAGGCGACGCTGACGGAAAAGGACAAAACTCTTTCCGATGCCATGGAAGACATTATCAGCGACGAATTTACAGATTTGACCGCAAAGAAGGAAGAGCCTAAAATGAAACCGAAACCCGTGCGTTCGACTGCCGGAAAGGAGAGATAATTTATTATGCAGTCGAATAAAAAGCAAAAACAATTAACCGGAATTACCGCTCTGTATTGCCGTCTCAGCCGAGACGACAATACGGACAGGGAGAGTAACTCCATTGCCAACCAAAAGAAAATGCTCCAGGCGTATGCCAAGGAAAACCACATGGGCAACACCAAGTTCTATGTGGATGACGGCTACACCGGCACGAATTTCAACCGACCGGGCTTTCAGGAACTGCTCGATGATATCGAAATGGGATATGTCAGCACGATCATCGTTAAGGATATGTCCCGTTTCGGGCGTGAGTACCTGCAGGTGGGATATTACACCGAAAACTATTTCCCCGACCACAATGTCCGCTTTATCGCCATCAACGATAATGTGGACTGCGTTGACGGGGCAACGGATATGGACGATTTTATCCCCATCAAGAATATCATGAACGAGCTGTATGCCAAAGATATCAGCCGCAAGGTGCGGTCTGCGCACAATACCAGAGGGAGGGCGGGCGAGCCGCTCTCCCAACCCCCGTACGGCTATGTGAAAGACCCGCAAGACAAGAAGCGTTGGATCATTGATCCGGAGGCCGCAGCCGTCGTCAGGGAGATTTTCAAGCTGTATCTGGACGGCAACGGCGAAGACACCATTGCAAGGATCATGCAGGACGAACAGCACCTCAACTGTACGGCGTACTGGGCGTCCAAAGGCATTAACCGCGGCGGCAAGAAAAGTCAGCCGAATCCGTACAAGTGGAAATCGAGCACCATCCACGGTATCCTGACACGTCAGGAATACTGCGGCGATGTGCTGAACTTCAAAACGCACTCCAAGTCGTTCAAAAATCACCGCCGTATCGACAACCCGAAAGAGGACTGGATGGTGTTTGAGGACAGACACGAGGCGATCATCGAGCGTGACACCTATAAGAAGGTGCAAAAGCGGCTGAAAAGCACGCATCAGCGCGCACCGAAGGAGGCTAACGGTCCGAAAAGTATCTTCTGCGATATTCTCCGCTGTGCGGACTGCGGCAGTAAAATGTGGTACCACACCAACACGCAGAACAAGGATATTCATTATTTCAGCTGTTCCAACTACGTCAAGGACTATCGCGGCACCTGCCTCACCCGTCACTACATCCGTGCGGATGCGGTGGAAGCGGTGGTGGAAATGGAACTACGGCGGCTTGCCGAATACCTCGTTGCCGATGAAAACCGCTTTGCCGAGCTGCTTGCCCGCAAGAGCAACAAGCAGTACGATAGCGAGAAAAAAGCGGCAGCCTCCGAGCTTCGCAAGTCGGAAATGCGTATCGAGATGATCCCAAAACTACTGAAATCCCTTTACGAGGACAAGCTCAGCGGCAGGACCACGGAGGAGAATTACAGCATCCTTTCAAGCGAATACGCCGACGAGCGCGAGCAGCTGAAAAAGAAGATTTTGAAGCTGCGCAAGAAGATGGCTGAAATGGGCGAAAAGGAAAGCGAGCGGGAGGAGTTCATCCGTGCCATTCGCAAGTTCATGGAAATGCGTACGCTGACCAAGCAGGTGCTCAACGAGCTGATCGACCACATCGACGTGTACGAAACGCAGGGAACGGGCAAAAATAAAACCCAACGCCTTGTCATCTACTACAAGTTCGTCGGGTATCTGGACATCGACCCCACGCAGTGCCATCCGAACTACACCGCCGATATCCGCGAGGGCGTTGCCGTGGAGTATGTCTCCTGTGAGCCGTCAGAGGCCATGAAAGAGCTGTTCCCGGAGCAGTACGGTGAGGGCGAAGATTCTTTTGAGGAAGAAGAAACGGAGCAGGCGTAAACCTGCTCCGTACATAGAAAAAGGACATCCGAAGATGTCCTTTGGTAGTGGACCGGGAGTTGCACCCGGATCGGCTAATCTTTAAGCTTTGTTTGCGTATAGGACTTATTGTTTTTGGCCTCTCATGTTGTTGGAACCCACCTTATTACAACCGACAACCACTACAACATTTACATCCATACTGCTACCTCCTACATAGCCCAATACACTTAAGATAAATCCAAGGTAACTGAACAGTAGTGAGCACATATCAGCAGAGAGGTTTTCAAACGCAAAGGCCACGCAAGCAAAGACAAAAAGCGAGATAAAATGAAGCGGATGTAACTGAAATCAGTTACATCCACTCGATATGGCACGTTGCACCAAAAAAGATATTTTGCTTTTTTGTGTTATCGAGGGCATT